>Ga0233432_10003613_pt1 | contig 13933 bp, 11 predicted proteins | sample SI_122_August201_6_FD_179870 | JGI IMG/M metagenome (GOLD analysis project Ga0233432, IMG submission 179870) | Seawater microbial communities from Saanich Inlet, British Columbia, Canada - SI_122_August2016_10_MG | ecosystem: Environmental > Aquatic > Marine > Inlet | place: Canada: British...
CTCGTCAATCTCACCTGTAGCGGTTTGAGTTTGTTGAGCCAAAGCCTTCACTTCATTCGCAACGACAGCAAAACCTTTACCAGCTTCTCCAGCTGAAGCCGACTCAATCGTCGCATTTAGCGCCAATAAGTCTGTCTTGTCAGCAATCCCACGTATCACCTCAACAACCTGTTTGATTTGAGAGGCAACTTCATTCAATTTACCCATCACGAGTTGGGTTTTTTGCGCCTGTTCATTTGCGCCTGATGCTCTTGAGGAACCTGACTCACATTCCTTAGCCATTTCTTTAGCATTACCTATCATCCCTTGAACCGAAGATGAAACTTCTTCCATATTTGATGTGATCTCTTGGGAAGACCCAGATACTGACTTTAAATTTGCACTGATCTCTTCAACTGAGGCCGATGAACTTGAAAGTCGCTCCAGCATTTCTTTAGAAGCTGCGTTTAAATTCTCAGCCTCTCCCTGGCCAGCATCTGCCGATTTATTTAGAGTGTGACTCACTTCAATCACCTCTTGAACCATATTCTGAATTTTAGCGATAAAGCCATTAAATTGTTCAGCTAGTGCATATGCTTCATCTTTTGTTCTTTTTTCTAGATCCAATCGTTGGGTTAGGTCTCCGTCTCCTTGATTCATTGCACTTATGGCAGAAGTCGTTTCCAAAATAGGCCTAGTGATAGTTTTTGCCAAAATCACCGCAACTACGATAGATATAACCACCAAAATAAGGCCAACGATCAGAATCCAAAATAGCAAACTATCAACTGGAGCAAAAGCTTCCACCACATCTATTTCAGAAAGGATTGCCCAATTCATATCTTCAATGGCTAAAGGTGAATAGGAACTCAGCACAGGCTCACCTCTATAATCGTTGACGATTTCAGTTCCACTCTTCCCATTGATCGCATTTTTTGATGCGATGCTATTAACAGATTGCAATCCAAGACTGGTTTCTAGTTTTTTGATCTTTTCGATAACTCCATCTTCAGTTCCAGCCGCTGCAAGAGCTGAGTAGTATTCTTCTGGGGCATCCAATAAAAACCTAGAGATGCTTCGCATCTTTTGATCTTCACCAACGAGATAGGTCTCACCACTCGTGCCCAGTCCATCTGCGACCCATGATTTATTCCCTGTCATGATGTTGTTGATTATTTCAATCGGCATTTGAAATACTGCTACACCGATGCGTTTCTCTCCATCAAAGACAGGAGAAGCAATAAAAGATGCTGGAGCGTCATATGAAGGCTCATAATTCTCAAAATCAATGAGTCTTATAAAATCCTTTTCAGTAGCTTTTGCTGCCTCCCTAACGACCTCTGCAAAATTGGTGTCTTTATAAGGTCCATCGAACAGACTCGTCGCATAATCAGCCTCTTTGTAAACAGAGTAAACAATGTGACCAGTCTTATCATCAACTAGAAAAATATCATAATACCCAAATGACTCCAAATAACTCTTAACGTTTGGATGGAATGTTCCGTGATGCTTGTCATAAGTACTCCCATCACCTGATTGATTCATCTCCAACTTTGAACCTAATTCTTCTGGATTGTTTGAGATGTATTGATGCTGAAGGTAAAGAATCTTTTCATCTTTAGGCAGGAAATCACTTGCTGGTCGCCTTTTGTCCTCTAGCTGGTTTTTATATAGATCTGGTAGAAACAAAGAATCATTGTACTTTTTCACACTTTCTCTATATCTCACAACATCTTCACCTTTCCATTTCACTTCACTTTTTATTGCGTGAAAACTTTCTTTGAACTTCCCCATGGCCTCAACGACCATTCTGTTCTCTGAGAAAGTTTTGATCTGATGGCGAATTTGACCAAAATAGGCCTCTATTTGCCGAGCTTTGGTACCCTTAACGGACTTCAGTTGATTAAATGAGGCTTGATAAAGAGACTCTTTACCCGTTGAAAAGCCCATGTAGCCAATGATCAAAACTGGAGCAATGCATCCAATCACCAACGATGCTATGATTTTACCTTTGATTGTCATTATTAGTCCTTATTGTTTGTATATATTTTAGGTAGACAATAAAATGTCAAGTTTTTTGTTTTGTAAACTTCTTGGATTAGAAAGGCATACTATTATGCCACCTTTTCAATTCAATTACTATTTCTCTCACAAGGCGTTCAACTTCATTTATTTTGACCTCAATCCATACAAATGATCATGAAAACCTTTTCTCGTTAGATTAAATGATCTAATCACCCATCTTCTTTAGAAGATTTTCAGTATCGACTCAAATTTTTAAAGATCCAAATCTTGCCAATATATAAATTTCACAGCATGACCTGCTCTAGGTTCCAATCCAGGACTAAAGGCTCTCAAGCTCAGCTTTTAACTAAAAAAATGGACCCTTAGTCCTAAATTGCCTCATGGCCTCTCTCGCCTGTCCTTATTCGAATGCACTCTTGAAGTTCAGTGACAAATATTTTGCCATCTCCTACTGTTCCGCCTTCTTTTTTAGCTGCAGAAAGAATTGCTTCAATTGTCAAGTCCAGAAACTCGTTGTTGCACGCAATGTCGACACGTACTTTTGGAACTAAATCTGGCGCCAACTCTTGGCCTCGATAAAGATCGACCCTTTCGGCTCTTCCACGTCCTGAACATCGACTGACTGTGATTCTTGAGATATCTTTTTGGATCAGTGCTTCCCTGACATCATCCAGCATATCTGAATTAATTATTGCGGTGACTAATTTCATATCGTTTTCTCCTGACTATTCTAAGTTTAGGAAACCATAACCTCGCTCTCCGTGAAGAGCGTGATCCATTCCAGCTTTTTCAGTTGACTTACTAACCCTTAAACCTATCAATTTATCAACAATCAGAACTAAAACCAAAGTTCCTACACCTGCATATACAATCGACACAAGAACACCTTCGGCTTGATAAAAAAGTTGATCTGAAAATGAAGGACGAGATGGATCTGGCCTAAGAAAGCATGCTAATCCCAAGGCGCCAACGATTCCGGCAACTCCATGAATACCAAATACATCAAGCGTGTCGTCGTAACCAAGACGGTTTTTCATTTGTATTGCTAAATAGCAAAACACAGAAGCCACGCCACCAAGAATGAGAGCTCCTAGTGTCTGAACATCTCCCGCAGCAGGAGTGATTGCTACCAGTCCTGATAAAATACCTGACACCATACCAAGGGTCGTCACTTTTCGGTGAATCAATCCCTCTAGTAACATCCAAGAACATGCTCCGGCCGCAGCTGCAACCTGGGTCACCATCAAGGCTTGAGCTGTTTGAAGTCCACTTGCCACAGAACTTCCAGCATTAAATCCAAACCATCCTACCCATAAAAAACCTGCACCGATGACAGTCATCACCAAATTATTTGGGTGGTGGTCCATAAATTTATTTCCTCTTCTCCCCCCCAGATAGAGAGCCAAAACAAGTCCTGCTACTCCAGCTGAAATATGAATCACAGTTCCACCTGCAAAATCAATCGCTCGTCCGGTGAGAAATCCTCCTCCCCATACCCAGTGAGCCAATGGGTTATAAATTAAAACGCTCCACAGAGCAATAAAAAGGCAATATCCAGAGAATTTTACTCTTTCAGCAAAAGCTCCTGCAATGAGAGCTGGAGTGATCATGGCAAATTTCCCTTGAAACATCACAAAAACTAATGTTGGGATGGCCATTTCTACTCCATTAACTTCTATTGGGAAGTAGGCCCCTGGCCCATGGTCGATTCCATCAAATAAGACATAACTCCAATCCCAACCAATCAGGCCATAACCAAACAAACTATGGGTCTCACCAAATGTCATGGAATAACCACAAATTGCCCAAAGAATTCCAACAATTCCCATGGCTGCAAAACTATGCATCATTGTTCCTAATACATTTTTTGTCCTAACCAATCCTGCGTAAAACATGGCCAAAGCGGGAATCATCATCAAGACTAGGGCTGTTGAGACCAACATCCAAGCCGTGGTTCCCGTGTCGATTGGAGGAGGGGTGAACTCCTCAGACATCAAAGGAGAAGTTAAGGCAACTAAGAATAATGGGAGTCGAAACGACATAATTATGTATTTAAATATGTAGGTTTGATCACTTTAAAGTTGGCTTCACCTGAACAAGTTTCCCAAAGACTTCAGTGCACTTCCAATTCATTGCAACCATCTAAGTGATTGTTTTTTTTAAATACTTATTACTCATAAGTTATATTCGCAACACGACTATTTCCTTTCATTCTTTATTCTTCCGACCTATGTGTGTTTAAGTCATTCACATTTCACGCATTTCCTGTCGGCTTATATGAACAACCTTCTCATTCAATCATATTTCCATTATTTTATCCATCGTATCTATCTAAGCCATTTGTGGCTGATGAATATCGCGAACACGGTTAACTCAATTATCTCATAAGTGGACAAGATTATCTTTGAATAGCACTGATCCCCCAGAAAATTGACTCCAACTTTCTTTAAATCACTCCTCGGAGTCTCTCATGAAAAAATTCCTCCCACTCGCCACCTTAGCCTTGGGATTGCTCTCTCCTCTCCAAGGTGCTGATAGCCTCTTGGATGCCATCAAAGAGGGTGAACCTACTTTTCAGTTACGGCTTAGGTATGAGTCAGTCGACACTGACCCCAACACCGACAAATATGCTTTGCTCGCCAGAACAGCCATTGGCTACAAAACGGGATCCTACAAAGGTTTCTCTTCGTATATGCAATTGGAAGACGTCTCAACCTTGGCCAACGAAGACGCCTACTACCCCACTATCTTAGACCCTGAAGGAGGCGATGTAAATATGTCCTACCTTCAATACGAAAACGGCTCCATATCAGTTATCGCTGGACGTCAGACAATCATTCATGACAAAGCTCGACATATTGGAAATGTTGGATGGAGAATGAACGACCAAACCTACGACGCGGTGACGGGAAAATACACCGATGGGTCCTTTTCCTTTAGTCTCAGTTATATATGGCAAGTGAATCGAATCACGGCCATCGAGGATGATTCTGAAAATATTCTCGCCCGTGGAGAATACAAAGCCTCTATTGGACTCTTCTCTGCTTACTACTACGGCCTTGATTTCGAAACCACGAATGCAGGTTTTGGAGATGCAGTCGATTCTGATACATATGGGCTTCGACTCAATGGCTCGCAGAAAAGTTTTCTCTACACAGCTGAATTTGCCTCTCAATCTGACGGATCAGATAATGCCACAAAGTACGACGCTGATTACATCCATGCCATGCTCGGTTATAAATTTGAACTCGTCACCCTCAAGGTTGGATACGAATCTCTTGGCTCCGACAACGGCACAGCTTCTTTCTCAACACCCCTAGCAACCGTTCACGCTTACAACGGTTGGTCGGACCGTACTCTATCTCTCACTCCAGCCATGAACGCCAATGGCATCATTGACACCTACCTCTCATTAGGTGGGAAAGTTGGAGGAGTTAAACTTCTCGGTACCTACCGAACTCTCGAATCTGATTTTGGAGGCACAGATCTTGGCAAAGAAACCGACCTTTTAGCTATATACAAAACAAATCCTGGAGTTGTTCTTGGCGCCAAGGCTGCCATGTTTGATTCAGACACCGCCAATAATGACACCACAAAGTTCTGGATTTGGAGCGAGTATAAATTATAAATCAATTGCTCTGGGGCGGCCTCACTAGAGGTCGCCTCACTTTTCTTCCAGCAGACCTTCTCTATATCTTCAAACCACTTCTTTTTAGAAAAATATTCTGTGGTTAAAGACTCCTAGGGATTTTTATTCACCCTCGGAACGAACAACATTTCAGCCGGCAGAAAAGCAAACGTTCCTGACTCGTGGATTATCTCCACCATGTCACACTAATAACGTTTACCCCGACGACTGCCTCCTTGGTGACAGGCCAAACAACTCATAGAACTACCCATCGGTCGCTTCAACAAAATGGCATCGCCCATTTTAACTCCTAGCCCCTTCTTATCGGTGTTCATCAGCTCCCCCTGCTCAACCAATCTCTCTTGTCCGCCAGACTCAACGGAGATTGCTCCCTCACAAACACAAAACGCTCCTTTCCCTTTAGGAGAAACGCTAGCGCTAAAGGCAGTCCCACGAACACCAGCCACAGCCGTTGGAGTTCTAACAGTGAAAACCTCATCATCTGAGGACAATTTCTTGATTTTCATCCAAGAAAAGCCAACTTTCTGATTCAACTCAACACCTTTCTTTTTTTTCTCTTTCTTCCCCCTAATCGAGACCTCACTAGAAGGAAATACTAAAATCTTGCTTCCACTCTCTAGTTTCAAGGTGCAAAGGCCTCCCTTTCCCGTCTTAACAACTTCCCCCTCCTCAAGAACCATATTCTTGATCAAACTCACTAAATTACCAGCTCTCGTCACCGTCGCGTCTCCTTTTGCTCGAGTAACTGTCGCTCTCGTGGGGGCTTCCGCTGACCAAAGACTTTGAATCAAAATACTCTGAACACCAAAGATGAACAATAGTATACCGTTATATTTTAAAGAAAACTTATTCATCAGAAACTCAACTCCGTTTGAAAATAAGCCCAGTGAACCTTTTGGTCCTCGTTCCACCATTTAGAGTCTCGGAGCAAAGCTCCAGGAAAAAAGATTGAGTACCCAAAATGGAAAACCCTTTCTGGCGATGATGTCCAAGTCCAATGAAGATCAATCTCTGAGCCTGCGTCTTTAGGACTGGCACCATCATTTGGCCAATCTATCCTTGGAGTTCCGTTCCACCAAGCCGTGTTGAGGTCTGACAAGTACCAAGCTGCACCCGAACTCTCCAGTTCGAAGTGATGAACTTCTAAGTGGCCCTCCCAGAACTCTGATATGTCGTACATCAAGTAAAGCGTGTAAACCACACTGTTCATATGACTAAACCAATCCATCGCTCCCGACCTAGAGTGTGAGCTAGAAAATAAAGGCATGAATGTTTCATTGTCTGTTGTGCTGGCCTTATCACCTGTGGCCAGAGAGAACTCCATCCCAATATTCCTAAAAATATCACCATTTAAAAACCAATCTAAGTTCCCATATAAATGGTATGCCTTGTGGTCTCTCTCCGTTGCACCCACACTCTTCAACTCCCCCCTCTGAAAGTTCACCATCGCCTGGCCAAAAAGAGGAGGGGAGATTTTGCCTTCAATGGAGAACCCGAGGTTATAAATATTTGCCTCGACCTGATCAAGGGAGTCAAAGGGAGCATGGCTCGTCGGCACACCCAGATGATAAAAATAAATTTCTTTGATTGTCCTCATGGGGTTCATATGTTTCCCATGAATACCACTCAAACTCGAATCTTCTTCCCCACTGAGTCCCTCTTGTGTTAGGGCGTAAAATAAGTCAATATCCCATTCGAATCCATCACGACTCAAACGAATTGCATCAAAGCTTCTTCCTTCTGAACTCCAATCATCGCGACCGATTAATATCTCGTTCGAAAAACTCAATTCTTGACGACCAATTTTGAGATCCCAGTCCTCGTGAAGGTTATTAAATCTCATCCATGCCTGATGTAAAAAAACATCATCCTGAGTGCGAAAGTTTTGATTTGAGTTGTTATCTCCAAAATTGTGGGCGGTTCGACCTTGAAACAACAATCGGTTTTCGGCTCCAACCTTGCGCTGATATATTAAGTCTCCTCTTAAATGGTGTTCAAACTCACTGTCATCACCTCCCGACCTCCTCTTCTCATAAAGCCCAAAGTTCTTGAAATACTCACTTCTGAAGCGAAGTGAGCCTGACAGATCACCCTTTTCACTCTCCTCTGCTCTCAACAAGTCAGGAGACATAAGCGTCATCGGAAAACAACAATAGACGATCGTTCTCATAACCATCTGAGCATACCCTGATTTAACTTTCATTTTCATAATGCTCGTCTTGGTGAGGCCTATCAAATGATTAAATTTCTTTTATCGGTTTTCCCAAAGAACATGAATCTCTTCAAAAAAGAATTTGAAATTTGCTTCAATCTTAACTCTTTTCATTTCACCAAATCTATCGGTAGATTTATTTCAGGAGGCTGGGTGCATAGAAAAGGCTCCGCATATCGAACTCCAATTCGTTCTCCACACTCACGATACCGTCGCTCCAAACTCTCAACAAAACCTGAATTAATGAAAGTTGGAGTGCTATTTTCTGAAACTCCAAATTGACTCTCGTATGCCATAACAGCTTCCATTCGAGTCTCCCAATGTTCAGATATATCGATGAGTAGATCTGCCTTCTCTTCACTCACCTCCAACATCTTCAAGTGAAGAGGCCTATCAATGGCCACAACACTCGGCAAATACTTTTTTACTCCACAAAAAAAGTGAGCTTGCTTTAATGCATCGTGTAAGGCTTGATGGTCGGGGTGTCGGCAAATTGGTGGCGGACCAATGATCACTTTTGGCATATAAAGCCTCATTGTTTGCACCAAAGCAAATAGAAGCTCCTCATCTCTGCTCAAAGCACCATCCTGCCTCCCAAGCTGAACCCTATCACTCAACCCCAAAATTCGCGTCGCCTCTTTCCTTTCTTCACGTCTTTTTTCGAGAGTTCCATTGCTCGATAGTTCGCCTTCGGTGATATCCACCACCACCACCCGCTGACCTGCTGATACACTCTTTGCCAAAGTGCCACCACATAAAAGTTCAGCATCATCGGGATGTGCAGCAAAAACAAGGACGTCGCAAGCCTTTGGGCTACCCGAGAAGGTCACGATATTCATGAGTATATCCGGTGAGATTTGTCGAATGGGTCGTTAAAGACTTTTTGTATCTGCTCAAGGTGCTTCTGATCTCTCAGTATATTTGACCATCCTAGGTGTCGCTCTTGATAAACTCCTCGTGGCAAAAGAAAACGAAGAAGTCTATCTCCCTCTTTAGGGGTGAGCCCTTTTTCAAGTAAGCTTTCCTTCTGGAGACCTCGTTCAAATCGCCCTAAGGCAGAAAACATGTCCCTATCTAGTCGGTCAAGTGCCTGAGCTCCTCCCTTTCTTCCCAAACCTTCTTGTCTCATCGCTCGCATGTGGGCAGATAGAGCCCTGATCGCCATATCCTGATGATGGTTAAGTGGAACTTGCAATAAGCTCTCCTCTAAAACCGCTCTTACATTCTGACCTAAACCCGTCAGAATACTTTCGACATCTTCGGGCACCCAAGTCCCACCCAGCCTTGGCCAAATCAGTGGTTTCGAAAGCCCTAGCACCTCAAAGCCCCCAAACAGTTGTTCATGGTACTTTGCCTCAGCTGGCCCGAGAACGGTCACAGCAATTGGTAAGGCCCACTGAGCCATCAATGGCCGAAGAAGAGCTCCAGGAGAAGCTCGATACCCCTGACTCCTAAGGTCGCTATATGAGAACTTTTCCCGACTCGAGATCTCTGCATATGGTAACCGCACACCAGTTTTATTAGCCAAACCAAAAATTGGCAAAGGGTGTCGCCGAGGAGCCTGAAGAGAATTCCCCCCCTGAAGAATTCGCTGTTCACTCTCATCATAAGACTTGAGCAACGACTCCTGCTTCACTTCCACCTGTTCCCAAAAAGATTCAGAACCACGCTCCAAGTCTCGAGGCTCTACGACCACCAAGCCCTGATCTCCAAAAAGGTGAAGCAAGGAACTCGTGAATTGAGCTGCGAATCGAGTCTCTCCAAGGTCGAAGGACTCCCTAACAATCGAGGAAAAAGAGAATCTCTCTTCAGAAAGATTAAATGAGGGGAGTGCTTCTGCAGAAACGCTCTGTGCACTCCATGACCGACTGTGTGTCTCGATATTCCTATCTCGGTCCATCACCCCGACTTGTAACATCTCCTGGAGGTCGTGGTCTTCAGAGGCATTCCAAAAAACAGGAACTGCCGAAACCCCTTCAGATTCCAACCAACGAACAATGTTGAGGGTCGTGATCAATTTGTGCAGAATCAGTGATGGCCCTCCCCAAAGGCAAGGCTGTTGGCCAGTGATGACAGCCACGGCTTTTCCCTTTTTCAGTCGAATCCAATTGGACTGACTAGCACTGGGCCAATCCCCAGTCTCTAAAACAAACGTTAAGGGCCTCAGTTGCCCCTCCATCGTGCTCTTCACACGATGAAGAACCTTCTCGCGGTCATCAAGACCGGTCGGTTTCCCTCCCCAGAGGGGTTGATCACTCAAACATTCTGGTTGATAAAGGCTCAAAGCTCTATTTAAGGAAGCTCAGAAAAGGCTTTTGCATATACAAGATCACCTAAAGACCCATTCTTTAAAACCAATGATTCCACCAATTTAGCCGTGATGGGAGTGAGCAAAATTCCATTTCGAAAATGCCCCGTGGCTACCGTGAGATAGTCGTTTACTTTAGAGATAAAAGGTTGCCCCCCCCTCAGTTTAGGGCGAAGGCCAGTCCATGTCTCCACAACGTTCACCTCTTCAAGGCAAGGAAAAACTCTTCTCGCTCCTTGGGTCAAACGTTGGATCGACTCTGGATTGTCCGTTCGGTCGAAACCATCTTCTTCCATCGTCGACCCAATGACCAAAGAACCATCTTCCCTTTGAACGGCGTAGGCCTCCTCACTATGTACAAAGTGCCCCATACTCAGGGAAGAGTGGGCTGCAAACCTCAACATTTGCCCTTTCACCGGTAATCCCTTCAGGTCCAAGCCTGTGATTCTAGCTAAGCCTGGGGTCCATGCTCCAGCTGCCAAGACAACATGGTCAAACGTTGACTTCTTACCATTTTCTAAGGTGAGTTCTCCTTGATTCAGATCGATCACCTTTTTACCAAGATGAAATTTTACACCTTGTTTTTCGCCCTTGATGCGAAGTTGTTTACAGACTTTTCGAGGGTCCACATGCCCACCGTCGATTTGAAGGGCACCTAAAATCGTTGAGTTAAAATGAGGCTGAAGTTCCAAAGCTGCGTCGCGCCCCAACCACTGGACTTGAACCCCTTGTTCACGGAGCCAATCGAGCTTTTTCATCAACTGACGATGGACGTCCTCATCAAAAACGGGCACCCAACCTCCTCCAAATCGCAAGTCGATCTCGTGGGCTGCCAAGTCAAGTTGGGATGGGAATTTTCTCCAAGCTTGAAGCGAGTCTCGACACAGCTCCCAAAGGGGGGTCGGACCCGTTGCTTCATGGTGGGGAGCCAGCATTCCTGCTGCGGCCCATGAGGCTTCATGACTCTCGGTGTTTCCGTCAAAAACGTGAACTTTAGCCTTGCTCCTGGACAATCTCCAGGCACAAGCCATTCCTACGATTCCACTGCCGACGATGGCGATTTTCATGGGAGACCCAAGGGGGAAGTTCCGACCTTAACGATGGTGAACTTGGGTCCACCTCCAAACACTCGGGCCCCTAGCTTTTCCCAAATTCAGACTTGAAGGTTGGGCCACGCAGTCGGCACAATAAAAACTCGATCTAGCTCTTCGCCGGCCTTCATGACAACGCCCTGAAACGATTTATTCAAAGGAAATTGTCTCTCCTCTCGCTCTTCCTTGAGACTGGAAAGCTCAAGGGTTCGACTCATCCAATCCTTTCTATCGAGGGAGTGAAAAGAGCTTTCACTTTGAACCCAGTGTTCTTTTGCCTCATCCAAATCATCCTCAAACATCCAAACTCCTCGGTCTCCCCCATCTGACAACTCACCATCCAAGGTCGATGTCGTCTCCTCTCTCCCCATAGGAATAAAAAGCCTTCCTTTGAGCAAAGGCTTGGAAACAGGTTTCTCCAACCCCTCAGATTCACACCAACTCAAGACTTGAGGGTGTGAACCTAAAGGCAATTGGTGGGACTCCATTCTGCTTAACTTAAGGTCCAACCGGTCCCTCCCATTGGCTCCGATGAATAACCCAGAGCCTGGATCCAAGAGATAAAACTTAATTCCCAGCTCCCAGTGCTCTAGGCCCTCAGGCGTGAGTACGAGAAAATCAATCTCGCCCAACGTTCGACCTTCATCTCGAATCGCGAAGCCCTTTTTGATCAACTTCAGGCACTTTGAGTTTTCGACAAAACGACCGAGTAATTCTTCGGCCAAAATACCAATTCTATTCAAATTCGGAATGCCACTCCAAGCCTCCAAATTGTCGTGTTCACAACCCCACCAATCAACAAGTCGTTCAGATATCGCTTCGGACCTTAACCACAATGGTGGAGAATGGATCAGCCACCGAGCAAGCGCCAAAGCCCTTTCGGGCGAAAGCCATTTAGATGCTTGGAGTTCTCCATCCCCTCCCATCAACGACCTTTTCGCCCTCGAACGAAGTCTTTCAGGACAAAACCACCAACTTTATCAGCGGAGCTGAAATAGGCCTTCCCCTGATTCAAATCAGTCAGACGATGAACAAAATCTTCCAGCCATGGGTCTCTCGCCACCATGAAGGTGTGAATATCAATATTTTTTCTGCGACAGATCACAGCTTCATCCAAAGTACGATTCACGATGCGGTCGTCTAATTCAAAAGTATTGCGGTAGATACCTTCTCCTGGAACATCGATCACCGTTGGCTTACCATCAGTGATCATAAAGATTCGCTTCTGCCCTTGATGTCGCTGTTCCAAAATACGACGGGCGGCGGCTAGACCTGCTTTGGTATTGGTATGAAAAGGTCCTACCTGAGCAAAAGGCAACTCTTTGAGGGGAACCACCCTAGCAGAATCTCCAAAGAGCACCACGTCGAGGGAGTCACTCCTAAATCGTGTCGTGATCATCTCCATCAAAGCCAAAGAGACTTGTTTAGCAGGAGTGAATCGATCTTCCCCGTATAGAATCATGCTATGGCTAACATCTAAAAGAAGCACCGTGGCACAACCGACGGCGTGTCGCGTTTCATGAACCCGAAGGTCCTCCTCCTCCAAAGGAAGGTCGGTTCCACCCGTTCGTTGAACCTGCTGTAATAAACTCTGATTAAAATCCACATATCTCAAATCGTCGCCGAACTCCCACTCCCTAAGCTCTGGCAGAGGCTCCGCAGAACCCAAGCCCTCTTGTGGGGTGTCGTGATCACCCTGGGGCCCCTTTCCCTTGAGGTCGTCGAAAATACTCGTCAGAGAGCGGCGGCGAAGTTCCTTAACTCCTTTCTTTGAGAGCTCTACCCCTCCACCAGGCTGTTTCTTCACCGTCCCTTTTTTGTTAAGAAACTCTCGAAAGGCGTCTAGGTCCGCATCAATGTAGCCTCTCTGCTTGAGTTCATCCATCCAGTCCAACGCTTCTTGAGCATTGCCATGGGTTTTTAAGAGGAGGTAATGAAAAAGCTTTAAAAGCTCCTCCATCGTTTGGATATGTTGATCTTTGGAAAGATCTCTCCCTAGAAAACGAAAACCATTAGGGCTAGACCTCATTTTAATCGAAATCTTGCATCATGTCCGAGAGGGCGTCGCCATAAACAACCGTGCCCCCCAAACCATCCTTGCCCAAGAGACTAAAATGGTGCAGTCCGTCAACGGCCAAAGCCATAGCCAAATCCAACTGATCTCCTTCTAGGTTGAGATGATCAACAACCGCTTTTTCCAAGCCTGGCACATCTTTGAGTTTTTGCCGGTGCACCTTCCTGGAATCAGACTCCAGCAAAGAGAGCTCCTTCCCTCCGTTGAACCAAGTTAAAGTCTTACCCCATTGATCTGCGCCATCTTCACCTTCCTCGAAGCCAGTGCCTTTAAAGTGAGATGTAAAAACAGCCTTGATCGCTTGACCAATAAGGCGATGAGCCACAGCCTCTGCCCCCGTCTCTTGGCCCTCAAACACCAGTTCTAATTTACCACTGATCGCTGGAAGGCAGGCATATAAGTCCATCAATCGAAAGCCATCCTTTACTTCTCCATACAAAACACGGCGCCTTTCAACCTGAGCAACAAGGAGTTCGTAGGCGGTGATCGCCAAGCGCGCACTAACTCCAGAACTCTGGTCTACTAGGTCACTTTGACGAGCCTGAATAGAAATTTCCGCCAAAACCTCTTTGCAGAGGGGCGGCACTTCAAGGCC
>Ga0233432_10003614_pt1 | contig 13929 bp, 13 predicted proteins | sample SI_122_August201_6_FD_179870 | JGI IMG/M metagenome (GOLD analysis project Ga0233432, IMG submission 179870) | Seawater microbial communities from Saanich Inlet, British Columbia, Canada - SI_122_August2016_10_MG | ecosystem: Environmental > Aquatic > Marine > Inlet | place: Canada: British...
GGTTGTGCCTGAGGTGGATAGTGGAGAGATAGTTTCAGAAGTAAAACGTTTCAATACCATGAAAACTCTCGATGAAGTATTTACAGGATTAAAAAGTACTTCTTTAGCAGCATGGATTGATTTCTTAAGGAACAATGATATAATTAAACTATGATAGTATCTTTTACGGGAGCTCAGAGTACAGGTAAAACTACTTTATTGAATAAAGTAAAAGAGCTAAATACAAACTTTAATTATGTTGATGAAGTTACTAGACGTATCAATAGAGAGTTTAATTTACCTATTAACGAGGATGGTAGTGATATTACTCAGCTAATGATTATGGCTGATCATATATCTAATGTATATAGAAGGTATGGTCATGATGTTACTATTTTGGATAGATGTGCGTTAGATGGGGTAGTATATACACAGTGGTTGTATAATCATGGTAAAGTAAGTCTAAGTACATTAACTCATGCTATAGCTGTATTTGATAGGATTATGTCAATGGTTGATGTTATATTCTATACTAATCATAGCGATGTAGAATTAGTAGATGATGGTGAAAGATCTACTTGTAATAGTTTTAGAGAAGAGATATTAGGCTTATTTGAGGCGTATAAGAATCGTATGAGTGATCATGTATATTTGTATAACTTGCATACAGTAAGTGGTACAGTAGATGAACGTATGACTTTTATTAAAAAAGTACTTGAAGATAAAGGCGTTCATATTAAAATTAATTAAGTTATGGCATTAAAAGAACTAGACAATAGTAATATTAGTAAGCATTTGGGTCAATCGTCTCAATATAAAGATACGTATGATCCAGAGCTTTTAGTAAGAGAGCCTAGAGCGTCTAATAGAACGCATCTAGATATTGACGATGATAATCTACCTTTCGAAGGTGGTGATACTTGGAACGCGTATGAAGTATCTGGACTTACAAATCATGGATTACCTGTAGTAGGTATTGCGAAGGTTTATATTCCTTGTGATAGTGAATTTATCGTAGAGTCTAAATCCTTTAAGCTATATTTTAACTCCTTTAATATGACTAAGCTTGGTAAAAACCAAGCGGAGGTATTAAAGACTATTGAACTAAATGCGCAAGCAGATCTTACAGAGTTACTTGAACGTAATGTTGAAGTAAGAGTTGATACTAATGAGCATGTACTTAGCGAAGTTACAACTGCAAATGATGAATGGGGTCATAACTACCGTGAGTTTAGTCATATTACTCTTGAAGAAGAGTACCCTATTGACGATTTGGAGTTTACTGTTTATCAAGAGACACCAGAACTACTCGAAACTGTTCAGAATGATGTAGATGTAGTACGCTATCATAGTGCATTGCTTAAGTCTAACTGTCGTGTAACTTCACAACCTGATTGGGGTGATGTATATATTGAAATTGAAGGAGATAAGGCTGTTGATCCTATCTCTCTACTTAAGTATATTGTCTCTTTTAGAGACGAATGTCATTTCCACGAAGAGATTTGTGAAACTATCTATAAGCGCTTATATGATATCCTTAAACCAGATAAGCTAGCTGTAAGATGTTTATATGCTCGTAGAGGTGGTATCGATATTAACCCTGAACGATATTCAGATGTTAGTATGCGACATTTTACCTTACATGATGTTACAGTACCTCATGTAAAGACACCTAAACAGTAGCACAAAAAAAGCCGGCATTTAAATGCCGGCTTTTTATTTTAAATTGGTATTATTAACGGTAACCTAAATTTACTTGCCTTCTTAAATTAGGACCAACGGCTAAGTTTTCACCTGAAGCGACAGGAGCCATAGTACCAGCAGCAGCTGTATATGTAACTGTAAGTCCATCAGCATTAATAAGAGCAAATGTCTCTCCAACGTAGTCGGCGTGTAATCTTATAGTAGAATTAGAACCATCAGGAGAGGTCATTGTACGTGCTGTTACAGGCGCGCCTGAAGCACCTGTATCTAAATTAAACAATAGACCAACAACATCACTCCCGCCGAAAGTACCAGTAGTCAGTAGCTGCACTGAATTATTTGAAGCGCTAAGTGAAAATTGTCCACCTCTACCAACTGCATCTTGTCCAGATGGAATTGGTGCTGGGTCACCCATTTTGGTAACATTGTATAAACCTGTATCGAAAACTTTATCAGACATATTAATATTTATGTCAAATTAGTTAAATTTTAGAGATTTAGTTTAATTTTACAGGTAAGTTTATTGGCTTATAAGGACCAATTTTTTCTAAAATTATGTTTACTTCAGATGAGAATGACATTTATTATATTTATTTTAAAAGGTTTAAGAAGCAAAAAAATTTTAACTTTATAACTTTATATTGATTATTAAAAATTATATTCTATAATTAGAACGGCATGAGAATAGAAACTGAACTTAAATATGATTTCGATGATGTGTTGATTAGACCTAAACGATCTACTCTAACGTCAAGAAGAGAAGTTGATCTTCATAGATCTTATAAGTTTAAACACGGTGGAACATATTTTGGCATTCCTATTATGGCTGCTAATATGGATGGTGTTGGAACTGTAGAAGTTTCTAGAGAATTATCTGATATTGGATTGTTTACTTGTTTTAAAAAATCGCTAGATAAAGAAACTTTAATTACAGAACTAAGCACTGAAAGAGAAAATAACGTAGCTGTTACTATAGGTAAGAGAGATTTAGATTTTAATAAATTAATCTTTTTAAAAGAGGCTCTTCTTAAAAAAGGATATACTCTTAAATTTTTATGTGTTGATGTTGCTAATGGATACAGTCAAAGCTTTGTAGACTTTATTAAGAAGGTTAGAGAGTTTTTACCTCATACCAATATTATAGCTGGTAATGTAGTTACTGGTGAAATGGTTGAAGAATTACTTCTAGCTGGAGCAGATATTATTAAGGTAGGTATAGGATCAGGAAGTGTATGTACCACTAGAATTAAAACTGGAGTAGGTTATCCACAGTTTAGTTGTATTGCTGAATGTGCTGATGCTGCTCATGGATTGGATGGTCATATTGTTGCCGATGGAGGTTGTACCTCACCGGGAGATGTTGCTAAAGCATTTGGTGCTGGGGCTGATTTTGTAATGTTAGGTTCAATGTTAGCTGGCTGTAAAGAAGGAGGTGGTGATATAATCGAAAAAGATGGCGCATCTTATGTAGAGTTCTATGGCATGAGTAGTAAGATTGCTAATGAAAAGCATAGTGGTGGTCTTAAGGATTATAGGACATCAGAGGGAAGAAGAATTGCGCTACCTTATAGAGGGTTAATTAAAGACGTTGTCCAAGATATTTTAGGAGGTATAAGAAGTACTTGTACATATGTAGGTGCTAGCCAGCTTAAACATCTAAGTAAATGCGCAACGTTTATAAGATGTACTAATACTCATAGTAAAATCTATGAGTCAAATACTTTAGAAATATAACAAAAAAAAACAGTAGGACTTTCGCCCTACTGTTTTTAATATTAGCTTGTACTGTATCTTAGAAGTATACAGATTGTGAGCCTGGAGTAAACGATTCACCAAGTCCTCTAACAAGTATGACATGATAGTAGAGATCCGCCCCGAAGATATTATCGACGACGCCATAACGAGTAAGCAAGCCTACACGTGGAGCGAAGTCATTCGGGCCGATTGTTCTCTGTACCATGACAGGAATGTACGGACAGTAAATGATACCAGTATCATAGAATTCAGGACCCTTGTAACCAAGGAGTGCATATTCAATTCCACCAGTCCCGGAAATTCCTCCGGTGTATGGTGAGTCATTATAAGCATTGCTGTTCTGAACTTCAGTACGGGTATCACGGTAAACGTTAAATCTTCCACCAAGCGAACCAACCTTAGCAATTCCAACAGGTTGTGTATTTACATCACCTTGAACAGGTACCCACTGGAATTCAGGGAGCATTTCAAGTATAGCACATACACGAGGGGTACCAACAATAAAGTTAGCAGCTCCTCTTCTGTTACGAACGGCGATACGATTGGCTTCGATGATTAATCTCTGATAGAAATCACGGTTACGCTCGACCATCCAACGACCATCTGCAGAAGCAGCTGACCAGATAGAATAGCCTTTTCCATAACCAGCATTAAGGCTAGCCTGGATCATTCTCATGAGCATTTCACGATCGATCTCAGCTTGGATCTCATACGACATAGCGTTTGTGATCTCAGCGTCAACATCGATTCCGTTCATGTTCTTGAGATCTTGCTCGAGTTCAACCGACCAGCGCGCGCCTAAACGACGTGTACCAGCTTCAACGGCTGTCTTCTCGAACTTAACCTCCATTTGAGGAATGTTACCTGTGATTTCGAAAGCAGAAAGAATCTGAGCTACACCGTAATCTTGATTAGCAAATCCGAAATCGCCGTTACCTGTAAGAGAACTAGAGGAAGCTCCAGTGAATCTTGTGTCAAGTAACTGATATCCTGCTTCAGCAGCAGAAATTGGATCGGTAGCGGAGCCAGCATATGCTGTCACGCGTCCCATTCCAACCGGATTACCAGGACCAGTAGTAGTAGCACCCTTACCGTCAATGCCGTTACCTAAGGTATCGGACTGGTAAGCGTAGCGAAGAGCAAATGCAAGTCCGACTGGACCTGACATTGGCTGAACTCCTACGATCTCGTTAGTGATAAGCTCAGGAAACGTACGACGAATCATCGGTATTAAGACCTTTGGAAGACGAGCGTCACCTTGTGCATAAGTATCACCAGACGAAGCCTGGCCGGATGGGTTGAATACTGAGTTAGACACAGTAGAGCCCTGACCGAAAGATCCTCCTCCAGTGGAAGAAGATTCTTCGATACACCATTTCTCTTGGTTCTCCAAGAGTACAGCCGTATTTAAACGGGTGTGATCGTCTTCAATAGGCTTAACGCTATCAGAAGTATAATCGAGAACAGGAGCCCACTTCTCTAGAAGTGCGTCTGCTCTATCTCTATCAATAAATGATTGTGGTTTATTCATAATTTTATAAGTTTTCCTTTCTTTTCGACCTACATGGGAATAAATCCCAAGATACTCAGGTGACTAGCACCTCATTGTTCGGGGTTAAAAATTACTTCATTCGTTGTAATTCCGAAAGATATGGGTTAGTCACTTGCTTTTTCTCTGCAACTACCTCGCGAGGAGCATCTGCTTTAACCTTACGATTAACAAAAGCTTGCTCTTTAATTACTTCTATTCTTTCATTCTCCTTTTTATCAAATAAACGAGCAGTATATTCGAAGTTTTCTTTAATAAAATCAGGTGACTTATCTCCTAATACTTTTTTAAGATATTCTTTTTTCTTTTCAGGTAATCCAGAAGTCTTTTGCTCTAAGAATAAATTAACTTGTGTTGAATTATAAGCCTCTCTAAGAATGTTATTTTCCTTTTCAACCTCTTTAAGTCTAGCAGAAAGACCATCAATAGTATTTTTACCTTCCATAACTGCGTCTTTAACAGACTCTTTCATTAATGTTGAATCAATCGCTAAAACACTTCTCAAATTATTGAGAACTTCGGTTGCTGTTCTATTCTTAGTAGCTTCTTCAATTGCTTGAGTTGGAATAGCTTCATCAATATATTCTTCAATATAATCTGAAATAGACTCAACTAAAGTTTCTTTAAAGTTATTAGCATCTTGATTAATTTCAGCTTCATATTTTTTGATTACTTTAATAAGCTTATGTGCGTTATTATTATCAACTGCTTCAACTATTCTTTTAAGTTTATTAGTATGATCTTTATCAATAGCTTCAACTAACTCTTGTAACTTTTCAGCGTAAAGATCGTCTTGGTTAGTTAAAGCTGCTTCAACTGATAACTCAACCTTTTCTTTGATTGCAGTTTCAATAGCATTGACAGATTCTTCTGTCAATACTTCCTGGAGTTCTTTTGGCAATAATTCGTTATTCATAATTAAAAGAGTGGTTTTTCTGTAGCGGTATCAATTTTTGATTTAAGCTTGTCCTCAATAACGCTCTTCAAATATTTATTCGCTTGGGCGTAATTTTTATTGGAAAGTTCTTCTATAAATTTAGAAATTTTATTTTTTTCTTCCATAATGATAATATTTATTAAAGTTTATTAATGAAACTTAAGATTCGCTCAGTTAAAAACTTATTAATTTCTTTTTTAGGTAGTCTTGAAACACTTTCCTCAAACTTATCATATAGTTCTTCATACTTTCCATCTTCAGCAAGCACCCATTGTTTAGATTCTAATATACCGTTAACAAAAGCTTTCGGATAAGAAGGATCAGCTACACAATCAACAGCAACTAACTTCATGTTTTTAACTGTATTATGATTACTACCTTCTTCTAATGTACCTAATGCTCTTGAAGACATACCGACCTTTACACCATCATTTATAAGGGCACGTACTATTTGTCCACAAGGAGTTGTTAAAACTTTTGATTTTCCGTAAAAAATATTATCGTCTTGAGTAATCTCCGTCACAATATGACAAGCCCTTTCCAAGTCTACATCAGCAGAAGTCGGGTGATTTAACTCTCCCATAGCTCTTCCTGGTACAACCATTTCTTCATTATAACGAGCTACTTCTCTTTCTAGCTCTTCCCTAGGGTAAAGTCTGTTATTTCTATTTACCCCCTCTGCCATCATATAAGGTCCTTTAATGTAAAGATTAGATGGCGAATTTTTATTAGTTTCTTCTTCGATATATTCGAATTCGTCGGTCACGTCTGGTTTTTCAACGACCAAATTAAGCTTAAGAGACATACAGTTATTTATACAATAGTAACTAAAAAATCAAATTAATTCTCTTTCTGTTAGTATAATAAATGTTAATCCTCTCTTTTTACTATATTTTCTTGCAGCTTCCCACTTTGCTTGGTTGATAACATAATTTTTTTGCTCGTATATAAGATGTTGTTTTTTTCTATACTTTGTTTGTGGCGGCTTAGTTTGCTTGGATGGTTTAATCTCAATTAAATATTTTTTTATATCGTTACCTTCTTTTATTACAACGTAGTTATCAACAAAATATCTATGAACTCTACCATCTAATGGGCTAGTATAAGGTACTATAACATTTTCACTACCCCACTTTAATACATTTTTGTTATTATCACAAAATCTAAAAAATTTTAACTCAAGACCTGATCTATATGTAGCTTTAGTACCAATAAACTTATCCTTATTTTTTGGAACAAATTCTCCTTGTCTCCATTTTACTCTCTTTTTCATTACCCAACAATGAAAAGAGCAGGATCAGTATCTCCCATACCTGGTGATGCTCCTTCTAGTAGTTTTTGCTCAAGTTCTGCTTTTTTCGTTGAACCTTCACCTAACATATCTGAATTCAAAGCACCGCCTCCAAGTAAATTAACACTACCAAACTTACCTCTAACTCTACCTATAGTAATCATACTTAACGCTAATGCGTATTCGTATACCCATTGTTCTTTAATTACATCTCTTATAGGTCTCTCTAAATAGCATGAGACTACACCATAAAATCTAGTATTTCGCGGCTGTGGGTAAATTTTTAAATATTGTGATCTTTCATCAAACTGTAAGTCTTTTCTTAATGCTAATACTTTTTCTCTCGTATCAATCCAATTTTTTAAAGTATACCATGAAACTAGATCAAACCCATAATTACCCATAGCGTAACTAAAATATGTTTGTTGTGCAAGAGTTTGTTCAAGTGTAAATAGAGTGTTAATTCCATTATTACTTCCTTCTTCAAAATCAGTAACAGCCATAACCTTCCTATAATCCATTATATCATAATCATAAACATTTTGAAAAGTAGTTGCTTCTGATGATGTACCTTCAAACGCTAATGTCTTTCTTGTATTTTCTTTGAAAGATGCAGATAATGAACTATTAAAAGCAGTGACAGTACTATAAAGCGTTTTATCAAATAATTCGAATTGATCGATACCATCGCTAAAAGTAGCAGATAAAGCTGTTGAGGAGGCAAAAGTAGAAGAAAGAATTGAAGAAGTAGCGGTAAATATAGATTCAGGCGTTTTAGCGTAAAATTCAGGCCCGGGGCCGAGAGGGTTTGTACCGGCTACTTTTTTAGCATTACTATCTAAATCGGTATTAGCCAAAGTATATAATAAATCTAATCTAATACCCTTATTAGTTTCATATAGACTAGAGTCAAATATCAAATATTCTCTTGTATAGCCTGCGTATTTGGTAAAATACTCAACAGCAATCTGTATATTTTCTCTTAATTGATCTGTATGAATTTCAAGAGAAACAAGCGGAAATCCTAATGATCTTTTAATTCTATCCCCTAACCTATCATAAGTTTCTATCTTGTTATTGAGATTAGTTGATAAAAAAGCAGAAAGAGGAGTTATTTCACACGCTAGGGACATACGTTTATTTATTCAATAAAAATAAAAAAGATAGAAGAAAAAAAATCTCAAATTATATTAAATATTGATATGGCTTATAACCCTAATAATGCAGTCGGTACTGAATATGTTAACACAAATATCTGCAGATCATTCAAACAATATATATTTACTTCTCTGACATCGCTTACAGGAGCGGCCGTTCCAGGGCTTACAACTACTTCTTCACCTGTACTTACAGGTGGTATGGTTTGTTCTGAAGTTACAATCATTAATAAGACAACTGGCGATCTTAGTCTTTATGATAGGGGATTTACTAACGTAAATAACAGTTTATTGATTGGTACTGGTGAGAGTATTACTTTACGCGGGCTTACTAACGTTGCTCAAGTATCTGCTATTGCAGCTTCTGCCGGGACAGTATATTACAGAACGCAATACTTCAGTAGTAATCCATCACGTTAATATAAAGCCAATCTTTATAAATAAAGGGAGCCAGCATTTCTGCTGGCTCCCTTTTTGTTTATAGTTATTGTTATTAGATGGATATAGTAAAGTTAAGTGTTGGTCTTTGACTGATTGATGCTGCTTCAAAGGATCCAAGTTGCTGACCATCTTCGACATCAGTAGCAATATGCCAGAAGCCATAGTTTTCAGCAGGTGTTCTAATCCAATTCTGAACTGTCGATACTGGGAAGTTGACAGTTACCTCACCTACAAAGTTATTAGCAAGTGGGTCTGTTGCCATTGCATTCTCATCCCATGCAATACCATCTAACATTGTTCCATCTACTGTATTGTATGTTACAGTAGATGGAACAATAGCTGAGAGTGCTTCATGGAATGCAATACCTTGACCTTCTGTATCAACATAGAATGTAAATGAAGCAGATGTTACTGTGACTGTTGTGTTATTATCAAAGAGAGTATCTAGATCACCAAACTTAGTAAATCCCCACCTTTCATCAGATACATTCTTATCAGATATAACTGTATCAGTACTAGAGAAATTAGAACCAACTGAACCTGCCTTACTCCAAACATAAGTATCTTCACCACCTGTATAGCCATTTAATCCATTTGTTATTGTATATACACCTGGTGTTGCAGCTGGGTAGTAGTAAAGAGGAAGAGAACCAGGAGCTCCACTATATTCAGATACTGTATAGTAACCGGAATCATTGGCGTCAAATGTCATTGCTTCACCTTGTGGTTCCTGAGCAGGACCAGCACCAAAGCCTACATAATTTGTCTCTTCAATAGGTGCAGAAACAGTAAGAACAGTTGACCATGGTATTGATGTATCTGTTCTGTAGAACTGATAAACTTTATCAAGATTCTTAACAAGTACAACTTTGAGGTCATTACTAATAGCAGCATCAACTGCATTAGAATAAGGACTTGCTCCACCAGGTATAGTACCATCAGCAGTAGTTAATGGCTGTACAGATTGGCTCATTTCACCTTCATAAGTCAATGTTTGTACTCCGGTGTAAGTCGACTGAAGTGGTAGAGAGTAAACTCTGTTAAATCGCTCACGCTTACTCATAATGTAGATTTTCTGATCTATAGGACATACGAAGAATGCCTCAGCATCCCCTCGTGCATCATCATTATTAGGGCTATCAACAAACGCTGGTGTTGATGGGAATCTAAATTCAACTACCTCATAATCTGCAGAATTAATAGTAATGTCGGAACCAGTGACATTTGGCTCTTCAGTAATTATAAGTTTCTTAATATCAACTGTACCGCTATTATCACCGAATCCACCAATTACAAGGTGGCGTATACCAGTTGTTTGATCTGTATATCCTGTTACACCTTCACCATCAGTCCAAGTATCACTCTGTAGGATTGCTGCACCTTGTGATACACCAGCTCTATCAATAAAGAATATTCTATCATTAATGTTATCATCTATTACAGCAAACATACCAATATTACTTGTATGACCTGAAAGAGCTGTTATACCACTAATCTCATTAAGTGTGGAAGGACCATCAGCAACATTTGCTACTGCTGAAGCAGATTGGAAGACCATAAAGTCACCTCGAACGTGGTCATATGGTGCTGCAGCTTTTTCAGCTTGCAGACTCATATCGAAAGATACATCAGAGCTACCACCACTGTTATTTGAAACTTGAACAGCAATAACATTCTCACCATCATTGAATGCAGATGCCGGAATAGTAGGAGTGATAGTAGCAGTATCACTAATTGTACCTGTAGCTAATTGATTCCATGCAATAGTGCCTGAAGCCCAGTTAGATGATCTAGCTTGCTCTTCACCATTAACATAAACTACAACACCATCATCAAACTTAACATTTAAGTCATATGTATCATACTGACTACCAGATGTAATGTCTACTGTCTTACGGAAGAAGTATGAGATGTTTGTAGCTGTCTTACCAATGTCTGTAGCTTCATCACCATCACCGAAACCTAACTCACCAGGACCTTCAGGCCATGCTGAATCATCATAACTTGCAGATGTAAAGTCACCTGGGTCTGTTGTCTGTGAAAGGTATTTCCAATCAGCACCATATGCAAAAATGGCTTCAGTACCTATAACTGGAACAGGATCTGAAGCTTCAACACTTGAACCTGAACCAGGTTTAACAAAAATATAATCAGGTCTACCAAAGATTGGAATGGAAGGGATCATTAAACATATTTAATGCTACAACCTATGGAAGTAATGATTTTTATTCAATAGGTTCTGCTGGAACATCAGCAGCACCTTCTTCACCACCTGCAGTATCAGTATCACCTTCAGCAGCTTCACCACCTCCAAAATCTGGAATTCCTCCTGCTGCACCTATATCACCTGCAGCGACTCCACCACCTTCACCTCCAGCTCCTGGCTCCGCTGCTACTATTTGTTCGGCTGCAGCTGCCTCTTTCCATGACGGCCCAGCATTTTGAATTTGAGATAACTCCCATTGAAGCTCCATATCTTTTCTTAAGAACTCTCTATTAGCAAGGATGTCTTTATCCTTCCATCCAAGATATTTCTTTTGTGCATAGGTAGCAGAAACAAACTCATTGGCCGCTAAATTATTATAATTAGCAGCTTTAAGTTCTAACTTTTGATTTTCTCTTAACTCGTAGAAGTTAGTAGGTACATTGAAAATAACCTCTAAGTTATTTTCAGCTATATCATACTTATCTATAAAGCCTTTCATTTTAAGATGGGTAAAAAATCCCCTCTTAATACCAGCAGCGAATCTTTGCTGCTGTCTTACTACAAACTTAGCAAACTTAAGCTCTTCTCTTAACATTGTAGAACCATCAGCTGTAGCTTGATCTGCTGGATCTAATCTAGAAGAAGGAACTTTAAGCGATCTATAAAGTTTTTTGATAAAATACATTAAATCGGCTAATTCACCTAAATTAGCACCTCCAGGAAGCTGGGTTACTGATGTACCTTCTGACCCCTGTCGCTTTGCAAACCAGAACGCGTCTAGCATTGATTGCGGGTTAAACTTATTAACTACATTTGTTTGATCAATATCAAAGGTTTTTCTAGACCAATAGTTTTGAATAAGCTTTCGTAGATATGCCTCTGCTTTCGGAGGTGCCATATTACCAACATCAACGTTAAATACTAAACGTTCCGGAGCTCTAACTAATCTATAAATTACTATAGCATCTTCAATTAAAGAGAGTTGACGATAAGGTCTCCTAGCATTTTCTAAGAAAGGTATTGTGTAGTTTTTTGTTTCATTAAAAACGCCAGAATTTATATACACTATCTGATTCTCTTCCATAGGAATCATTTCCGTTTTTTCAACTTTTGAAGGATCTGTTACACTAAAGACAGGCTTTTTATATACAAAACCTTTTACAAGCATATTTTGAATATTATTATAAACAGGATCGATTATTTCTGCTGGTATATTTATCGCACCTAAAATACCTTCGTTAGTATAATTTTCATGTACTATTAATTCAAAGTATACTTCACCTTCTACTAATAGCTGTCTAAAGAACGACCATCCTTTATTTTTAAGATCAAAGTAATCTACAAATTTACTAAACTCTTTTTCTATCTCACTTTTTTCATCTATAGAAAGATCTATATTATCATACAATAATTTAGCAACATCACCACTATCATCTATATTTATAATTTCATCGCATATCTCATCTAACGCATCTGCTACTTCAGAATAAGCTGCCATTATTTTATAATCTTTTAATCTACCCGGCTTATCTGGTGATAAATTAGCGTACATTACATCACCGAAAGAAGTATCCTTACCAAAATCACCTATAGGAGTAGAATTGTATGGATTAGAAGAAGATACTGAAGTCTTAACAAGAGCATCAGCTCTTCTCATTCCTGTTTGTTTAAAGATCTTATATTTTGGATTTAAAGAATCATCTTCTGTCTCGCCGGCATATGGAAGTTTATTCTGAATATATTGAACTAAACTTCTTCCAAAAGTTGAAGCACGTCCATCATTTGTTACATATGATTTATTTTGACTAGAAGATGTTGAAGAGTCAGCCATTATACTTATTTATCTAACTATTAATAATAATCACCGTATATATCGGTATTATTAGCACTCATATCAAAAACATCCTCTTTTGATACTACGTCAATATCATAAGGCTCTTCCTCTGTGGGGTAAGTCTTACCATCTGAAGTTAGTTGATCTACTAGTGTTGTTGAGAGAGTACCACTAAACGAATTATCATAAATTTGCTCATTTGCCCTTTCTGAAGATAATCCATTTTCAAATGAGAAGTCATAACGCTTACCTCTTAATCTGTAGACATAATGTCCTAAGACTGGGTTAAGTGCTGTAAGGTCTTGCTCCATCCTTTCAGTAATTTCATAAAGAACAGACCCCCTATCATTAGGTCTATCACAACCTAATACTGTTAAATCTATTACATCACCCGCTTTAGGTTCAATAGATTGTCCTACTGAAGAATAATCAAAATATGCAGATGCTGCAGTTGTAAAAGTATCTATATGTACATATGCAGTAAATTCATCACCAGCATCAAAGCCAAATTTTGATAAATTAATTGCACTATCATCTAATTCAATATACATTTGAATTCCTGATAATGGGCCTTGAAACTTTTTAGTTGTATCTTCACCGTAAAGAAGATCTGCAGATGATAGATTAAATGTGTTTATATAATAATCTACAGGAAGGCCGTGGTTATTTATAAGATCATTAAACGCCTGATCAAAAACTAATTGCTCTGCTTGTAATTTTGAAGGGTTAACAAATTTACCACAAGCAGGAATAGCAGTAGCAGCTAGAACCTCTGCTGGTGTGCAATTTAACCTATTTTCATTACATAAAGACATACTATTTTTTGGTTATTAAGCCGCAGCTATTACCTTCCCCGTCATCATACATTTTACACTCTATTTTTGAATTTCCTAGGCTTTTTGTTTGACCAGGTGCATAATCAACTTCATAATCTTTAAGAAGGTGTTGCAGGGGTAATCCCATAAGTTTAATTTGAGATGCTATACCTTTTAATAGATTATTTACATGGTGATTTTTATGCTTGTAATCTTTATTTTGTGTAGTTAAGTGCTTTTTATCAAAACCAAGTCTATTGG
>Ga0233432_10003615_pt1 | contig 13928 bp, 14 predicted proteins | sample SI_122_August201_6_FD_179870 | JGI IMG/M metagenome (GOLD analysis project Ga0233432, IMG submission 179870) | Seawater microbial communities from Saanich Inlet, British Columbia, Canada - SI_122_August2016_10_MG | ecosystem: Environmental > Aquatic > Marine > Inlet | place: Canada: British...
GTTAGTTTCTTTATAGAATTCCTGACAGATTCTTTTTTTACATAAGTCAGGGTATTACCGTAAACTTCTTTTCTTTCAACCTCTATTGTCATAACAGGAGTATCCTGACAGAATCTTTATAATGGTCAATGATTTTTTAATGTTTTTTTTGCGCTAACAATGCCAAACATTTTTGCAAATAAACTTGACTAACATTGCCTGATATTTAAGCAAATAATGCGCTAAGGTCATTAAGGTTAAAAGCAAATAAGCCAAATATAGGTCCAGATCCATAAAAGATAACCCACTGATACTCAGTGAGTTACGGAGCAGCTTAAAATTAAAAAACCTTCTAAGTCACTGATACTCAACGAGTTAGAGCGATCCGCCCGCCCCCGCTCGCTAACTCACTGATATTCAACGAGTTACAGCGTTTTTTTCTAAAATGATTTTTTTCGGGCTGTAAAGCTAAAAAAGGCACAAAAGCAAAAAAAAGCTCCCTTTCGGGAGCCTTGCGCGGGGCGGTTAGTCGTGCCAAGGAGCCACCTCTTTCTCGCTATGCTCACAGTGGGCTACCCACTCTTGGGCTTCGGCATAGGCTGTTCTCCAAACCCCCATGGCCAACTCCCCGTCTTCAAACATTTCTGGGATCACCCACCCACGGTAAGACCTTGGGCAAGTCATGCTCTCCTGCCCTTGGAGTCCTGCCTGATAAGCGAAGTCATATAGCTGATGTACATTTAGTGTTGCCATGCCGATAGTATACTCCAGAAAAGAATTAGATGCAAGCTTTTTTGGATGTTTTATTTATTTTTTTTAGAGGGAACGCTCCCCGCCCGAAGAGACAGACGAGGAGCGCAATGCAACTACGCAAACTTTCTGAAGGTTGTGATAGCATTTTTTATCACCTTAACGTGAGATTCGTGCCTTCTACTTGATTGGAACTTATGAGATTGAGAAGCGAAGTTGTAGCTTGCAAAGTCTGAAAGACAAAGGCGAGATGATAATTGTTGGTTTGTATTTGTGAGCCTCCCAAACCGAAGGGCCGCAATGATTTCTTTCTTATCGTAAGTAAACATCCCAGTGTTTTTATTTGGATCACTGAGAAGATCAAACAAGCCAGCCCAAACTGCGCCGCCCCACTTTTGATACGTCATCTTCGGGAATGCTGCTTGAATAATTTCAATAACATCTTTAAGAACGGTCAGGGCTTTTTCTTCCTTGTCTTCGTCTCTTAAACTCAGCACACTAATGTTTGCCCAAGTGTTTTTGATCCAATGATTGTGAATCGAAGCAATGCGAAATCCTGCATCAGTTGGTTTATCATGCGCTGGATTTGCAGGAGTTAGACCAGCTTCCTTGAACAATTTAATTATTGTTTTTCTGTGCCACTCATCATTTATTTCATGACAGCGCTCAAGTTCGACGACCTTACCCCAAAACATATCGTTAACGCTCCAAGATCTTTTCCGAGAAGCATCATTAGCCTCTAGGCAGCGGGTAACAGCGGCTTTAGTATTAACAATCCTGCAAAGGATCTCTTTGTCTTGGTTGGCGCAGCAACGGTGCTGACCATCTACGATTTGATAGTAGAATTTTTTCCCATGCTTGATTTTATAAACTGCGGGGACATCAAAGTTTGCCATGTCGAATTTTCTGACAATATTTTCAATTTGTCGTTGACTCGCTACGCGCTGATAGGACTTATCAATGCCAAGGTATTTTTTAGGAATGACGGCCAATCTCTGATTACAGATCACATCTTCCTTAAAGGCTTTTGTAATTCCTTGGCCTCCTAAACCATAGGAATAATTTTTACCATTCACACTAAAGGTAGTTGTGGATGAACTGTGAGACTTAATTTCTTTTGAATAGTCTTTCTTTTTTGCGGTAGTTGTATTTTTCATAACGGAGAGAGTATGAAATATTCCTGAGATTATTAAAAGCTTTTTTTATATTAAAAATGATTTTTATTAGACCTGTCATACAACTTATTTTTTTTTGATAAAAAAGGTTGACAACCTTTGGTTTTAGTTTAAAGGAAAAATCTTTGTAAGTCGTTGATTAGTAGTGACTTAGCGGTCGGGGCGGGGCCGCGCCGTCTAACTCGTTGATACTCAGTGTGTTAGAGTGTTTTTTTATTTATTTATTTTTAGGGAGATGTCAACTAAAAAAGATTTATTTTTTTTCTTTACAAAAAAACCCCGCCCCCAAAAGAAGGAAAGGGGGCGAGGCTTATGTACTAGGCTTTTATGCAGTTACCTAGTCGGCGATGATTTGACCAGAAGGGACAGAAACACAAAACCCTCCCGCTGCATTACCGATACACACACAAACTAGTTTTTCTTGTAGACTGACATGGCCAAGGTCCAAGCGGTAGCCAAGCGACCTTTTACTTTTTTGATCCCTGCAACGTGCAGGGTGCGGGGCTTGATCTTGCCTCCATCGTCGAGGTCTGCAACATATCCTTGGATATATCGGCGACCCGTGCCTTTGGCAAAGCTATCCGCAAAATCTTTTTGGATTACTAACTGACGCTCCCCGTCAGCTTTAACTGTAGACTCGCCTTCATTTAAGTAAGTCACAACACGATTTGTAAGCTTGCGCTTTAATGCTTTTTCTCCAAGGCCATAGAGGGCGTGATCGAAGCAGGAGGTGGTAGTGGTGTTTTTCATCAGGGATAGTTTAAAGGTTTTGAGAGATCTTGTCGAGGATATTTCGGCGATTTTCTGCTTTTATTTTTTGATCTTGCTCCCACTCCCGAAGCTCAAGGTTTCCAGAGATTACCATGAGAAGAGTGAGGCCAGTGAGGAAGAGAAAGGTTTTCATATTACTTTGCTAATTTGATGATTTCCTTGGCGATCCTGTTGCTACCAACAAACATAGAGCGAGTCTCTTTAATTGGTATGAACTGCATATCCACATGAAAGCGGTAAGAGAGAAGCTTGCGAGCTTGCTTCTTGAGATCTATCTGGTATTCCTTTTGGAGCTGTTGTTGCTTTGTCATGTGAGAAGTATAGTTGAATTGGGGTTGGAGTCAACCCCTTTTTAAATGTTTTTTAATTATTTTTCGATGCCGACATAGTGAAAAGTCTTCCAAACCTGTTTGTTTCCAGTCTTGCTGCCGTCACTCTTATCGATAACCTTACCCGTTGCGAACCAGCTACCAGTGCGAACAATCTTTTTGATTATATACTTCATCTCATGACCGCTCTTGGCAGTGCGGTAAGTTATTTGTTTTCCGATCAGGTCATTGATGTTGTGTTCGTTTGTCATGGGGATATTTTACTGCAAGGATCGACTAAACACAAGATCTTTTTTGCATTTTTGTGAGTTATTTTTGCCTAATAGGCCCACCCCATTAATTTAAAAAAAAAGTACTTGACAACCGACAGACTGGCGGGGGGAGTGAATTCTCATTATATAAACGGCCCCACCCCATTTAATAAAACGTGGCCGCCGCCAACCAAAGTAAATATATAAAAACCCAAAAAAAAGTGTAACATACTGTATGACATACCGAAATATGCCCGTGTCTGTCGGCGGTGTAAGTATATTGCCAGCCCAGAGCGTATCTGTAGATTACTCTACGAGTTTTGAAGCTAACCGGAAGTTGGGGTCTTCTATTGACCAGAATGACCAGTTGAGGTTTGTGGGCGATGCCCCATGTAGCATAAGTCTATCTTTTGTTTTATTCGAAGGGTTTGACGAAGCTGCTTATGAATTCCTAAGTGACAATGTTAACTTGACTGGCAGTCTAGGTTACACAGTGGATATTGGGGGGAATTCTTTCTCTAATTCTTTTTTAGATGATTATAGTGTTTCAGTGAGGCCATTTGAGCCTGTGACAGTGAGTGCCAAGTTCACGAGCTATACTCCAAGCACAGCCGCAATTACTTCTGCTAACGAGGAAACATCTTTGAATACGAATATGTCTGGTAATCAAATAGTCTATGGACACACATGTTCTGTACTGGGGAACGGAGGCTCTGTTTTGAATACGGATGTCTTGAGTGACATAAGCTATAAAAAAAATTATAATAGAAGCCCCGTTTATACCTTGGGCGCTTCTGCTGCATCAAGTCATTTGGTGGATGGGGCCGAAGCTGTTATGACTATCGAGTCCACAGGTCTGAACTCTTTGATTAATTATGATGGAACTAAGCTAACATCCTTCTTCACGATAAATCTCTCTGATTCGGCTGGCCAATCTATAACTAATTTTGGTAATATCACCATGCCGAGCGGCAGTTCTGTGACCGCCCAGAGCTATAATGTGGCTGGTGGAGACACTTTAGCTGCGAATGCGACGATTACACATGTAATTCTCTAAAAAACAGTGTAATATAAGTACATATGGCTCGCAAAAAGTCGGAAGAGAAGAAGGTGTCATTTGACATGATGGCAGAGTTTGAGAAATCAATCAAATTCAATAGAAGGAGATTTAGATTCAGCGCCAAACAAAAGAAATTTCTAGAAATCATACTAGACCCCGAATCAAAGATAATATTTGTCTCAGGGCCAGCTGGTAGTTCCAAAACGTATATGTCGTTGTATGGGATGCTGAAATTGATGGAGGAGGATTTTGATAGAGATATTTTATATGTCCGAAGTATTGTTGAGAGCGCAGACCGTGGTTTGGGCAGTTTACCCGGTGATATTACAGAAAAATTCGATCCGTTCCTAGGACCGCTCCATGATAAGATGGAAGAGATCATTGCGCCCGGAGATGCGACATTTCTCAAGCAAAAAGAGAAAATATCGGCAGTTCCAATAAATTTCCTTCGTGGAGCTAGCTGGCAGAACAAATTAATCTTCGCAGACGAGGCTCAGAACTTCACATTGAAGGAATTGACGACTTTGATCACCAGAATAGGTGAAGACAGTAAAATTATCATTGGAGGAGACTTTTTTCAAAGCGACATCAACGGAAAGAGCGGGTTTAAGCCCATGTTCGACAAATTCGATGATGATGGTGCCAAAGAAATGGGGATTCATACATTTAGTTTCAATGAAAGTGATATTGTGCGTAGCAAGATACTGAAATTCATCATTAAGAGGTTAGAAGAGACCAAATAGGTGTAAGTAGAATTTACTACTTAACTTATTATAATAAAAAGAATGAATCACATATTTTGTTTTAACTGTGGGAACAAGATTCAATACAATCTATCCAAGCCCAATTTCTGCACAAGTTGTGGTACTTCTCTGAAGACGGGCGAATCCTCTGCTTCAGTGGCTGCCCCCACTAAGCAAATTAAAAATAATAAAATCCAACCACTCTCCGAAGATGAGACGGATGCTGAGTTTGTGCCAGACATCAGGAAATTAGAAGTGGAAACCGAACAATTTGGTGGTTCATTCACCATAGGTTCTCTGGCAGGAGAGAAAACTCAACCAGACTTCAAAGAGAAAAGCACTTACGATATCGATGAGTTCACTAAATAATGTCAGACAAGAAAATATACGAAGACTTTTCGGATCTGATAAACATAGCCATCAAAAGACAAAGGTCTAGGTGGCGATTAGACGCAGTTAAATGGTTTGACTTCGAAGATGTAGAACAGGTAATCAAATCTCACATATATGTCAAATGGCACATGTGGGATCAAGAACGTCCAATCGAGCCGTGGCTAAATAGAGTTATAACAAACAAAATGTGGAACCTCATAAGAAACCATTACGGCTCTTATGTTAAGCCCTGCGTTTACTGTCAATACGCTAGAGATATGAACTGTTTGTTCACGCCATCCGGGTCTCAAGACACAACATGTGCAGAATACGCAAAATGGGCAAAGAAAAAGAAATATGGCTTAGAACTTAAGACCGCAACCTCTATTGAAGAAGCTCAGATTCAAGTCGGGAGTAAAATGGATGATTACATCGACTATGAACATTATTTTAAAAAATTAGACGTGTTTATGAAGAAAAAGTTGTCTGAGCAACATTATACGGCTTACAAGATGATTTTTTTTGAAAAATACACAGAAGAGGAGGTCGCCCTATTTATGGGTTACAAAATAAGTGCTTCGAATGCAAAATTAGGATACCGACAGGTGAAAAACCTAAAACGTAAGTTTTACGAGGTAGCAGCTGGTATAATTAAAGAACAAGATATTTTTGGACATGAAACTGACAAATGAACAAGAAGGGTTCCTAAGGGAGAATTCAAGTAAAATACTGGACCTGATCGAGCTAACTAGAAAATGTTTCGACGATGACAGCTTAGACGGGAGATCCAAGGAGGGCCGTTCCGTCCGGAAGTTTTTGTCTGAGAACGGAATTACTTACAAGACCACTAGGCGCAAACCAGCTAAAAAAATTGAATTCACAGAGCAACAAAAGGAATTCATTATGGGTCAGGCTGAAGATGGCCTCTCATCACTTGAAATTGCTAAATTGATCTTTCCGGAGAAGGATATAAGACCTCTAAGTAACGAACAGCGTCAAGTCTTAACGCATATTCAAGAAACCAACCCTGATTTTTTGCCATCTCAGGACGGAGGTGCTGTCAATGACTATTCTGCTCCTAAAAGCTCCAGCAGGATTGTAAAAAAAATAAATGACTCAACAGGCATAGGTCTAGATGACTCTAAACTAAATAGGCAGAAGCAAATTTGCGTCAACAAACTGGGAATCAACCTGAGCAACAGCCGATTCTTAAAAATAATAAATAACTATTTAAACAAACAGGACCGTGAACTGTTTGAGCAGGAGTTCGTTCGTCTCACTTGGGATAAGCCTGATTTGACCGCTGACGAGCTTAACCTGTATTTGAATGTCTGTAAGGAGGTTATCAACCTAGAGGTCGTCTCAGCGCATCTGAACAAGCTTAACGAGATGTTTGACGTTGCTGATGACCAAACCGAGATGACTGTCCGGCTAGCGGAGATTATCAAAGCAAAATCACAAGAATATCATCAATGTGAGACCCGCATTGAGAATTTAACGAAAAAGCTCCAAGGAGACCGTGCGGAGCGAATGAAGAAGAATCAAAAAGACCATGCCTCATTTCTCGCCATCGTTCAGATGTTCCAAGAGGAGGAAGAGCGTCAAACCATGATAAAAATGGCTGAGATGCAAAAAAAGATAATCAAAGAAGAAGCCGAGCGTTTAGAAGGTATGGCGGAGTGGAAAGCCCGTGTATTAGGAATTAGCCAAGATGATGCAATTTGAATGTAAAGAATGTGGCAAAGAGTTTGGTAGTCAACGTAGCCTACACACCCACATAAAGGCTCATGATATGTTTATGGGGGAATACTACGTCAAGCACTACTCACGAAAGGACAAACTTACGGGCAAGCCTATAGAGTTCAAGAATGTAAAGCAATATTTTTCATCCAATTTTAATCGCCCTGCAAATATGTTGAAGTGGTGCGATACAGCACCTAAAAATGAGGCAAAGGAGTTTGTATTGGAAGAGCTTAAAAAAAGACTTGAGGAAAAGGAACTTAGCCTAGCTCCATCTAGTCTATATTTAAAAACTGCTAAACTTCCTACCCTTGATATCATCAAGGATCTATTTGGCAGTTATGGTCTTTTATGTAAAGAGCTAGGGGTGGAGCCAGCGTACAAGGAGAAATTGTGCGATGAATTTTTTGAGGATTATAATGATGCAGATATCTGTATTGACACTAGGGAGAACAAACCCTTGAAGTTCAGCAAATCTCAGAGCATGAAGTTAGATTTTGGGGATTACACATTAACCCCTAATACATACACTTTTACACATGTAGAAAGAAAATCCTTTAATGACTTCGCTACCACTGTCACCAATGGACATGATAGGTTTCTCAGGGAGCTTGATCGGTGCAAGAGTGTTGGATGTTATATGTTTATTGTAGTCGAGACCAACTTCAGTAAACTTGGGAAGACTAATAATTTCGCATACAAAAGGTTCAATCTTGATTATGTGTTTAATAAGATGAGGAGTATCGAAGCCCAATACGCTGACTGCTGCCAGTTTGTATTTAGCGGGTCTAGGAAAGATAGTCAGGAACTTATACCAAAAATTCTTTGTTTAGGCAAGAAGTTATGGAGAGTTGACCTGCAGTACTTTTGGAATAAAATTTTAGAAAAAAATGAGTTGGATAGAGGGGAACCAGAAGCTTTACAAGAAGTTTCAGAACATAAACCAAGAAATACTTTCAAAAGAAGGTTATATCGAAGAAGGCGAGGCTAAGCTTCTTTTATATAAGTTTCTCAGGGAGAATCCGTCTTTTACATCTGAATTATTCACAGGTGTAAAATTATTTCCGTTTCAGCATATGGCTATTAAGTCCATGATGGAAACTGACTACTTCTTAGGGATATGGAGCCGGGGTATGAGTAAATCATTCTCTACTGCTGTATTTGCCATACTCGATGCTATAATGAACCAAGGTGTTCAAATAGGTATTATCTCCAAGTCTTTCCGGCAATCCAAGATGATATTCAAAAAGATAGAAGATATAGCTAAAAGTCCCAAGGCTGAATTTTTATCCCAGTGTATCACAAGGACATCCAAAATGAATGATGAGTGGGTGATGGAGATAGGTAGGAGTAGTATAAGAGCTTTGCCTCTGGGCGATGGTGAGAAGTTGCGTGGTTTTCGATTCCAACGAATGATTATTGATGAGCTTCTACTTATGCCTGAGAAGATATACAACGAGGTGATCATGCCATTCCTATCTGTGGTAGAAAACCCTACTGAGAGGCAGGAGGTTTACGATGTAGAAACCAAGATGATTGAAGAAGGGGAGATGACCGAGGAAGATAGAACTCGTTGGCCCAATAACAAAATCATAGGTTTGTCATCTGCCTCTTACAAGTTTGAGTATTTGTTTAAGCTGTACCAACAGTACGAGTCACTCATAGTCAATGAGAATAAACAAGATGGCGCTCATAGGGTTATTATGCATTTTAGTTACGACTGTGCGCCCCCTCAGTTGTATGATCAGAACTTAATCAACCAATCCAAGTCTACAATGAGCCAAGCTCAGTTTGACCGAGAGTTCGGGGCTTTATTTACAGACGACAGCTCAGGGTATTTTAAAGTTAGCAAAATGGCAGGTTGTACTTTGCCAGATGGGGAAGGTCAGTGTGTTGAAGTTGTAGGAGACCCTAAGTCCAAATACATACTAGCATTTGACCCTTCTTGGTCCGAGAGTGAAAGCTCAGACGACTTTGCTATGCTTTTGATAAAGGTCCACCCGGAAACCCGAAAAGGGACTGTAGTGCATAGCTACGCCGTTTCTGGGACCAGCCTACAAAGTCACATAAAATACATGGCTTACCTGCTAATGAACTTCAACATAGAAATGGTGGTAGGTGACTACAATGGAGGTTTGCAATTTCTCAATGCTTGCAATGAAAGTGGGACATTCAAAAAATTGAATTTAGAGATGACTCAAGTTGATGCTGAGTTGGACAATCAAAAGGAGTATGCTAAGAATTTGCGGAAATTAAAGAACAACATAAACAAAAAGGAAAGAAAGTTTGTGTTCTTGAGAAAGCCTAGCTCTGTATGGATAAGGTTCGCTAACGAGAATTTACAGGCTGCATTCGACCACAAACGCATATACTTCGCTGGAGCTGCCATGGATGACAATTACAACATGCAGAGGAAAGCTAATATACCCATAGATAGATTGAAGTTCTTGAGAAACCAAGACATGGAAGAAAAAAACAAAGGGGCCAAAATGATTGACTTCGTCGAGCATCAGAGGGACATGATGGACCTTATTAAGGTTCAATGCGCTTTAGTACAGGTAACAACTTCTCCACAAGGAACCCAAAGCTTTGATCTGCCCCCAAACCTCAGAAAACAGAAAGGGGCTGACAAGGCAAGGAAGGATTCATACTCAGCGGTAGTTCTAGGTAATTGGGGAATGAATGTTTATTTTGATATGCTTGAAGACAAAGGTGATGACATACAGACAACCTTCACGCCAATGTTTATTTCTTAACTTTTAAAAGTTAGAAAGTTACTTTGTGTGTAATATAATATTACAATGGCGAGGAAATATACAAAGAAATCAGATTACTGGCAGAAGTTTAACAAAGAGCAGAGTCTTTCGGATTTGGTGCAGCCAAGTCAGCCAGAAGAGTCTTACTCACCGGATCTAGTAGGGGAGGCGTTTTATACATCTGATGCTTCTTATGGTCATGTTTCAAAAGCTAGAACAAATAGCACTCCTACTAGCAGAGCTACTAGGGTAAACGCCTCCGCTGTAAGAACTACAATAGATAGGTTCTCTAGTATTCGAAAAGGTCTTCTTCCGTACGAATATGCTAGTGATGGGGTCCATGTCCGTGAAGGCATAGAGCTTTGTCAGAAAGCGTATGCTAATGTAGCAGTCTTTAGGAATGCAATAGATATAATGTCTGAATTCGCCAATACAGATATTTACCTTGAGGGAGGTACAAAGAAGAGCCGGGAGTTCTTCACAGAGTTTTTCAAGAGAGTCAACTTGATCAACCTCAAAGACCAATACTTTCGTGAGTACTACCGTAGCGGTAATATATTTATATACCGTTTTGACGGAGAGTTTAAAGCTGATGATTACGCTAGGCTTATGAACCAAGTGGGTGCTATAAACCCTAGTGCTAACAAGATACCTGTTAAGTATGCTGTGCTGAACCCTTTCGACATAGTAGCTAAAAGGGCTTCTACTTTCAATATCGGCGCTTATGAGAAAGTACTTTCTGAGTATGAGCTTTCTAGACTTCAGAACCCTCAAACAGAAGAAGATCAGCAAATTTATGACTCATTGGATGAAGATCTAAAAAAGGTGGTAGATGATGGAGGTTACTACACAGACGGCGTTAAGATCAAGCTAGATCCGCAACGCCTGAGCTTTTCCTTTTACAAAAAACAAGACTATGAGCCATTCGCAATTCCATTCGGGTATCCAGTCCTAGAGGACATCAATGCTAAGCTTGAGCTTAAGAAGATGGACCAAGCTATCACTCGTACTGTTGAAAATGTAATTCTGCTCATCACCATGGGGGCTGAGCCAGAAAAGGGTGGTATTAACGGCAACAACATCAACGCTATTCAAAACTTGTTTAAGAACGAGTCAGTAGGTCGTGTTTTGGTATCTGACTATACAACCAAGGCAGACTTCGTGATCCCAGACCTTAATAAAGTGCTTGGACCTGCTAAGTATGAAATACTTAATCAAGATATCAAGCAAGGTTTACAGAATATTGTCCTAGGTGAAGAGAAGTATAATTCAACACAAGTAAAGGCCCAAATATTCATAGACAGGCTCCAAGAGGCACGGCAATCATTCATGAACGACTTTTTGCAGAAAGAAGTTAAGAGAATCGCCAAGAGTCTTGGTTTCAAATCTTACCCTACCGTTTGCATGAAAGATGTTGACATGCGTGACGAGGTACAGCTTATGCGTGTAGCCACTAGACTTATGGAGGTTGGAGTACTTACTCCTCAACAAGGTATGGATATGTTCCACACAGGGAGGTTCCCCAACTCTGAAGACATCGCCCCTGCACAAAAAGACTTTGTAGAAAAAAGAAAGGAAGGTTATTACAATCCTATTGTAGGAGGTGTGCCTATGATTGAAGACGAGGTCTCTGTAGACCCGAAAACCAATACCACTCCCAAAGCTGCTGGTAGGCCCAATGATACCACAACGACAGAAGCTAACTATTCCCGTTCAAACATCCAAACTACCATATACGAAGTAGAGGCGCTTATTTCACAAGCCAAGGATCAAATGAAAGAAAAGCTTGATTCAGAGGAGCTTGACAAGCAGCAGAGCGATATGGTTACAAAGCTTTGTGAGTCTATTGTGTGTGCTTCTGACAAGAAGAATTGGGGACAAACTTTATCAGCTTGCATACAAGACTTTAACGCCATCGAAGATTTAAATACATTAGACAGCATTTTAAGTGTAAGCACTAAGCATAACTTGGATGTTTATGCATCCGCAATTTTATATCATAGCAATGAAAATTAATCCTGAAGATATTGAAGTACCTCTCGAAAGTGAGATGACCGTCAAAGACGGTGAAGTTGAATTGTCAATTGCCAAGAAATATGGCGATTCTGAAGCCGGAGTTTATAAATCGTATATGAGTGTCTGTGCTGCAGATGACAAGTGCATGGTTGATACCAAAGGTATGGACAAAGATGAAACTATGAAGTGTTGCTCCGCTCAGTATGGGAAGATGAGAGCTATGATCATGGACGATAGCAAAGGTGAGCTAAATGAAGATCAGAAGAAACTTCCACCTGCACTGCAAAAAACAATCATCGAGAAGATGAAAAAAGCAGGAAAGTACAAAGATTCCGAGAAAAAAGAGGAAAAAGAAGATTAATAACTGATGCCTTATAAATATACTACATTCTTTGAATCAGAAATTTGCGCTCGTCAAATAAACGAGACTTTTGTTTCAAAGGCTTCCTTGGAAGAGCTTGCATCACTCGTCCCTAATGATATAGATTTTGAGAAGAATATTGATCTGTTAGGCGTATCATTTAACGCCGCAGTTGTAAATATGTTCAACAAGAACGGTGACGGCCTAAGCACCGAAACAGCTTTAGCCTACACAGATCAATTCATTCACAAACCAACGAATATCGAACATAACAAAGAGAAAGTAGTTGGCCACATTGTAACAGCGGGATTTAGTGATTACGGTTCTAACCGCATATTATCCAAAGAAGAAGCTGGAAATATTGAAAAACCTTTTAATATAGCTTTGGGGGCTGTTGTTTATAAATCAGTTAATAAACAGTTTGCTGAACTAATTGATAGATCCACTGACCCAGATGATGAATCTTATTACGGTAAGATATCAACAAGCTGGGAGGTTGGATTTACTAATTATGTTTTAGCGGTTGGTAGTAGTAAGCTAGAAGAGGCTACTATCATTCGTGACCCTGATAAGATAAAAGAAATGGAACCTTATCTAAGGGCTTATGGTGGTTCTGGACAAACAGAGGAGGGGCAACCTATCTATCGTTTGATAACCGGAAACATCTATCCTCTTGGGGTGGGTTTCACTTCTAAACCAGCGGCGGATGTCTCTGGTGTATACTCTCCTAAACATTCTAAGAAATCTGTAATAGCTAACGATAGTACAGATATTATTTCACAAAATAAAGAAAAAAACGTAAACAAAGAAAAGATTATTGCTATGGATACAGAAAATGTCATCTCAGAACTTAAGGAGCTTCTCGTCGAAAAGAAATTTTCGGAAGAGGCTGTTGCTTCTATGACTAGTAATTTTGCTGACGCAATTCGTGAGAGCGATGAGAAATACCGTCAGGATATCGAAACTGCTAACTCAGAAAAAGAAGCTGTTCAGAAGGAACAGGAAGACCTAAAATCTTCTGTTGCTGAACTTCAGGAAAAACTAGAAGAGGCTAACGAGCGTTTGTCCACCTTTGAAACAGAGAAGAAGGCTGAAGAGGCTGTTGCTCGTTTCAATGCACGTATGGATGAGCTTGACTCTAAATTCTCACTTGCTGATGAAGATCGTGAGTTCCTAGCTAAAGAAATCAAGTCTCTCGACGAGGCCGAAGAAGCTTTCGCTTCTTTCTCTGAGAAACTGGAAGTACTTTGGAAGCACAAGAGCAATGCTCATAAAGAAGCTTTCGAAGCAGAAATTCAAGCTCGTATTGACGAGGAAGTTGCCAAGCGTGTCTCCAAGGCATCCACAGAAGATGTCGATGTTGAAGATGCTCTTGATAATGCAGAACAAACTGATGCTGACGTTTCTAACGTCAACGAAACAGTTGCTTCTTCTAACGAGTCATTCGTAGATAAATTTAAAGGCGCATTCTCACGAGAGAATGTAACAATCTCAAGATAAAAAAAATAACTATTATAATATTATGTCACTTCGTATTCTACCATTTAGACAATACAGTGAAGAAGATGTTGTAAACCTTTACCGTCTGAAGGATGGTGGCGAACTCGCTGCCACCACTGATAGCG
>Ga0233432_10003617_pt1 | contig 13926 bp, 8 predicted proteins | sample SI_122_August201_6_FD_179870 | JGI IMG/M metagenome (GOLD analysis project Ga0233432, IMG submission 179870) | Seawater microbial communities from Saanich Inlet, British Columbia, Canada - SI_122_August2016_10_MG | ecosystem: Environmental > Aquatic > Marine > Inlet | place: Canada: British...
TAAAGGAGGTTTTAAGGCTCATTTGGATCCCAAAAAAGCTAACTATTTGGACCACAATTTGTTGTTCGGCGATTTGCCGGAAGGAATAAAACTGAAGCCCACTTCTTCACCAGCTCGTATCTGGCGGATAACTCCACAGGAACATATTACGCGTCTTAATGAACTAATTAACACAGAACCAGCTTTTGACCCCAATAAGCCCGGTCTGCGTACCCGAGGAGATTTTGTGCCCACAAATCATGGAGGAGAGCTGAAGCTGTATTTTGGTACTGACCGGATTATCCGATGGGAGGGCGGAACTGTTGCCTATCAGACCGCGGTTAAGAGCATTCCCGTCGTTTTGTCATCAAACCGCAAACATGGGTTTGAGAACTATGCGGATTTTTATTCTGTGAATAGTTCGGAAGCTACTCAGATCCTGAATAAAGCGGAGGACATCCTGAAATACATGGCCTACGGTCCAATGAGCTTGGTTGAATTTCCTGAGCAGATAACCGACAATCCTAAAACTTATGACGCAATCAAACCGAAGGAGGATCTTCGAGGATTACCTTCTGCGATTGTCTATAATACCAAGGTAGTCAGGCCTATCACTCCAGTATATGATTTGATGCGGCAGGAAAAGTTTTCGGATGATTCGATACGTAAAACTATCGCCTTTCTTTTCGAAGCACTGACTTTCCGTCCAGCATCGGAAAAGGAAGTTTTGGAGTATCTGCAAATCGTTAAGGAATCGATAAATAAGATAGGTCCAGAAGATGGCGCATTTATGGGCCTATCCGCGATCTTTCTGGATCGGGATGCATTATTCCGTACTGAACTAGGGAAGCAGGGTGAAGCCGATAAGCATGGCCGTTTTATATTGCAGGACTGGGAGCTTGGATTAGCGGTAAATCATTCATTGAGTTATATTCCTCCCGATGAGACCTTAAGGAAGTCAATCTTGGATGGAAAGATGCGAAGCAGGGAAGATGTGAAGCGTGAAGTTTCCCGCATGCTAGAAGATGATTCCTTTCGTAAACCTAGAGTTCTACGATTCTTCCGGGATTTCTTTGATCATGATTTAGGTGGTTATATTTGTAAGGATGAAAAAGCTTTGAGTAGCACTGGTGTCACTGCGAAAGGTGCATCTCATTTCCGGGCTATGTTTGAAGCTGCTGCGAGTACGGATCGCCTGATTGAGCTCATTCTGGAGGAAGATAAAGATGTATTGAAAGAGCTTCTAACCACCCAGGAAATTGTCATTTCAGGAAAGGATCGAACATACTTTAATCGTAGGCTTACGAAGGATGAGAGAGAAACTGCCCGAAATGAAAAGACTAAGGCTGAAGAATTTGCTACATTTGAAATTGCAGAAGAAAGAAAGATTCTGACCAAAGAAGTGAATGCTTTGGAAGCACAAGTAAAAGAGAGCCAGAGTGATAAATCGCTCAAAAAAATACTGTCTGCCAAGCAAAAGGAGCTGAAGGCTTTGATAAAGAAAATGACCGACATCAAGAGAAAGGCCGGTAGCAAAATAAATACAAACCTAGAAATAGCCAATTTGAAAGGAAGTCCAATTTTTGCTCGAGTTAGCCGGCGTTCTTTTGGTAACGGCTCTATGACACCTGGACGCACTCTTGCCACTGCACCGGGGAGTCAACGACTTGGCATTCTTACTCAACCCAGTTGGCTGGTCTCTCATTCTGATGCCATGGACAATCATGCGATTCACCGAGGTATCTGGGTAAGGGAACGTTTACTAGGCGGAGGAATTCCGGACGTACCCATCACTGTTGACGCTCAGTTACCTGATGAACCAAATGTTTCCTTGCGTGAGCGTATGCGCGTCACGCGAGAAAAGTATTGTTGGAGTTGCCACGAGAAAATGGATCCACTCGGTCTTCCTTTTGAAATGTATAACCATGCTGGTTTATACCGAACGACCGAGTTCGAAAAACCTGTCGACACCAGCGGTGAAATTATTGATTCAGGGGATCCTTCCTTGGATGGACCCGTGAAGAACGCACTTGAGATGATTGAGAAGCTGGCAAACAGTGAACGGGTCGAGCAAGTGTTTGTGCGTCATGCCTTCCGTTTTTGGATGGGGCGCAATGAGACCCTTCATGATCGCTCGGTTTTACAAGCGGCCCATAAGGCTTACCGGGAAAGTGGTGGAAGCATGAAAGCCCTGATTCTTTCTTTAGTCACTTCTGATGCGTTTTTATTTCGCAAACAAAATATCCTAAATTAAATTTTTCTTATTTTGGTTAGTGCATGAATTTTAGAATTTCACTCTTATTCTTGATAGGGTGTATAGCTCAACAAGATAATATTTCTGCCTACACAACAATCAAGGAAGAGAGTTCCTACGCCGACCCTCCGACTGGCGACTGGGTGACCAATGGTGTTATCACTCCCTTGGATCAAAAGATGGTTAACTTTTATGTTCGTAATGCAGATGGAGCGATCGAGGTTTTGCTCGAGGAAAATGTCCAAATCGGTTTGCAATCCCGTGTGCAAAGAGGCGGATTCGAAGCACGAAGGATTGAGTTTAAAATGGGAGTTAAACAATTTTCCTATGACTTGCCTCAGAATTTATATGTTAAAAGAACTTTTAAGGATGCAGAAGCGATCAGGCAGTGGGAAGAGCGGGGCAGGCGTCCAATCATGGATGGAAAACTTTATCTAGATCCAATTTCCGATCAATTACCAACCCTTGAAAAGCCTTGGATAGCAGGAAGATTCATCCGTGAACATGGTCGGTTCATGGAAGTGCAGATTGGAGAAGAAATGTTTCAGATAGGAACGCAGGGACATGATGGACAACACCGGATCATGGGACTTCTGAGTCAGAAAGATATCAAACCTTTCGTTCAGCAGGCTTTCGTTCATGGAAAGATGGAAGGAGATGTTTTTCATGCCGAGGAGGTCTGCCTTCGAATGCTTGAGGACTCTAAGACTAAGGATGATCCCACCCTTGGCCGCTATCTTTTCATTGGAGATTCGATTTCCGGAAATTATGATAAAGCTCTTCGCACTGCATTGATGGGAAAACTGAATATCTATCATCCTCCCACTAATTGCGGTCCTGTCCGCAAGGGCGTGGAAAATATAGTCCAGTGGCTCGGAGCTTACGACCAACCCGGACTGGGATGGGATGTGATTAGTTTTAATTTTGGTCAGTGGGATTCAGCTAATACCAAGGTTCGTTATCAGGAAGATTTGCAGAAAGTGATTGCAGAATTGAAGAAAACCAAGGCAAAACTGATCTTTGTAACCACGACTCCGATTCCCGGTGGATATCCTCCCCCTGATGAACTGGGGCCCGATAATAAGGCAAGCGGGCGAGTACAGAAAACCATGGAGCGATTCATCAACCCATGGGCACTGGAAGTGATGAGCAGGCATCCGGAGATTGAGATTTGTGATCAACATGCCCTCATTTCCAATGAAAAGTTTTATGCCACCTGGTTGAAAAAAGCCGGTTTTCATAAGAAAGGGGTAAACAATCCCTACGGGGATCTCCATATTGGGGGCTTACTGGGTGAACCTGTTGGCAGGCAATTGGCCCGTAAGGTGTTGGATGTTTTGGGACGGGAGGAGGAACCTCTCTGTTCTCATGGACTGGTGGCCAATGATTTGGATCCGAAAAGACAGCGTTCCGCGACAAAGGATATCGATTTTGATGATTTTTCTGACCTATTGGAAAGCAATCAGAGATTACGCAAATATCGGCGTTGATTATTGCCTGGAATTGCACCCGAAGAGTTCAACTCTTTTTAAAATCAGTTCAATATCAATCCTTTTTTCTAGGCTCAAAACATTTTAAAGAGTAGATATATTTAAATGAAAACATACAAGGTCTTGATTATATTCTTATCCTCACTTTTTACTTTTTCTGCATTGGCAGAAAATGCAAAAAAAGATTTATGCGTACCACTAGTAGTGACTCCCGGATTTTACGGAAACCCTGACAAAGTGGGTAAGGCACCATCTGACGCCGTGGTTCTTTTTGATGGGAAGAATTTTAATCAGTGGGAGAGCACAAAGGGCGGGGAAGTTAAATGGAAATTGATTGATGGGGCCATGGAAGTGATTCGTGGTACCGGCATGATTCAGACAAAAAAGAAGCTCGGATATGGCCAGTATCATGTGGAGTGGCGTACTCCAGGCGAAGTAAAAGGTTCCGGCCAGGGCAGGGGGAATTCAGGTTTTTTTCCATTGGGTGGTCCCGAAGTTCAGGTTCTGGATTCGTACAAAAACTCTACTTATTCTCATGGCCAGGCAGGATCTATCTATAACCGCTATCCTCCCTTGGTTAATGCATGCCGGGCTCCTGGTGTGTGGCAGACCTATGATGTGATTGTACATTCCCCCGTTCAGGATGAGGAAGGGAAATACATTCGAAAAAGTGCTTACACCGTTTTGCATAATGGCGTTTTGATTCAAGACAATATGGAAGTGGGAGGAAGCAAGGGGAAGACCGGCAATCTTAGGCTCCAGGATCATGGAAATCCGGTACGTTACCGAAATATCTGGCATCGTCCATACCGGGATCCTCTTCCGATTAAGAAATAGTATTATCCCTCTATAAAACATAAAAATGAAAAATTCCTTTACGCTAATTTCTATCTTATTTCTCGCCTTCGTAGGCTGTCTTTTTGGCTCAGATGCCCGCCCTAATATTGTCTGGATCTTTGCCGAAGACACTTCCCCGTGGATGGGAACCTATGGACATGAAGCCAACAAATTGGCTACTCCCAATATTGACTCGATTGCCAAGGTAGGAGTACGCTTTGATCGTGCTTTTGTACCGGCTCCGGTCTGTTCTGCTTGTCGATCAGCTATGATGGTCGGGGCGAACCAGATCCGTTTCGGTTCCCATGAACACCGTTCCTCCCGAGCCAAGGATGCACAGCTTTATTTACCGGATGGGATAAAAACACTTCCTCAAATTCTGAACGAAGCAGGCTATTCAACCTTCAATCACGGTAAAACTGATTATAATTTTGTTTGGGAATCGGATGAAACCTATTCCAAGATTAAGCTCAAGGGACAGACTGATAGCTGGGAGCTTCTCGAGCAGAACCAACCCTTTTTCATTCAGTTCCAAACTAAGGGTGGAAAAATCAATACCAAGAAGTTGGCCGAAGAAAGACGAACAGACCCTTCCAAGGTTACCGTACCCGCTGATTATCCCCAGAATGATCTGTACCGCAAAGTCGTAGCTCAGCATTGCGATGCTATTCGCGTTGATGACGATCATATCGGGAAAATTTTGGCTGGCCTCAAGGAGTCCGGTCTCAATGACAACACCATTGTTGTCTACTTCTCCGATCACGGAGCCAATCACCTAGTTCGGCACAAACAGATGCCGACAGAAGGTGGTCTGCATGTTCCTTTTATGCTTATGGGCCCCAAGAAATGGGTGCCCAAACAAGGTACCCGCAAAGATCTCGTCAACACACTGGACCTGACCGCGACCACGATGAGTTGGGCCGGTCTTAAACTGCCCAAGTGGTACGAGGGGCGTGATCTTTTTGCCAAGGACTTCAAGCCACGCAATTGGGTCGCCTCGGCCAAGGACCGACTTGATCATACCATTGACCGAGTCCGAACCATTCGGACGGACAAATTCCGTTACACACGCAATTACAAGCTCGACCGCATCCTGCTTCAACCCCAGTACCGGGATGGACAAGACTATTTGAAAAACCTCAAGGAACTTTATGCCGCCGGCAAACTTTCGGATGACTTGAAAAGGATTTACTTCGGGGAGCGGCCTAAGGAGGAATTTTACGATGTGTCGAAGGATCCCGCTCAGGTGAATAATTTGGTGGGTGATCCAAAGTTCACTAAGGAACTTAATCGTCATCGAAAACTACTCGAGGCCTGGCTTGCTAAGGGAGATATGGGAACAGATGAAGAATCACCGAATGCACTACGCCATAACGGGGACACCTGGCAAGGTGGCCGCGGAGTAAACCCGGAATACGAAATCAACCGCGAAGATAATGACGGCGACGGATTGTCCGACAAGTGGGAGAAGCTCAACGGTCGGAATCCACAGGACGGACGCCTTGCCTATGAATTTGATTGTGGCGGTTGGCAGACCGAAGGCTGGCAGGGAAGGGGAATACGAGATAATATCGCTGGCTTTCAGGGTTTTCTTCAATTCAGTCTGTCGGGTAAACCAGTTTCTTTGGTCCGCAAGGGTCTTAAGGTCAAGCCTCACGGATCCGATCAAGCACTGCTCATGAAGCTGAGGGTAGATGCACATCTTGAGATCGAGGTCCTGGCCAATGGCAAATCCCTTGGTTCCGTCATGAAAGTTTCTGCCTCCAAACAATTCAAGGAGGTTCGGCTTCCGCTAACTGGTAATGCGAACTGGAAAAACGTTATCAATTCCCTCGAGATCAAGCTCAAGGGCTCGGAAGGAACCAACCTTGAAATCGACGTCATTCAAGTGAAGCGCTCGTGACCCATTTCTCCGCTCCAATGAGAATCTTTTTGTTTGTTTTCCTTTTCCTGCTTGGAGTGCCCTTCGTCGCGCAGGCAGGCAAACTTCGCGAAACCTCCGTTCGGGCGAGTGCGATAAATCCTCTGGCCAAGGAACATCCGGAGCTCAATTACACCTTTGCCGAGGTCAAGGGCAAGCACCAGGATCTTCAGCATGCGATCGTCGATACCCGCGTTGCCTCGCGTGATCGCCTGGTGATTTGGTTGATGAGTTACAATAGTGAGCTATCCAAGTACTTGAGCGGTCTGGGCCTCCACCTGATCCAACCTCACTATGCAAATCGTTGGTTTTCTACTGTTCCCAAGGAAACGCACGATACCGGCGAATGCCTAGGTGATATCCGATTGGAAGCCGCCACGGGTGAAGACTACAGTCCACTCGTTGAAATCCCAAAGCCTGACGGTTTGGCCGCCCGTTCCCTGAAATTCGTTCAGTGGTTGGCTAAGGAAAACCCACAGGGGAAATGGGGTCGTTTCCTCAATGAAAAACAAACGGATCTCCTTTGGAATAAGGTTATTCTTTCAGGTATCTCTCATGGTTCCACTACATCCGCCCGTTTTACCAAGCATCAAAATGTCGCTCGAGTGGTTGCGTTTTCCGGTCCGCGTGATCAGTTGGAATCTTGGCAAAGTTTGCCTTCCGCTACACCGGCCAACCGATACTTTGGTTTTACTCATATTCTTGATAAAGGATGGACCGCCAAGCACTACTGTCGTTCCTGGGAAATGCTTGGTCTTGCCGAATATGGTCCGATTGTGAATGTGGAAAATTCGAGTCATCCTTACGGAAATACAAGACGCCTTATCACCGACTTTGATGTCGATGGAAATGCAAACAAAGCCCATGGCATTGTGGTCCGTGATGAACGCTGGAAGAAGGTGTGGAGATATCTTTTCACTCATCCCGTTGATGATGTGGGAAAGCCTGTTTCTAAAGATCCGCAATGTAGAGTTGAAGTCAGCAATTGAGAATACTTTTGGTCCTTGTTTAAACATTTTAAAATCATAGTAAAATCCTTGGTGTAACTGGATAGTGTAATTAAAGAAAAACTTGCACTATTGTATCAAACGAATAAAATACATTGACAGCTTAATCAGATATTTTATCTAGTTGGCTTCATGAGTGATCAATACCAATTTAAAAGTCCACTATCTTTAACCTTTTGGGTTAAACGATTAATGTGGGTACACATACTTGTTTCGTTCCTTTTACTTGTAAGTTTTCTCTGGGAACTGAAAGTTTTAAAGGACTCCCAGAATGGTTTATTTGATGACCAAGCTTCTTTTTTGAAGGCATTGGAGTCTCCGGGCGAAATTATTGGTTATCTTGCAATTGTATTTCTACTTATCTTTTTTGTAGGAGGAATAATAGTTTTCAAGTGGATAAAGTTAGCCAATAAAAATGTCAGAGCATTGGGTGCTAAAAATCTAGAATTTTCACCAGGTTGGGCAGTTGGTTGGTTTTTTGTACCAATAGCAAATTTGTTTAAACCATACAAAGTTATGAATGAAATTTGGTCCGCAACCCATTCGCCGGGAAATTGGAAAAAAAATGAAAATCATCGAGCCGTACAGAAGTGGTGGGGTCTTTGGATTGGTTCAAGTGGATTAATACAATTAAGTAATAATTTAGAAAAAAATGCTGATTCAGTCGATAAGATCATTCAATTATCTTATATCAATATTGGAGGAGAGATTCTCTGGATTTTTTTATGTCTTTGTTTTCTTACTTTGGTGACAAGAATAAGTACTGTTCAAGTCGAATGTTTTAACCAGATAACCAAGGGAAAATAATTCTTATTTAGATATATTTTTAAAGATACAGGTAATAGAAATTAAAATCTTAAATTTTGATTTAAAGAATAAATGAAACAAAAAATAGTTTTTTCCTGATCATTTTTGGATTGGTTATCTCAAGTACTTTGTGTGGGTATGCTCTTTTTGAGGGGTTACATTCGGGTTCCGTTTATGATATTACATTTCGTTCTTCTAGTCATAGTTCAGAAAACAGTTATCCGGGTAGATATTCTTTAAAAACAAATCCATTTAAATGTTGGGTTAATATTGGTTTCTACTTTGTGTTTATTCCTGGTGGTCTATGGAGTGCTTACTACTTATTTAGAGTGAGTCGTGTAAATTCCTGATTTATTATTACTGATGTTTTGGGCTTGTTTTAAAAAGATAGGCTATTGGTGTATTGCGGGCATTTGATGCAAGGGCTTAATAGGTAGGTTATTGTCAGTAATTACTAGGCTTTAAGTATCTAAGCTTTGTGTTCTCTGTATTGTTACTTTCTTGCCTTCGCATTTATTACATTGCGGATCTAAAATACAATGCTTTGATTACATTTTTGGACTCAAGTCCATTAAAAGCTCTGGCTTACATGCAATAAAATATCGGCTAATTTTGGTTTAATTGTAACTTACTAGTTAAAACCTTTATTTCAATGGCAACCCTAAGCTCAAATTCCAACCGACATGAAGACTTTGTTGCTCTCTATGTGCGACACGAACCTGCGGTGTTTTCCTTTGTCCTGGGAATGGTGGGAAGAAGCGCAGATGCAGAAGATGTGGTTCAACGGGCGAGCATAACTATGTGGAGATGTTTTGATCGTTTTAAGCCGGGAACTAATTTTCGGAATTGGGCTTTTCAGGTGGCTAAGAATGAAGCACTCAATCATCTGACCCGGGCTCGAAGAGACCGCCATGTCTTTAGCGAGAAAATGATTGAACTCTTAGCCTCAGATAATTCCGAGGAAGCCGATAAACTGGAAGCCCGTCGTCGGGCATTGGATTCATGTGTGGAGAAACTTCCACAGCACGATCATGAAATAGTCTCCGGTTGTTATGCCGAAGGTGCCACCGTACAATCCTACGCCAAACAAAAAGGCGGCACCGCCAATAAATTTTATAAAAAGCTCAATCGCATTCGCGGTAAACTACATCAATGTATCGAAGCTCAACTTGGAATAGAGGGTAGTATGATCTGATGAAAGATAAGGAATTTCAGGATTTAATTGATCAGTCTCTTGATGAAACCATTAGTGAGGTTGATATGAAAGCCTTGGAGGAACGAATGCTTCAAGATCCCCAAGCCCGTATTCACTATCTAAACTCTGTTGGTCTGCATGCTTCTTTAAGACGTCGATTTTCAAGCCAGCAGGAGGATGAAACGATTCTTTTTCCCGGGAAAAGCATTTTTCTCCGTAAGACAGTTTGGGCGGTTGCGGCCTGCATGGTTTTGTTTTTTGGCCTGCTTATTTTTCAGACCTTCAATCGTCCATTTGCTGAGGTGGCTCATGTTATCGGCGCTTACCGTGCGAATGGAATAATCTATAAGACTGGGGAAACAGTAGAGCCAGGAATGCTTTCTTTGACTCGTGGATTATTGAGACTGGATTTTTCAAACGGGGCACGGGTTACGGTTGAGGGACCTGCTGAATTAGAGGTTTTTGATCAAGATCGAGTCCTGCTTCATAAGGGTTTGGTGACTGCGACGATCCCTGAATCTGCGGTTGGTTTTGTGGTGGATACCGTGGCTGCTCATGTGGTGGATCTCGGTACATCATTTGGTGTTTCGGTCAGCGAGAATGGTCAAACCGAGGTGTGCGTATTTGATGGTGAGGTGGAAGTAAGCCTGCCCCGAGCAGCAGGTGCGGAAGAAGTTTCTCATTTAGTAAGGGAGGGAGAATCAATCAGTGCCCGGGTGAATTCCTCGGTGATTGATTCCGTTTCTTATGAAACCACTCAGTTTGAAAATGCTTTGCCGGTTAATTATGGTGTCCTTCAAACCACGGGTTCCATGCGATTTGTATCTCCGGGGCCAGACTTTCATCCCGCAAATTACAAAGATAACAAACACATCGTTGTCTTTCCCGAAAAGAGAGGTTTTCTTTCCCATGAGAGTATCCGGGTGGATATGATTGATCCGGGGGAATATGAGAAGTCACATTATGACGAAAAACCAACACTTGTTCCTCACCGGGCAATGACAAGTTACTTGTTGCAGTTGGATGCCTACCCCGAAGGTGAGAATCCGAACCGCCGCCGTAGTGTCGTTGGACAGATTACATTTGCGAACCCCATTGTGGGAGTTATCACCGAAGATCGTTTACTCAAAAAATCTGAAGTCGTTTTTGGCATACCTGAGGCAGACTACCCCTCTGCACGAACTATTGAACCCAGACCGGAAGGAGATGAAAGAGAGGGTTTTGATAAGTTAATTCTAACCGCGGATAGGCATTCGCTTATTCTTGAATTGAGGGAAAATCCCGGACATTTAGACCAAGTAAGAGTGTTGGTTGAAGCTCAGTAATTACCGGTCAATTTTCGTTATTTGATCCAAATGAGTAACCATTTTAAGATATCTCACCGCCGTGCATTTAATTGGGTTCTGTTTGCACTCGCTATTTTATTTTTGTCCTTAAATGCGTACGCCGAGGACCGTTCAGAAATTACAATAGATCCCGATCCTCTATCCACCACTTTTTCTCCAGAGGATTCCCTTTCCAAAATTCGGGTGCCGAATGGCTTCAAATTAGAACTTGTTGCCTCGGAGCCCATGATCGAAGAACCGGTTTGCATGGCTTGGGGACCAGATGGGGAGCTGTATGTTACCGAAATGCGGAGTTACATGCAGGATTTAGACATGAGTGGCGAACTCGATCCGGTCAGTCGGGTCGTGAAACTGGTCGACCTTGACGGCGACGGGCGTATGGATCAATCGACCACTTATCTGGATAATTTGGTTCTGCCCCGGGCGATCCTCACACTGGATAATAAAGTGTTGATTGGAGAGCCGCCTCATCTTTGGTTGTGCGAAGACACAGATGGGGATGGTAAGGCTGATAAAAAACTCAGTATTTATGAGAATTTCAGCAAAAGAGAATCCGGTAATGTGGAGCATAAAATCAATGGTTTGCAATGGACCATGGATAACTGGATATACAACACCAAGAGTTCCTCTATTTTCCGATACCGGGATCAGACGATTGAAGAGAGAAAAGTAGTCTTTTCCGGACAGTGGGGCCAGACGGTAAATGACCGGGGTGAAAGCATCGCCACCAAAAACAGTGAACCAGGTTTGGCGACCCTTTTTCCTGGTAAATACTTGGGTGATCTTTCCCTTTCAAACAGGTACAGACATTTATTCGAGCGAGTTAAGCTGGGAAAAGGTTATGGAACCACTTGGCCAATTCAAGGAACCTCCGATTTGCAGGGTGGACGTGGATTAGGAAGATCGGGCGATGGCTCTTTACAACGGTTTACCGGAGCTTGTGGTCAGACCGTTTTCCGGGGAGACCGGCTTGGAGATGACATGAAGGGCACCTACTGGGTTTGCGAACCCGTGGGACGGATGATCCGGTGCTCGGATGTGGACTATGACGAAGGCATGATCACCCTGCATAACCGATTGGAGAAACAGAGGCTCGAATTCATTGCCTCTACCGATCCTAATTTCCGACCTGTAAATGCTTATACCGGTCCGGACGGGACTTTATACTTTATAGATATGTATCGTGGTATCATTCAGCATGGCAACTGGACAAGGGAAGGCAGCTATTTGCGCGAGGAAATCCTGCGTCGCGGTTTGGAGCAAAACGTTGGTAAAGGGCGTATTTATCGATTGGTACGTGAGGATATCGAACCCGGACCGTTGCCCCGCCTAGGAAAGTCTGATGCGAAGGAATTAGTCGAAGCATTGGGCCACCCGAACGGATGGTGGCGGGACGAAGCCCAGAAACTGCTGGTTTTACGCAAGGAAACGAATGCAATCCCCCTTTTAAAGAATATGGTGAAACAGGCGGAGAACGGCTTGGCCCGGGCTCATGCCCTCTGGACCCTGGACGGAATGGGCGAATGGGATGAGTCATTGGTGGTAAATGCGATCAAGGATAAGAATATCGAGGTTCGTTTGGCCGCGTTGCGGATCGCCGGTGAAAGACTACTTCATCGGGAAGCATCGGATGCCCTTCTTAATGTGATGGGGCAATCTCTCCCTGATGATGACCTCGATATCGCTGCCCAGCGTTTGATGTCCCTGAGCTTTTACAAAAAACAAACCAAAGCACATGTAGTTCGAGAGGGACACATTGAACGCGTTCTCAATGCCGCGGGAAAATTCATCGATAAGGAAATTATTGCCAAAGCATTCATGGTGGCCCTGAATTCGGCTGAGTACATTCCTGCATTGGAATTGCTCAGTAAAAAAACACTCTTTCAGAATCTGGATACGCACCCGCTTCCCCAGCACCTTGCATTTGCTTGTTTTACCTTGGCTGATGATGAGGCCTCCTTCACGGCTCTGCTTGATTTTACTGCACAAACTCAATCCGAGTTTCGTGCTTCGCTGCTGGAGGGATTCCGCCTTGGTACCCAAGGAGGGAGATCGGTTTCCAGAGATTTGATTCGCTGCAAAAGTAAACCTTCCGGTTTAACGAGAATGGAAGAAGCAGGGGTTCCAGAATACAGCTTGGCGATTCTCTATGACCTTCTTACCTGGCCGGGTGATCCAAAGTTCAAGCTGCAAAAGGCCTTACCTCCCCTAGACGAATCTGATTTGGCTCGCTTTAATAAAGGCCGTGAAATTTATCAGGGTCTTTGTGCCTCTTGTCATGGTAAGGAAGGACAGGGGATAAGCATGCCGGAACCCCAGAATCACACGATGCTTGCACCCTCGTTGGCAGGTTCTCCCCGAGTCAATGAAAGGAATTATCGTTACTTGGCGGAAATTATTCTTAAGGGGATGACCGGGCCGATTGATGGCGTCACTTATGGGGGGGTAATGGCCCCTATGGAGGCTTATGATAATGAATGGATCTCATCTGTTATGACTTATGTTAGGCGATCTTGGGGAAACAGCGGAGCTCCAGTAAATCCCAAAGATATTGAAAAAGTACGTGGTTGGAACAAAAAGCGATCCACTGCGTTTACTCTGGCCGAATTGAATATACCCAGTCCGAAAGCAAAATAAGAGTTCATGAAGCCATCCCAGTATATCCTTCTGTTGGCCTATTTTATGGCTTCCTTTTTATGGGGAGCGACAGGAGAACGGGATCCGTCTGCACCCAAAGGAGGGTGGGTACCTCCAACGGAGGAGGAATTAAAAAAGGTCGAGTCCGCGATTCCAGAAAAGTTACCAGCAGAACCGAGGAAAGACCGGAAACTCCTGATTTATAGCCTAAGTCACGGTTTCAAGCATAACTCCCGATTGATCGGCGAAGAAATGCTCAAACTGATCGAGCGGAAAACCGGTGCTTTTATCCTCACCATTAATAACGATTCAACTCAGTGGACTTCATCTTACCTCAAACAGTTTGATGCGATTGCGGTATTGAACGCTACCAGTCTGCATGGGGGCTTTAAAGGCGAAAACCGTGAGGCCTTTCTCGACTTCGTATATGAAGGCGGCGGCTTATTCGGATGC
>Ga0233432_10003620_pt1 | contig 13924 bp, 10 predicted proteins | sample SI_122_August201_6_FD_179870 | JGI IMG/M metagenome (GOLD analysis project Ga0233432, IMG submission 179870) | Seawater microbial communities from Saanich Inlet, British Columbia, Canada - SI_122_August2016_10_MG | ecosystem: Environmental > Aquatic > Marine > Inlet | place: Canada: British...
ATGGGACAAGCATCTGGTTTTGCGCTTTCGCAATCAGGACTTAACCGAAGATCAATTTGTGCGGTTTTCACGCTATTTTGGCGGCCTCGACAAGGCACCAACCCGGCCGGTTAACGGAAGCTATCATCCAACACGCGAAGAAATTGCCGTGGTTTCGAATATTGTCCAAGGCGGTGTTCCAATTGGCGGGCTTGGCAATTCGGAATTGGTTTGGCATCAGGACATGACCTATAAGGATTTACCGCCCAAGGCCAGCATTCTGTACGGGCTGACAACCCCAGCCACGGGCGGTGATACGCATTTTTACAATCTCAATCGCGCCTATGAAACTTTGCCTGATGCCTTGCGTGAAAAAATCAAAGGCCGGTCATGCAAGCATGATGCAACGCGCAATTCGGCCGGACAATTGCGGGCAGGGTTTGACGAAAATTATGACAATGAAAGCCGCCCGGGTGCGGTTCATCCGCTGGTGATCAAACATCATGCCACCGGCAAGGAATCGCTTTATATCGGACGCCGCCCCAATGCATGGATTGTCGGGTTATCGGATGAAGAAAGCGACCAGCTTTTGGATGATATTTGGCAGCATATCGAAAATGGGCCGCATCATTGGGCGCAGCAATGGCAGCCAAAGGATATTGTAATTTGGGATAATCGTTACACGCTTCATATGCGCGGCGATCTTGACCCAGCCCAAGACCGGCTTATGCACCGAACACAAATCCAAGATGAAAGTGCGCCTGCCGCCGCCTGACCACATGCAAAAGCCGCAATGATAAAAATTCATTGATGATTGCGGTGCTTGCCACAAACGCCTTTTTTGCCCTCCTGCTGGTGGGATTGAACGATCCCGCCAGCATCCCCCTCGCGATCTTGACTCTAAGGCGTATTTGATTTGGAACTAATGGATATTTTTCTGGTTTGCCTGATTGCCTTTGTTACCGCAGGCATCACTGGCATCACCGGTGTTGCGGGTGGGCTGTTACCAGCGGTTTTCCTGACTCCGATCATTGGCATCACTTCGGTCATGCCGGTCTTGGCAATCATGCTTTTATTTGGCAGCGTGTCACGCGCCTGGATCAACCGTGCCGATTTTCATCGCGATGCCTTTCGCCGCATTGCAATTCCAGCCGTGCCAATGGTTGTGCTTGGCGGCATTTTCTATGCCCAACTCGAACCAAAGATGATTGCCTTGATGCTGGGAAGCGTTGTTCTGGCGTCCATTCCCATTCGCCGCATTGCCAAATCATATGAAATCAAAACATCGCCCAGCATGTTAAGCGGCGTTGGCGGCGTTTTCGGATTTTTGGCCGGATCATCAACTGGCCCGGGGCTACTGCTAGTACCCTTTATGCTTGGCTATGGATTATCGCGAACCAGCTTTGTTGCCACACTTGCGGTGATTGCCGCGCTGACCCATATTGCACGCGCCGCAACATTCGGCGGCATTGGCCTTATCGGGCAGGAGATTATGATCCTTGGGCTGATTGGTGGTGCAGCAACAATACCAGGCAATATGCTCGGTAAACTAATACTCAAAAAGATGACCAGTCATAACCATGAAATCCTGGTCGATTTGATGGCGTTTGGTGGTGGGGTTAATTTCCTCTATCTGGCCTTAGTCTGATGACCCAAAAGCCATAAAGCCGAAGGCTCCAAACCACCTTAATGCACAAGAACCAGCTTTAAAAAAATTTAGGTTCGGGCATCTTCTGGGGCTTCGAAAAGTTGTTTTGGATCATTTTCCTCGATAATCTGACCCTGATCCACAAAGATCACTCGATTGGCAATTTTACGGGCGAACCCCAACACATACGTGACACAAACCTGCAGAGGTTATGACGTAGTTAAGTAGGTTGGGATTCCGGTTGGACAAGAAATGGCGCGTGTTGATACTATTCTTTCGACCACACCAAGGAACAAATGTATTGTCGCTGTCTCAGGTAATATGGCGGCATGGGAACGGATCAGTTAAATGAGTTGGCCAGATGAAGAGTCCATCGTCGCGATATAATAATGGCCTTTTATGTACTAACGTTCAAAGTGAATCGGTTTAAGGGGGTTGATCACGGCTATAGGTGGAGTCCTGGATAAGCTATACTACTTTAAGCGAGGTAAAAAATGGCTGAAGAACATGATTTAAGTATGATGGAAAACCTTTATTGGTGGGGTATTCCCACTCTTTTTAGGTGCCCGCAAGACGAGCTTAAAACTGCTGATATTGCCCTTGTTGGGGTTCCTCATTCGACTGGTAATGGAACGACTGAACGTGATCAGCACCTGGGTCCACGTGCCGTGAGGAATGTATCCGCACTCCAACGTCGAACACATGGTGATTTCAAAATCAACCCATGGAATGAAGCAAAAATTATAGATGCCGGTGATGTCCCTTTACCGCGGGCAAATGATAATGAACATTGCATTGAACAAATAACTAATTTTTACAAAGCTGTCGATAACTCTAATACTCGTCCTGTTTCAATTGGGGGTGATCACTCGATTACCGGAGGAATCATACAAGGGCTTGCTAATGGAGTTTTGACGAAAGGTGAAAAGATCTGTTTTTTACACCTCGACGCTCATACCGATGTTTTTACCACTGTTGACCATTTTCTTGGTGCACAAAAATCTGCAGCCCATTGGGGTGCGTATTTACCTGACCAAGGCATGATTGATCCAAAAAATTCAATGCAGATTGGTCTACGAGGCCACCCACGAACGCTGGATTGGCTGCAACCGTCTTACGACTATGGTTATAACATTGTAACTATGAAAGAATATCGCGAGCGTGGCGCTCTTGATGTTGTAGAACAGGTGAAAGCAGTGCTTGATGGGCGGCCTGTATACATAACGTTTGATCTTGACTGCCTCGACCCTTCTGTTGCGCCGGCAGTTTCTAATATTGAACCAGGCGTCAAAGGCTTTTCTATTGATGAGGCGATTGAACTTCTGCGTGCAGTTCGGGGAATGAATATCATTGGCGGTGATGTGGTTTGCTTGATGCCAACAAAAGATAGCCCAAATCAGATAACTGCAATGGTTGCAGCCGCCGTTATGTTTGAGATGATTTCGATGATAGCCGAATTAAAAGTAAAAAACGCGATAGTTTGAAATAAACTTAACTTGGAGAACCATTCTGGAAGCATTTTTTGTAATCTTAGTTCTTGCTGCGGCACTTTTGCACGCATTTTGGAACCTAATTTTAAAGAGCGCTGAAGATAAGGCTGTTGCTGTGATGTCGATTTTTTTTAGCAGCTTGCCTTTAGCTTTGACTGGGCTTTGGATCGGAGGTCTTCCAAGAGTGTCAGCCCTACCAGTGATTTTGCTGAGCGCAATATTACAGACTGGTTACAGTATATCACTTTTTAAAGCATACGATCAGGGTCAATTAAGTAGCGTGTATCCAGTAGCTAGAGGCTCTGCGCCAGTATTTATTTTCATCCTTAGCTATGTCTTTTTTGACCCTGAGATTCCAGTAAAAACTTTTCTTGGGATTTTATTTATTTGTGCCGGTCTGGTTGCATATGGGCTAGTTCAGTTATTGCAAAATCAGGGGGAAAGCCGGCAGCTTGCTTTTGCATTAATTACAGGTCTATTCATCGCTTTATATTCAATTACGGATGCTTACGGTGTGCGGTTGGTAGGTAGTGCCTTATCTTTTTTTGGGGCTATGGCCCTGTTTAACCGTCTATTCCTGTTTTTGTATCTGATTGTGTTAGAAAGAAATTTCTTGCCACGCTTTGTCCACGGCTACCGTCATAGCTATATTCTTGGCGGTTTGATCTCTTTTATCTGTTATTTAAGTATTCTCCATGCTTATCAGCATTTGCCAGTGGCGTTAGTGTCTTCCTTGCGGGAGACATCTATTCTTTTTGCGATTTTACTTGGTGCTCTGTTTTTGAAAGAAAAGATGACCGCAGATAAGATTGCTCTGGTCCTGGTTTTAGCTCTCGGTATTGTTTTTCTTTATCCAGCATAAAACATAAAAAAACTGGTGCGCAATTTCTTTGCGCACCAGTATCTATTAGGCAGCCCTATTTTTTCGGCTCAGTTTTCCCGTCGTAACGCTTTTTCCATTTCTTTACAATACGATCTTTGTTGGCAGCCGCCCAAGCAAACTTGTTATCAATCAACTTAGCATTTACCTCTTTGAAGAAATTTGGAAGCTTTGGATCTGGTGTGATTTTGGATGTGTCGGCAATAATTGACTGACGCTCACCAAAAAGCTCCATCCCTCTGCCAAGTGTCCAATCAATGAGGCGCTTTGAGTCCTCAAGGTTTTTTGTTCCCTTCATGATTGCTACAACCTGCATCTCCCAACCAATTCCCTCCTCAGGAATAATCATTTCCATTGGTGCGCCAGCTTTGATGATTTTAATGGCGCGGCCAGGCCAAGAAATACCGATAGGAAATTCACCTGACCCAGATTGTTTACATGGCTTTGAACCTGAGTGAGTGTAAACACCAACATTTTTATGAAGGGCATCCATATATGTCCATGCTGCATCTTCACCCATAACCTGTATCCAACTTGATACATCCAGGAACCCTGTTCCAGATGAGTTTGGATTTGGCATTGAAATCAGTCCTTTATATATGGGATTAGTTAAATCTGCCCAGCTCTTTGGCTTTGGTAAACCGAGCTTTTTTGCTTCTATTGTGTTCCAGCAAATACAACCAGCCCATCCGTAGTTACCAACCCAATTCACTTCCCCTTCTTTGTCAACATACCGCTGATCAATTTTATCCATTCCTTTTGGTGTATAAGGGTGGAACATGCCTTGCGTTTCCATCTTCAAAGCCACGGTCGCAGCCATTTCAAAAAGGACATCAGCTTGCGGGTTGTCCTTCTCTGCCATCATTTTCGCTGCCATTGTGCCAGTGGACTCACGAACCACTTTTACCTTGATATCAGGATTGTCTTTTTGAAAATTGTCCATGTAATATTTAAGGTTATCAGCATCAGTGCTCGAATAAACCAAAAGGTCACCTGCGTTTGCGGCGCTGGTAAGCATTAGCGATGTAAAAATGCCCACAGCTAATTTTCTATAATTAAACTTCATTTCCATATCTCCCTATCCCGTAATAATCATAAGACACTCTAGGTTGTCCAATACCAGTGTGTAAATGTTGGCTTATAGAAGTTAACATTGATGAAAGCCGAACCATTACATAATGTGGCCGCCATAACCAACGGAAAGCTAAAATTGGCCTCAGCCACGTTAACACCCCATAATGCGGCCACGCATCTGAAAAAATGAGTCTTTTTAGAAAAGATGGTTTTTCAGTGCCGCGGAGCGCCAGTCGTTGATTAGGCTTTCTAGTACAATTTTTTGCAGCTCATTTTTGGTGTGAGTTGATCATCGAACGTATATGGCTAAGCTCACTTTGTCCTTGGTCATAGCGGCCACATTCTGCAGTGGCTGGGTAAACGCGCAAAACCCGCAAATCATTATGGCTCATGGGGTAGAGGTATAATTTCAATAGTTTGGCTTTCATCAATGTTAACTTCTACAAGTCAACATTTACACAACTGAAATTTATGGTAAGTGATTAAAGATGAGGAATTATTGTCACATGTTTCCTCGGTGAGGCCCAATTGCCGGGTCTCAGATTGAGTGCTATCTATTTTTAAATGTCACGCTTGAGAGGTTCAAGAAGAGTAATGGAAAATACAAGTTCTTACCTATCAACCAAAAAACTAAGCAAATTCTTCGGTGAATTTCTAGCGCTTGATAATGTTTCCATAGACATAAACGCTGGTGAGTTTGTCTGTTTCCTCGGCCCTTCAGGTTGTGGCAAGACTACATTGCTGCGTTGTATAGCTGGTCTAGAAGTGCAGTCGAGTGGGGCAATTATTCAAAACTCAGAAATAATTTCCGGTTTACCAACCTCTCAACGTGATTTTGGTATTGTTTTTCAGTCTTATGCTCTTTTTCCAAACCTTTCATGTTTTCAAAATATTTCCTACGGCCTAGAAAACCTTGGCTGGAACAAAAAAGATATAACCAAGCGAGTGGAAGAATTACTGTCACTCGTTGGGTTGTCAGACCACACCAAAAAATACCCAAGCCAACTGTCTGGCGGTGAGCAACAAAGGATTGCTCTCGCGCGCGCTATCGCTACATCACCAAACCTTTTGTTGTTGGATGAGCCGCTCTCCGCGCTAGATGCAAAGGTACGGGTTCATCTGCGACAAGAATTAAAGAATTTTCATCGCAGGCTCGGTCTAACAACAATAATGGTAACTCACGATCAGGAGGAAGCTCTAGCTATCGCAGATCGTATTTTTGTAATGGACCGTGGAAAGATAATGCAATCCGGCACGCCGGAGGACATATACGCCAACTCAAGAAACCCATTTGTTGCCAACTTTATTGGAATGACTAATTTCATTGAAGGAAAAGTTCTGAACAAAAACGTCATAGAAATAGACAATAAGCAACTAGATTTTATTGGCCATGGTTATACAAAAGGTACAAAGGTTTTGGTTGCTGCTCGGCCTGAATGCATCCAGCTTTCCAAGAAGACCGGTAAAAATATATTTAATGGAACGGTAGTTGATGTCGAATTTCTAGGGTCGTTTCTCAGAATTTACCTCGAAACCTCATTTATGCCAAACCAACGTTTGATAATTGATAAGCCAATGATTGGTGTTTTTGACAAATCCACTGCGATTGGGGATGTTTTAGGTTTTACAATGTCGCCAACCTACCTAAACGTTTATGAATGTGAAGAGTAAAATGCTAGGTCTTAAGTCTAAATCACTAGCAGCCGATAAATCAGATAAAATTGGCAGAGTGCTTGTTTTCGTTTACTTAGTTCTGTTCTTTTGCTTTCTGGTTTTACCGCTTTTTGCGTTGATGTCCAAAAGCATGCAAAATGCGGATGGTGCCTTTATTGGCCTTGAAAATTTTGCCGTCTACCTAAAAGACCCAACCCTGTTCAAATCCTTTTTCCACAGTCTTTTTGTTGCTTTTGTTTCCACAGTAATAGTCGTTTTTCTGGGCTTTTTGTATGCATTTGCTTTGCAATGCACGTGCATTCCATACAAGGGATTTTTCAAAGTGATCTCCTTGATCCCGTTGCTTAGTCCATCTATCCTTGCCGCAATTGCCCTTGTTTATTGGTTTGGTAACCAAGGCGTTTTCAAAGACTTGCTCTTGGGAAACTCAATCTATGGCCCAATAGGCATTATAATAGCCTCGGTTTATTGGACTTTTCCGCATGCACTTATGATTTTGTCTACCTCCTTGTCATTATCAGATGCACGCCTTTATGAAGCCTCTGATGCACTTAAGGCGTCAAAGCTCAGGACATTTTTTACTGTTACTGTACCGGGCGCCAAGTACGGCATCATAAGCACCACTTTTGTTGTTTTTATCCTTGTTTTCACTGACTTTGGTGTTCCTAAAGTTATCGGAGGAAATTACAACGTGCTCGCCACGGACATCTATCGTGAAGTGGTTGGAATGCAAAACTTTCAAATGGGGGCAGTTATATCAATAGTATTATTGGTCCCGGCATTACTTGCGTTTGCTTTTGATCAATTTTTCCGAAAAAGACAGGCATCCCAGTTAACCTCCAGAGCAGTCGTTTATGTGCCAAAGCCACATAAAATGCGTGACACTCTTCTTCTCTGCTATTGTTTGTTTATTACAATATTAGTTCTTTTAATGCTGGGCATGGCTCAGTTTGGGGCTTTGGTGAAATTTTGGCCATATAATCTTTCGCTAACCTTGAGCCATTATAACTTTGAAGTGGCCGGGCTCGGCTGGGACTCGTTCTATAACTCTATTCGTATGTCACTTTGGGCAGCGTTTTTTGGAACTGTAATAATTTTCATTGGCAGCTACCTGATCGAAAAAATGCGCTCGGACAAAAGCCTGAGGGATGTCCTTCAGATGATTGCGCTTATGCCGATGGCAATACCTGGAATAGTCCTTGGGCTTGCATATATTTTCTTTTTCAACATGAAGGATAACCCTCTAAATTTTATTTATGCCACAATGATAATTTTGGTAATAAACACGATAGTTCATTTTTATACTGTGTCCCACTTATCGGCTATTACAGCGATAAAAAAATTAGACCCAGAGTTTGAGTCAGTTTCACTTTCACTTAAAGTTCCTATTTATAAAATGTTTTTCCGAGTGACTCTGCCGGTGTGTCTACCAACAGTGTTTGATATTTTCATCTACCTCTTTTGTAATGCAATGACGACTGTTTCCGGTGTTATTTTCCTTTATTCGTATGACACAACATTGGCATCAGTTTCGTCCATACACCTTGATGAGCAGGGTGATGTGGCTGGAGCAGCGGCTATGGCAATGTTAATCGTTTATATCTCATTTCTTGTGCGCGGCGTTCACACTATCGTATCAACGTTTCTTCTGAAGAGAGCGCAGGCTTGGAAAAATATCTAGAATTGAGAGAAAAGAAACGGAATATCTCAAGAGTTGAAATACCAGGCCACAAAGCCAGCCTTTTGCTGACTGCGTTTCCGGGTAGAACCTCAGCTAATACATTCTCGACAAAAAAGATGTCATCTGTGTTTAACCTACTAGGGAACGAAGGTTGTTCACATTTTCTTTCTTTAGTAGAGGATGACGAATTCGATAATTATTGCTGTAAAGCGGTGCTTGAGGCTGAGGCAAAAAAAAGATTGATTAATTGGGTTCATCTTCCAATAGGCGATATGGACATACCAAAAAATGACACGTTATATGGATTAAATAAAATTCGTCCACAACTTTTGGAAGCAATTAACAGAGATCTTTCGATTGCAATCCACTGTATGGGGGGGTTGGGCCGTTCTGGGACTATTGCTGCAATAATTTTGGCTGACCTTGGCATTCCTTTGCAATCGGCAATAGACAGAGTCCGTCAATTTCGGCCCGGAGCGATTGAAACAAAGGCTCAAGAGAATTTTGTATTACATTCATCACTGAATTGACAGCAGCTCTCTTTTTTGGCGCACGCAGACACCCGATGTATTCTGACAAGAATACCGGCATTTGTTCCGTTCAGGTTACAACAAACTCCTTTGCGGAATACCCTTGAAGATAAAGTAAGCCGAGAAGGTTAGTGTAGTTCAGCTGCAGTGGTATTGTATCAAGAAGAAGCCTTTGGCCCTGGAAAGCGACCCCCATCCCAGAATGGCTCAGCATTTCGAGGTCGTTAGCGCCATCTCCAATTGAGGCCGTTGCAGAAATGTCTATGCCCAAGCGTGTGCAATACTCTGTCAAATATTCTGCTTTTGCTTTGCGATCAAGAATGGGCCGCGACACCTCTCCCGTGATAACGTTTTCATTTATTAACATGTGATTGCCATGATAGCCGTGAAAACCACAAAGACTCGAAACATGACCAAGCAGAAAGTCAAATCCGCCAGAAACAAGATAGCATTTCGAGTCATTTGCGCGCATGGTTTGCACAAGGCTTACGGCTCCGTCATTCAAAACAACCTGATCAAGCAGTGCCTCCAGAAGTTCGACGGGCTCGCCAGCAAGCAATTTTACGCGATCGACAAGAGCTTCTGAAAAATCTATCTCGCCGGCAATAGAGCGCTCTGTAATAGCCTCTACGGCGCCCCCTACTCCAGCCAATTGCGCCAATTGATCGAGAGACTCGGAAGTGATAATCGTACTATCCATATCAGCAATTAGAAGTTTTTTTCGGCGTTCCTGCAGCGCAACAATATTTACATCTATATTCTCCACTGATGCTCTCGTTCTCAGAGCGAGAAAGGAATCTGTGTTAAGAGCCTCGCTTATTGTGAAGCTCTCCTCGGGTTTACATATAATCTCGGCGGCTAGCCCATAATGAAGCCACTGCGCATTACCCTGCGGATAAAATGGTTGGAGTTCGAGTCGAAATCTTTCTAACCAGAAATTTGCCGTTTCTAAGTTTTTGTTTTTGCTTCGTAGCGTGTTTTTGCAGGACACATACTTTTCCGAAGTGGAAAAAACTATGGCGTGGCTCATGGTTAGGTTTCTTTCCAAAAGTTTAATTCAGATGCTGAAAACCTTCACGTGTTTGTGGTTTAGCTCTACTAAAGGTCCGTTGTCAGGGGTTTCGGAACCATAAACAGCTTACACTAAGAAAGAGTTCAGTTCATCTTATTGGATGCATTATGCGTGGTATTTTTTGAGATGCAGCGCCGCGTATAAAATGTCGTTCGTTTGACCTTTTCCCTTACCTTCAGCCTCAAGTTGTTTGTTTTTTGGCTTTGAGCCCAGACTTAGCAAGGTTAGTAGCTCATCGTTGTAAACTCACCTGACTTAGGCACCAAGGGTTGACCGGAAAGGTGTGCCATTCGCTGGCTTCTATCCATTTGCCTAAGTGGTATCCAACCAGATTTATTGGAGCCCTTTCATGCTACTGAATGACGTTGGCAAAAGGGTGTTACCTCGATTAAGTCTGATCGCATCAGCATCAATTGAAATAAATGACATAATAGGTGTCAGGATTCACTTTTTAATCTTCGTCAACTAGCCGCGAATTAAGGAGCTTTCCTTTGCGCGAGAGAATAGGGTAGGCGATGGTAGCGATTTGGCTATTGAACTCCTTAAAAGCAAGGCTGGTTTCAAGGTGCAAATCGCTTGTTTCAAGGCTTTCGGTGAGGCCAGTAGCAAGGCGCTTAAGATGGCTTTTTCGGCTCTTTCTCTGCCGGCGAGAGAGCTCAGACTTTTCTTCCACTAGCTGTCGTGCGATGTCCACATCACGGGAGACAAGCACGTTGCTCGCGAGTGAAATGTTAGCAATGATGCGGTCATGCATTCCTTCTAGCTCACTTAGGCCTTTAGTGGAAAAGCGAAGATCTTCTTTTGCACGGGTTAAAGCCAGTGGCGACAGGGTTTTAGCAACGATATTCCCTGCAGCTTCAATGGCGATCGCGAACTCAAGGAGGTGACGGAGCTGGCGACGATGGCTGTTTGAGGTGATGTGCTGTGAAAGTTCACCAGAATAATGGCGAATACCATCAAACGCATCATTAAGACGCTTGTTGTTTTCGATAATTTTTTTGTTTTGTTGTTTATCATATCTGTCAAACAGGGTCATAATTGGGAGCATCATATCCTGTGTAAGTAGCAGCATGCGGTGAATCTCGCGCTGAATACATGCCAATGCTAGTGCTGGGGTGCCCAGAGTGTTTTTATCAAGCACAGAGCGATAATGTGCTGGTACATCCTCGTTTGGAGCGTGGTGTTCTGGCAACAATTGTGCCGCACATCTTCCAATCAATTCGCTAAATGGGATAACTACAAGTAACATTGCGTTAAATATGATGTGAGTGAGTATTATCTGCTGCCCCACATGGATTTCTGATAGAAGTCCGAACAACGGTATGCGATTTACCATCACCACCATGCCAAACGCGGCGCCACCCCGGATGAACAGGTTCATTAACGGTAGTTGGCGTGCCTTCGGTGACATCGTGCGGGTCATCCAAATTGGAAGAAGCGACGAGCCAAAATTAGCTCCGAGTACTAACGAGACACCTACCATTAGCGGCAGAGCCTCGCTTGCTACGAGCGCCACAAACATCAGTACGGCGGCAACAGATGAATGCAACAGAAAGGCTAAGAGAGCCCCCATCAGAAAAGCAGTTAAGAAATCGCGCTCAAGGATTAAGGCAAAATTTGGCAGGAAACTGCTGTTGCTGAGTGGTGACACGTTGGTACGGATGAGGCTTAGAGCTAGCAGTATTAACGCTACACCCATTATAACCCGACCGATTTGCCTGAATAGTGGCGTTTCAGATTTAAGGAGCATCAGCCCGCCCACTACAAGCATAAGTGGCGCTAGCCACCGAATGTCGAGGCTAAGAAACTGTATCACCAGCGCTGAGCCAAGGTCAGCCCCTAGTGTGGCTGCCAAGCCTAATTCAAAGGAAAGCACAGATGAACCCAGAAGCCCTGAAACCAGGATCGTAACTGCCATTGAAGACTGCATGATGACGGCAAGTAGGGCGCCACAAAATGTCGCGTTTAACTTTGCCCTGGAACGCATCATAACTCGCCGGAATGATGGTCCATAAGCCTGTTCAACCCCTGTCTGCACCATCTTGACTGCAAACAATAAGAGAACAGTTGCGCCGGCAATGTTGAGCAGGAATTCAATAATCGGCATAAATTTCAGGCCTTAAATTAAAATCACAGATTTGCAGTTTGATAATTGAATTTTAATGCTGCACATATATTATCATCAAAAAACTCACCAAAACTGAGTAAATGCTGAGATAAACGTTGCGAGATTTACTCATTTAGAGACGATAGTTGGGTTGAAAAGCCAATTTATGCATTCTTTTCGGTTGCGGTTGCGAGAACACACAGCAATTCAAACATAATGGATACCCCCACCCACCCTGTTCCTCCAGATGGGTCAAAAGGTGGGGACACCTCGACAAGGTCGGCACCAATTAAATTAAGCCCCGCTAACTTGCGGACAATCCGTTGGGCTTCATATGACGTGAATCCACCGATTTCAGGCGTTCCGGTACCTGGCGCATAGGACGGGTCAATCGCATCAATGTCAAAACTGACATAGGTTGGGGTATCACCGACGATTTTACGCGCCTTGTGCATGACGGCATCTAGCCCGGTCTCATAGACTTCATCTATGGTAATGATGTGAACACCATTCTGCCTTCCCCATTTAATATCCTCACCATCATACATGGTGCCGCGAATGCCGATTTGCACAACGCGCGTCGGATCCAAAAGCCCCTCTTCAATGGCGCGGCGAAATGGCGTGCCATGGGTGAATTTTGAGCCGCCAAAATATTCGTCAAAAAGATCAGTATGCGCATCAATATGAATCATTGATAATGGGTCTTTGCTTTTAATCCCCCGCAAAATGGGAAGCGAAACAAGGTGATCACCGCCACCGGTCAGGGGAATGATATTCTTGTCATACATTTCGCCGTAAAAATCAGTGATTCGCGTTAAGCAATCTTGAATATCGGCTGGATTAACCGGACAATCGCCTAAATCAGCACAATTGACCAGCTTGAACGGGTTAACTCCAGTATACGGATGAACTGCCCGGATCATCGTTGAAAGATCGCGTAATTGTCTTGGTCCATGTCTGGCACCGGGACGATTTGTCGTGCCGGCATCCCACGGCACACCAACCAACCCAATATCGACCTTTGTAATATCTGAGTGATTCAATGCAATATTTGGCAGGCGCATAAATGTAGGAACCCCTGCAAAACGCGGCGAAACTGCGCCTGAAACAGGTTCAAACGATATTTTTGTATTGCTCATGGTAGCTTTCTTCACTGGTAGAATATGTTGTTTTATTGCCTTATCTATAATCATTGACCAAAAATTTCAGTTGTGTAAATGTTGACTTATAGAAGTTAACATTGATGAAATTCAAACTATTGACAATCAGATCATTACCCCCGTTAAGCGATATTGATTTGCGGCTGTTACGCGTTTATCGAACTATTGTCGAATGTGGCGGCTTCAGCCAAGCCCAAGCTGAGCTTGGCATCAGCCGTTCGACAATTAGCACGCATATGAGCAATTTGGAGACCCGTTTGGGGTTAACATTATGTCGGCGTGGACGCAGCGGATTTGCCCTTACCGAGCGCGGCAGGCTGGTTTATGAGTCAGCGTCAAGATTTCTGACCGCGCTTGAAGGGTTCCGAAGTGAGCTTGGCGAGTTGCAAGGCCGGATGACCGGCGAAATTAAAGTCGGCATGGTCGATAATCTAACGTCGAATTCTTTATGCAAGCTTTATGAGGCGATCAACAAATTTCGCACCCAAACCCAGGATGTGCACCTGATCATCCAAGTTGTTGCCCCAAATCAAATTGACAATTGGTTGACGCGCGGATTGCTGCATCTGGCGATCGTGGCAAATCTGCCATCATCTGACGCCATTCATTCAGAAACCATATTCCATGAA
>Ga0233432_10003621_pt1 | contig 13919 bp, 10 predicted proteins | sample SI_122_August201_6_FD_179870 | JGI IMG/M metagenome (GOLD analysis project Ga0233432, IMG submission 179870) | Seawater microbial communities from Saanich Inlet, British Columbia, Canada - SI_122_August2016_10_MG | ecosystem: Environmental > Aquatic > Marine > Inlet | place: Canada: British...
AAAATAGATTCTTTTTTGAATTCATAAATGGAAATAAGGGTTAGGAAGGGTTTACAATAATCTTAGAAATTCTTCTACACAAAGACCACCCTGAAATTCAATTTTAGCTCAACTTCTCCAAGACCCTTAGGCTTGATCCATCTTCACTTTCAAGATAAACTATAAACCCATGAAACAACATTTGTTTACCTTTCTTTTTATTCCTTTATTTTTTATTGCTTGTGGAAAAGATTCTCACGAACATGATTCTGAATCCGAAAAGGGTCACCATGTCCATGTTGCCCCCCATGGCGGAAAACTTGTCGAAGTTGGAGAACACGGAGCAGGCTTCAACCTTGAACTTGTCCTGCATGCTGACGGCTTTTTGCAAATTTATGTCCTCGATGCCCATGCCGAAAATTTTGTGCGAATCCCGGCATATTCCATGACTTTCGAAATTCTAGATATCAACAACTCCACCAAACAAATTTTATGTGAAGCGGTTGAAGACCCAATTACTGGGGAAACTGCTGGTAATAGCTCTCTTTTCACTTCCACCGAACGCATCCAAGAATTTATTCCTTTTAAGGGAGTCTTCCCCCAACTGGACATTATGGAATTTAGTTACGAAAATCTTTCCTTCGAATTATCCGAAATCCCAGCCAATCCAGCTGAATGAGTATAGTGACCAAAAGAGATCAACTGGTCGAAGAACTCATTCCCTTTGAAGATCACCTAGAGCGGCTCACCTATGTGATTGACCGGGCCAAGGACAACCCCGGTCTCGAAGAGGAGTATAAGATCGACACCTTCCTTATCAAAGGATGCGTCTCGCAACTTTGGGTTTTCCCATCTTTCGATGAAGGGAAATGCTATTTCCAAGCCGATTCTGAAGCTTCTATTACCAAAGGAACTGCCGCTTTGTTATGCGATTTGTACAGTGGAGAAACTGCCGAAGATATTGTCAGCTTAGAACCTGATTTTCTTGCCGAAGTCGGCATTACTCAGCACTTGTCTCCCAACCGAAGAAACGGACTTACTGGAGTACGCAACAAAATTAAGTCCTATGCTCAGATGCAAATAGACCAAGCGCACTGAAAATTTCTACCTGACAAGACTGGAAAGGAATGGTAGCCAGCACACCTTTGTCTTTAAGAGGAGAGAACAAAGTGAGCGACGCGGCAACCCATCGTGTCTCGAATTACCCGAACGACTTGTCTCTTCGCTTACTGGCCCGAGTGGATCGCCACGGGCTTTCAGCCCTCGCGATGACAAGGTTTCTGAAACGGTAGTCTAGGCTATGAAATTACGCCGGGACTCCGCTTGCTGGCATGGCCCATTTGGGCTGCCGCCCCTTTGGTCCAGGCCCGCCGCGCTCCGCCTTTTTATGCACTAGTACCGTCATCCTTCCGTCCCTAGCTCACTGCTGTTTGAAACCGACACGGAAGCCAAGGGTGCCGTAGCGGCGGCTCGGGGTGTTGCCGCTGCGCCCAGCAGAACGCAGGTTCGCGCCGTCGCCGCTCCAGGAACCACCCCGAATGACCCGATTCGAGCCCGATGCCGGACCTGTAGGATCGGTCTGTGCTCCCAAAAAATAATTTCCGTACCTGTCCGCTGTCCACTCCCACACGTTTCCGTGCATATCAAAAAAGCCCAAAGGGTTAGCGGCATAGTTGCCAGCATCACTCGTTTGGCTTAGACCACTCGTGGAGTAATTGGCATTGCTCATCGCAATCGTTGCCCCCCAAGAATATGCAGTAGTCGTTCCGGCTCGGCAGGCATACTCCCACTCCGCTTCCGTGGGTAATACATAAGACCACCCGGCTGGAATATTCACGGATTGCTGGGCATTCAAACGGCTTAGGAAAATCTGAATATCATCCCACGATACCGTTTCCACCGGTCGATCCGGGTTACCATTGTATCGGGTACTCGGAGTCGCACTTAAGCCATCGGTGTTCCCCGTCATCACCGCTTCATACTGGGCCTGGGTAACCTCGTATTTACCCAGATAAAAACCTTTACTGAGGGTAACATCGTGCTCGGTCTCATTCGTGCTCCGCCCCGGTTCACTCGTGGGGCTTCCCATTGTAAAAGTACCCGGTTCCACCCAAAGCATTTCCAAAGCAACACTTCCACTTAATGTAGCGGTGCGCGTGCTAGCCTGTCCGGCGACATTGACTATACGGGAAGCGTTGACCTCGTTGCCGGCGGTATCGGCCACTGTGTAGGTTAAGGTGTACACCCCGGTAGTGTTTACATCTAACGTGCCGGTGATGGACACACTGGTGGTCAGGTTACCGTCCAAGCTGTCATTAACATCATACCCGGGCTCTACCCATGCAGTATTTAAAGCTTGAGTAAAATTATTATCGCCAATCAGGGTAATGACTGGATCCGTGGTATCCTGTACCGTAACTGTACGGGTGGCAGAATGGGCGTTGCCTCCGGCATCTGTCACCGAATAGCGAACCACTTGCTGGCTGACATTCGTCACATTTACATCCGCTCCACTTACCGTAATTGCAGAGGTCAAATCTGCCCCCACGGCATCCACTGCGATGGCACCGGCATCCGTGTAGACGGTGGCCGCCTCGTGGGTGATACTGGTGGATCCGCTGATGGTAATGGTAGGCAAGGCAGTGGCCACCGATACGCTTACCACGGAACTGGATACACTCCCCCAGTCATTGGCGATGATCACCGAATAATTAGCATCGTCAACACTGGCATTGGCATCGCTTAAGACAAGGCTGGCATTCGTCTCCCCGGTAAGTGAGATCCCGTCTCGTTGCCACTGGTAGGATAAATACTTTCCATTTGCCTGCACAGAAAGCGTGGTACCGGCTCCCTGCACCACTTGTACCGGGGCTGGATTGTTGGAAATCTCAGGGATGAAATAGCGAACGAGATTAGGATCCATCTTCGCCTGGGAAATAGAACCCGCACCAATCGATGCATTGAGCTCTGCCAACAAGGTTGGCGCAAGCATCGCACCTGTAATAGAGCCGACTTGAGGAGTGGCATTTAAATCGGCCAGCACATCACTGCCCAGCATCGATTTTGTAACAGTGCGGTTGAGATCGGTTAACACAGAGGTGGGCAACATATCCCGGGTGATCGTCTTAATGGATTGGTTAAGGTCGGCCAGCACATCACTGCCCAGCATCGATTTTATAATGGAGCCAGGTTGTGGGGTAAAGGTGGTGCTGGTGCTAGAAGTGGTTTCTGTCCTGTTCAAGTCCGCCTGTACCTCAGGACTGAGCATGGCTCGGGTAATGGCACCGGAAGGAACACCTTGGGCAAGCTTGGCCCACTCCGCGGCCAAGGCACGCGGAGTCGCGGTGATCAACTGATCGGGAGCAAGGTGACGCAGTCCAACACCGTCATTATTGTCCATCTCCACCTTAAGATACAATTCCTCATGGTTGAGAAAGAGTGGGGAGGCCAGCGGGTTCATCCCCTGTCCGCCAAGCAATACCGTATAACGGCCATTACGAACCGATACCTTGATCGTTTCTCCTGCTTGGTTACCACTTCGCCAATGAGTGGTACCGTTCCCATCATGCAAAGAAAATGCGAACTGTACCTCCCCGTAATAATTAACTCCGCCAATATCAATCTTACCTGAATACGGAACTGGGCTTGCAGAAAAGAGCGATTGACTGAGTATCCCCAAAAGTAATGTGTACAGGAATATAATTTTCATAATCCACACTCAAACAAAACTAATTAATACAGTCAATAGCACGAATAGTATATATTTATTGTTTATACATAATAACTAGGTCGAGTAATGGAGTGTGCGTTACATTTAACAACCATCACTCACTTGTCATTGCGAGGAGGGAACAAAAGTGACCGATGCGGTAATCCACTGCATGCAATGAACGAGTTCCGGCAATGCGGTAAGGTTTTTGTGAAACAGTGGATCGCCACAGGCTTTCAGCCTTCGCGATGACAAAGGCGAGTAATGAACGGTGCTGTTCATTTAACAACCAATACACACTTTGTCATTGCGAGTAGGGAACGGAAGTGACCGACGCGGCAATCCACTACGCGTTCGAAGAGTCTAAAGCTCTCTCTGACTCACAGTGGAACTCCAAGGACTACGCCAACAAGATAACAGGGAAAAACATCATTCAGCACACTCAAATGCCAATCACAACCCAATCAATCGTTCTTACAAAAAGTGAAAAAAGAAACATCTAGTGTTGCCATATGTTCACAAAATATTTTTTCCTTTTATATATTCCTCAGACTATAAAATGATCAAAACATACCTACTTCTTTTCTTCTCTCTCTCATCCTGTTTAATTCCCCTACTGGCCAAACCGATCGATGTCTTTTTTGGAACAGGAGGTCGAGGTGCAGAAGGGATTTACTATGCCACCTTTAATCCGGAGAATGGAAAATTTACTCCATCAAAACTGGCGGCCGAGATTGGATCTCCTGGATTTTTAACCACTCATCCCAATGGTGAAATTTTATACTCGCTAGGTAGATGGGATGGGGGCTCCGGGGCATTGGGCTATCACATTGGCCCCAAAGGTGAATTAAAGGAATTTACCCGCATAGCCTGCCCGGACGGAGGAGGTGCACATATTGCAATTCATCCAAGCGGAAAGTTTTTGCTTACCGCACAGTATGGAGGTGGTTCAGTTGCAATGTTTCCATTAGACAAGGATGGACACCTACAAAAACCCACCGTGATCGAGCACGAAGGGGGCTCTAAGGTCGTGGAAAGAAGGCAGGAATCTCCCCATCCCCACTGGACAGGATTTTCTCCGGATGGAAAGTATGCTCTAGTTCCTGACCTCGGGCTCGACCAGATTGTAATTTATAAAGTGGATTCGAAAGAGCCTTCCATTTCCAAACATGGGGTCGCCCAATCCGTTCCCGGTGGCGGTCCACGCCATATGCGTTTTTCCATGGATGGAAAATTCATCTACCTCCTTAACGAACTAAGCCTATCCGTGACCACTTTTGCATGGGACGCCAAACAAGGAACCGCGAAACCACTTACCACCACCCCGGCGCTTGCCGAGCCAGTAAAAGCGGGAGAATCCTTTAATTCCGCAGCTGAGATCTTGGTTCATCCGAGTGGACAATTCGTGTACTCCTCCAATCGTGGTCATGACTCCGTTTCCGTCTACCAAGCCAATCCAAAGACAGGAAAATTAAAAGTCATCCAAGTACAACCCATTCGCGGTGCCTTTCCGCGGAACATTAATCTCACCCCCAATGCCGACTGGTTGCTTGCTGCCGGAGCAGACTCTAATACCATTGCTGCTCATCTACTCGATTCCAAAACAGGCAAATTAACTTACCAGCGGGGCTCGGTCATCAATGTACCATCCCCAATCTGTATCCTATTTTTAGACTAATTTTCAGGAGAGCCAAAGTTTTCGAAATGTTTCATCGGGGTCGTAGTATTCGGCCTGTTTTTCGAGATTGAAGGCACGATTAGGTCGTGGATCATTACCCACCCCACCCAGGTACATCCAGTTTCCGTAATTACTGCAGGGATCGTAATCAATTAATTGCTCCTCGAAATGCTGAGCTCCGGCGAGCCAGTCCTGTCCCAGATCGTGGACAAGGTAGGACGCCACATTTTGCCGGCCTCGATTACTCATCCATCCGGTTGTGGCTAATTCGATCATGTTGGCATTCACAAATGAATTAGGCGTTCTGCCTTCTTGCCAACGCTGCAATGTTTTTCGATCCCCCCGGGTCATCTTTTCATCCGAGTCCTTAATTCCATTTCGCTGAAAAATATCGGCTCCGTAACGCCGGGCCACAAAGCGGAAAAATTCACGCCAGAGTAGTTCGAAGAATAACCAATAGGTACTGTCATTGGCTACCCTCTCAGATTCGTACTTTTTAATCTCGTGATAAATTTCCACCGCAGAGATACAACCAATCGATAGCCAGGGAGATAATTTGGATGAATAATCCGCCCCCACCAGTCCGTTTCTTGTTTCCTTGTAATCCTTCAAACAATCCCGTTCCCAAATCCATTGCTGCATCCATTTCCTGGCTTCTTTCGTTCCGCCCCGAAATTCCAACACCGCACGTTCATCCCTTGGGTGTTCATTGTATCCAAGTGAAGAAAGGGTGGGAAGTTCTGTATTTGCACTCCAGGTACAAGGTATGGTTTCGGGCACGGGGAACAGGCTTCGAATCTGCATATTTTTTTCGACCTTACGGCGAAAAGAACTGAATACGGCGGGTAAATCGTCAAGAGGAAAAGGAAGATCAGTCTCTTCCCATAATCCTTTGCCGGCGGTAAGGACGAGGTTTATTTTATCCGCAAGCAGGCGTTCCTGCTCGGTTTCTTCCCAGGCATCTTCTTTTTGTGCATAGCAAAGTTCGGCATTATAACGATCCATCAATCGCGGAATCTCATCCACTGCCTCCCCTTGTATGAATTCCAGGGCGCCACCCAGTTCTGTAATTGAACGATAAAGATCACAAAGAGACTCGAGAATAAATCTGGCTCGAATCGAACCCATTCTGAAAGGTTCTACCGAAGCAATCCAAGTTTTGGGTTCCAAAATGTAAACGCAAAGCACTTCATCGCACTCCGCCAAGGCACGGGTAAGTGAGTCGTTATCAGAAAGACGTAGATTATTCCGAAACCATACAATTCCTTTTTTCATTTCGAACATTCTGCCAAGGAAGCAGAAATTCTCAATTTCAGGAACGAGTCAAGGAGTCAGGATTCCTGTTGTTGTATAATATGCTCTGCTGTTTGCCTGCCTGTTCTCATGGCAGAATCAATCGAGGGCAAGCCCATGTAATCGCCACACCGATAAACCCGTGTCAGGGCAGGTACCGGACTGGGCATGGTGTTACATGTGGGGACTGCATGGCGAATACGGTACCCTTTAATAAATTCCCAATTCCTTACTTTTTTGCCAAACCATTCCGTTAATTGATCATGTGCCCGTTGTTCAATTTCTGCCAATGGCAAATCTTTTTGCCCAATTACACTGGCGGAGAGCAAGGAACGTCCCTGGGGTGCACAATCGCATAGGGAACTGACAAAGGTAAGATTATTGATCGGACCAGTACCTGTACCATCAAGGTGAAGGATCGGCTCTGTACTGGGTAATTCATTCACTGGAAGAGAGAAATATAGGCAATCCACAGAATTCCACTCCTCTGCCCTATTCTTTATTCCGAGTAATTGATTTGCATGATAATTTTCGGTAGCTAAAACTACCGCTTTTCCCTGCCATGTTCTGCCGTCCCCAGAATAGACCGCAGCAGAATCGACCTTGGAAATCTTGGTTTCAAGATGAATTCTCTCCGATGGTAAAAGGCGGGCTAATTGGCGTGAAATCTCTCCTATTCCTTTTTGGGGAAGTGCTGTATCTCCCTTCGAAAAATAACGAAAGGTTTCTTCGAATTTCCGTATGGTTGTACTCAGTTCATTTTCCAAAAATACACCACGCATAAAGGGCTTCCAAAACCGGTTGATCATGGAATCCCCAAAGCCCATTTTTCTAAGAGCATTGAGCGTGGAGGAATTATCCGGTACTGATTGGGAGGAGAGTATTCCCATTCGCATCATACCAACTCTCAATTTATCTCCTAATGTTCCAATAGGACTGAGTAATGATTTCATTCCATCTATCGGATGCCGAAATGGATCCGCCACCCGATGAAAACGATTGTCAAACCAGACCCTGGAGCCCGGATAACAACGCTTGAGATCTAATTTTTCATAATCCAAAAACCGTTGGGCTTCCGGATACGCGGTCAATAATACCTGAAATCCACGATCCAATCGATAGCCGTCGACTTCGTCCGTTCGTACACGCCCGCCCACTTCATTTCCACGGTCAAATATAAGAAAAGGGATACCTGCTTGATATAAAGTAACCGCACAGGCTAAGCCGGACATACCCGCACCGACAATAAGCACAGGGGAAGATTTACCCCCGATTTCCTTTAGTTTGGTCTTCATTGCCAAAAGGCCAGGTACTGGATTATGAATTCCTCGCTCTTTTTAATCCCTTGAGAATTAAGTCTTTGGTCATCCGGGAACCAACTATAGGATCCACCCCGTGGCCTTCAAATTCAATACTGATCACGCCCGAAAAATCAGAATCGTGGACAATCTTGAGCATTTTAAAGTAATCGGTGTGGGATTCATTTCCCGCATCATCAAATTGCAGAGCCTTAGCACAGACAGCGGGTGCGTAAGGTAGTGTTTTCCTAACCGCACTGTAACGGTCGTACGATCCAAAATTATTAAAGTCCGGGAGAATTCCCGCATGAGAATGATCCAATTCCTTCACTACTGCGAGTAACCAGTCTGGATTCTGTGAGTTTCGACCATGCGGTTCAATGACTACTTTCACCGGGGTATCTTTTGCATATTCGCATAACCGCCCCACCCCATCAACTGCCTGTTTAAGGTTCTCCTGCGGATCTCCACCCATCCTACAATTTACCCGAATCGCTCCACATCCAAGATGAGCAGCACAGTCAATCCATTCCTTGTGCAAGTCGACCGATAAATCCCGTTCTGATTTCTTTTCATGATCCAGTTCATGTTTTTCGTCCACAAGAATTAACACATTACTGATCCCCTCCCCTGAAGTTCGCTTCTTCAACTCACCCACAAATTTTTTATCGGTATGCTTGCCATCAAAAGGCCGGCTCCAATATTCAACATGTTCGATCCCCAGTTCTTTTTTAACCATGGTTGGATAATCGAGGTGTTTGAGTTTTCCGCTTCTGAGTAATCGATTGAATGTATATTCCTGAATTCCAATCTGAAAGCGGTTCGGATCATTTTTTTCCTTAGCCAAAAGATCGAATCCGAAAGGAATTCCGATAGAACCAATTGCGAGACTGTGTAGAAAAAGGCGCCTGTTCTGAATATTCATATCGATCATCTTGTTACATAGTATAAAAAAAGAAAGCATGAATCTTAAAAATATTTTGCCCACAATGATAAAGTTTTTAATAATGGCTATCTACTTATAAGTTACATGAACTTTCCTCCCATACTTCTACTACTCCCCTTTTTATCGCCTATCTTTCTGAGTGCAAAGATTGACTTCGCTCATCAGGTTATGCCTATTCTGAAAAAGAATTGTGCGGAATGCCATACCGACGGAAAAAAGAAGGGGGGATTGTCCATGAACACACGGGCTGAATTTCTCGCAGGAGGAGAAAATGGTGAGATGGCCGTTCCTGGTAATATAGAAGATAGCTGGTTCCTTGAACTCGTTACATCCGATGACTCGGATGAAAGAATGCCACCCAAGGGCCCCGGTGTTTCTCCTGAACAATTCAAAATCCTTCACCAATGGGTGAAGGAAGGAATGGTCTGGGAAGATGGAATTTTACTTGGTTCATCCGGATGGGAACCCAAGTTAAAACCCCGGATGGTTAATCTTCCCAAAGCATTGAATAACCGATCGCATCCAATTGACCGTATTCTTGATCAATACCACAAAAATAAGAAAATATCTTCCCCTTCCCCTGCCTCGGACCGGATATTCGCCAGACGGGCCTTTCTTGACTTGGTGGGGATTTTACCCACTCCCGAAGAATTAAATGAATTTTTAAATGATCATTCTGTTAACAATAAAGAAAGTCTGATCAACCATTTATTATCTAGGGATATTGCCTACGCGGATCACTGGCTTACTTTTTGGAATGATTTGCTACGAAATGATTACACCGGAACCGGGTTCATAACCAAGGGAAGAACGCAGATTACCACATGGCTTTACTCCTCTCTTCGGGCAAATAAGCCTTATGATGAAATGACGCGTGAATTAATTGATGCCAGTAAAGATGCGGCAGGTTTCATTAACGGCATAAAATGGCGAGGTTCTGTTAATGCCAGCCAAACTCGCAATATGCAATTTGCCCAAAATGTATCTCAGGTCTTTTTAGGAATTAATATGAAATGTGCGAGTTGTCATGACAGCTTTATTGATCGTTGGACCCTACAGGAATCCTATGATTTGGCGGCTGTATTTGCAGATAAACCACTTGAATTGGAACGATGTGATGTACCCACCGGAAAAATGGCGACCCCCAAGTGGATGTTTCCGGAACTTGGACAAATTGACCCCATAGCAAATAAGAACGAGCGTCTGAAACAACTGGCCAAATTATTGACCCACCCGGAGAACGGTCGTTTTACCCGAACCATTGTGAATCGGGTATGGGCGCAGTTAATGGGTCGTGGAATTGTTCATCCAGTCGATGCAATGCACACCAAACCATGGAGTGAAGATTTACTCGATTACCTGGCGGATCGGTTTGCCAAAGATGGATACGATCTCAAAAAGTTTCTCCTATTTGTAATGACTTCGGAAGCCTATGGAGCGACAAGCGACCGGTTAGTAAAAGAACCGGGTGAGAGTTACCGATTCAAAGGACCCGTCCCGAAGCGAATGACTGCTGAACAGCTTATGGATTCCATTTGGCAGGTCACGGGGACGCATCCTGGCAAGGCAGAAGCAAAAGTAGATCGTAACCCAACCTTGTACAGTCACAATGCAAATAAAATGCTGGGGAAACCCAAGGTTAGCAAAGCTCACTGGATTTGGGGTCCAAACTCCCAGACACGAAAAGTAAAACTTCGCACCACAATCGACCTTGCAAGTGCTCCCCAATTAACCTCATTCCTCGCTACTTGTGACAATGCATTTTCCCTAAAAGTGAATGGAGAGTATGTCAGCTCCTCCAAGGAATGGACCAAACCGCTATATCATGAAATATCACAATACTTCAAAGCCGGGAACAACCGGATCGAAGTGGATGCTGAAATGTTTGGCGGTGGAGCAGGTTTTATTGCCCAGTTTATTTTTGGAAAAGGAGATCAAAAAAGAATTATTGAAACCAATAAAGATTGGGAATTCCTACAAGACAAGGAATGGATAGCAGCTAGAGAAGTCCACCCTTACGGATCGGGTCCATGGAAACGCCCATTGGAAAACGCGAAGCAAACGAGACCCGGAGCCAGCCAAGGTGGACCCGCAATACGAGCATCCCTGGTGAAAAATGACTTTCTAATGCGATCACTTGGCCGTCCAAACCGGGACCAAATTGTGACTTCCCGTCCCGCAGAGCTAACCACGTTGCAGGCAATTGATTTAGCCAACGGAGAACTTCTTTCAGGATACCTGGCAAAGGGGGCAAAAAATCTATCTAAAAAATTAAAAGGTAAACAGGATTTTATCAATTGGCTCTATGAATACAGCTTGGGACGGAAGCCAAGTGCAGGAGAAAGGAAGTTACTTCAAACTGTGGCGAGTGATTCCAAAAACCAACAACAGGTTGAGGACTTGCTTTGGCTGGTTTTCATGCAACCCGATTTTCAAATCATTCGATAATTGATATCTTTAATTAATCATGAACATTCCTGAACACATTCAAAGAAGAGACTTTATTAAACAACTCGGTCTTGCCTCCACTGCCGCACTTGCAACCAATGGAACACAGGCGTGGGGAAATGATGTTGTAATCCACCCAAAATCAAAGGCGGACTCCTGCATTTTAATTTGGATGGGGGGCGGAATGGCGGCACCTGATACTTTTGACCCCAAACGGTATCACCCTTTTGAAAAAGACTTGGAGGTCAATAAGATCCTCAGCACTTTTCCCGCAATTGACACCAATGTGGACGGTTTACAAATAAGTGAGGGACTGGAAAATATGGCTCAGGTCATGGATCGCGGAACCCTCATCCGCTCCGCCGTGCAACCTGACCTCGGGTCCATCCTTCACTCTCGTCACCAGTACCACTGGCACACTGGATATGTCCCCCCCATTACCGTGGCGGCACCTCACCTCGGTGCCTGGATGGCAAAAGTACTCGGACCCAAGAACGAGGTCATCCCCCCGTTTATCAATATTGGACAGCGATTGGAAGGAGTCGGGGAGAAAGAGGAACTCAAGGCATTTACCACCGCCGGATTTTTTGGGTCGGAATACGGTCCAATGAACTTGCCCTACCCCGAAAAAGCAGTTCAATCTGTTCAACCACCCAAGGGAATGGAACCGGGCCGCTTTTCCAATCGATACAAACATTTCAAAAAACTCCTGGAAAGTAACCCAAACCGGGACCAAACCAGTGATTTTCAACACGAGTCCATGATTCGCTCCATGGAATCTGCCCACCGCCTACTGCAGTCCAAGGAAAAAAATGCCTTTGATCTGACGCTTGAGCCAAAAGATTCTTATGCAAAATATGGAGACACCCGCTTTGGACGGGGATGCCTGCTAGCTCGCCGTTTGGTGGAAGAAGGTGCCCGATTTATCGAAGTGACCACAGAATATGTTCCTTTCCTCAATTGGGATACTCATGAGAACGGACATACCACTGCCGCCCGCATGAAAAAGGAAATCGATCAACCCGTTGCACAGTTGATTCGCGATTTGGAGGCCAAAGGACTTTTGGACCATACACTCGTTATTCTCGCCAGTGAATTCAGTCGGGATATGATGATTGAAGGCGTACCTGGTTCGGTCGCACTGGATCAGTCCCGTGCACGGACTGACAAGCTCAAGGAAATGAAACAGTACGGCTTACACCGTCACTTTACTGGAGGTACCAGTGTTGCCATGTTTGGAGGAGGAGTTAAAAAGGGTTTTACTTACGGGAAAACGGCAGATGAACGCCCTCTGATGGCGGTGGAAAACCCTGTGTCCATTGAAGATCTACACGCAACCATCTACACCGCCATGGGCATTAATCCCAAGACTGCCTACGAAGTGGAGAAGAGGCCTTTCTATGCGACCAAAGACGGTATCGGTAAAGCTGCGACCGACATATTCGCTTAAAAACTTCTTTCGACTACCAAGTAATCATTGCACTCGCCCACATCTTTGGGCAAAAAATTAAATAATGATTATAAAATTGGTACTAAATATACCAGTAATTGCTCTTATTGGTGCAACCACACTGCTGGCTAAAAAGCCAAACATTGTCTGTATCCTCGTCGATGACCTTGGTTACAGTGATTTATCCTCCTTCGGAGGAGAAGACATCAAAACTCCTGCCATTGATAGGCTAATGAACTCAGGCATGCGTATGAATCAGTTCTATGCGAACTGCAATGTCTGCACACCCACCCGTGCTTCCCTCTTGACCGGCCGCTATCCTGATCTGGTGGGTGCACCCGGGGTTATCCGTCAGAATCCGGAATCCAACTGGGGGTATTTCAACCCTACCGGCCCGACCCTTCCCGAGCTTATGAACCAGGCTGGGTATCATACCGGCATGGTTGGAAAATGGCATCTTGGCTATGAGAAACCCAACCTGCCCAATGACCGAGGGTTCACCTTCTTTCACGGCTTCCTCGGAGACATGATGGATGACTACTGGACTCATCTACGCGGTGGTATTAATTGGATGCGACTCAACAAGAAAACCATCAAACCGAAAGGTCATGCGACTGAAGTCTTTAGCCGTTGGGGAATTAATTATATTACTGAGCAATCTAAAGATAAAACAAAGCCATTTTTTCTCTATCTTGCATACAATGCACCGCACTTCCCCATTCAACCGCCTGATGACTGGCTGGAAAAGGTGCAAAAAAGGGAACCCCAGCTTGATCGTAAGCGAGCCACCAATGTTGCCTTCGTCGAGCACATGGATCATGAAATCGGCAAAGTATTGGATGCGATCAAAAAACTCGGAATCGAAAAGGATACCCTGATTACTTTCTCGTCCGATAACGGAGGCTCTATTCCCCATGCTGCAACCAATGATCCCTGGCGCGGTGGTAAGCAGGAACACTGGGAAGGTGGAATACGGGTCCCAACTTGTGCAGTCTGGTCTGGGAAAATTCCGGTTTCTCAAACAGATGAACTGGGAATGACCATGGATTTACTACCCACTTTTGCAGAGATCGCGGGAGTAAAAGTCGAAAATGAAATTGAAGGCAAAAGTTTGGCTC
>Ga0233432_10003624_pt1 | contig 13914 bp, 7 predicted proteins | sample SI_122_August201_6_FD_179870 | JGI IMG/M metagenome (GOLD analysis project Ga0233432, IMG submission 179870) | Seawater microbial communities from Saanich Inlet, British Columbia, Canada - SI_122_August2016_10_MG | ecosystem: Environmental > Aquatic > Marine > Inlet | place: Canada: British...
GAACCTCTCTCCTAACCTTCCAGAATAAGCTGTACCGATAGTAAAGTCTGATGCTCCATAATATTCTCCTGTACCTTCTGGTTGCGAAATTGTCCTCACTTTTTGATTTTGCACATAATTTAAATACGTAAAATATAATCCAACCGCACTCTTTTTATTAATTGGTATTACCAAACTCACGTTGTCAAAATCTGTATCAGCTAACCAATCTGCATGGTTAAAGCCTATTTTTAAACTTCCTATCCAAGCAAGTCCTGCTGGATTCCAAAAAATTGAAGAGAGATCATCAGATATTGCAGTAAATGCATTACCTAAAGCTGTGGCTCTAGCTCCTACACCAATCTCTAAAAATGCTGCTGCTGTGGAACCTCGATTATATATTTCACTAGTGTAATTAAAATCAGAAAAATCATCCTCTCCAGATTGTGCTAATAAAAAGGATGTTAAATAGAATATATAAAACATAATCATTTTTTTATTGATAGTGGTCATAAAATTATTTTATGAGTGAAAACTTCCCAGTTTTGGTTCCAATGTTGGGAGCATTCACATGATATATATAAACACCAAAAGCAACTGTCAGTCCATCTTCAGTAATTAAATCCCAAGATTCAGCTCCATTTTGCACATTACTTTGACGATTAATTGTTTTTATGTGTTTGCCGCTCATTGAAAATATTTTTATTGTGCAAACACTTGGCAGATTAACAAAGTCAATTCTCCGCTCTCCTCTACCTGAGGAATAGTATAAAGGTTTTTCCCAAGATGCCGTTACAACATATGGATCTGGGACAACATAAATATCATTCATATTTAATTTAGCAACTTCATTGCTAGTTAATGTGCTCTTAGATTTAAACTCGTAAGTATCTGATTGGCCAAAAGGTTTAGCTATGACTAATTTAAAAATATCTCCTGGATTAGGCTCCGCGGTTAAAATAGAATCCATAGTTATTTTCCAACAGGACTTGTAACTAAAACCTTGAACATCAAACAAAATTAATATCTCATCGCCACCATTTAATACACTATCAATGTTTACTCTTTCAATCAGAGAAAACTTAAATTTTTCATTTAAAGTTGTATTCCAAACTTGAAAATTAACTGGGGATTGAAGAAAAACTAAAGGGTTGTACGAAGTATCTGCGCCGAATTCTAAAACTCGGATTTCAAAGTCTTCAGGTATTGCAACTGCTCTTGGAGCATTGTCTAGCTCAACATAAGCATCTACACTTTCTTGACCATTTGACCATTCCCACCCATAATCCTTAGGAGATGGAAATGAATCATTTTTTAAATCGAAATGGAATCCTTCAATGGATCTAACCCTCAAATAATCTTCATCATAATTATCTGATTCGTAAACGACGATATTGTCAGTTATGTTTTCTATTTTTATACTTTTAGTAATTTTAGATACCGTAGTATCTGAAAAAGTCATATGGTATGTCTTATCATTTTTTAACTCGTCAGGATTAACGACATTTATATTTACTGTACCTGTAGCAAGACCAGTAAATTTAACGTCTCCAATGCCTCCAGAAACATAATCTGCACTTGGCGCATTGGGAACAATTGCTGCACAGTTCCGCCCCATTGAAACAACCTCACCAACGAGATTGGTCTCGATGTTTTTTTCAGACTCACTTGGAGCGCTTATTGAAAGTTGGTCCTTCTCAGTTAGACCACGATTGAAAAAATCTAAATCATATCCTTTATCATAAGAGCAAACGGCATAATAATATGTTCTACCATTTTCTACATTTTCATCAACGAAAAAATATTGTAATCCTGTATCATCACCCATATTAAAATGAGCGCCAGTTTCTCCAATTGCTATTGGATGTGGCCCATATAAACCATTATTCATATCAAATTGAGCTATTGGCTCCCAAAATATAGGATTACCATATGTGTCAGTTATATTTTTAACGGAATTGAATGAAGCATCTGTTGCTCTATAGATAAGATATCCTTCGAAATCTTTGCCATAAATAGGGTCAATCGACATTTCAGCGTTATTATCCCATTTTAATACAACACGTTTATCTTGAGAAACCGCTGTCAATATTGGTGTCCTAGGTGGTTTTGCAAAACTATAATCAGCATCATAAATTTTCTGCATTGTCTTTTTATTTCTAATAATGTCATCATAATCATTTCCAAATAAACAAGTTATTGCAAACTTTCTTTGCGCATTTAAGGGCATTGAAAAATACCCTGATCCGTAAGTAAATGCTAAGTTACTAGGAAGAGCCCCACCAAAAACACTAGGAGCCATCTGATTCCAAGTATTTTCATCATCGCTACTATTTCCAGCAGGCCTTAATAAAAAACTAGTTAGTCCAATTTGATCAGATTCATCATTATCTGTCTTTCCAAAATTAGGTTCTCCATGATCAGGTTTCCCATTAGCCTCAGTACCATCAGCATCTGGGCCTTCATATTCCTCTTGACTAGGACCTATTCCATCAGAGCCTTTATCATCCCAAATCTCTTCACCAAAATCCCAGACTCCATTAAGATTTTTATCATCAAACGTTCTCCAATCACCATCTTCATCTCCCTCCCAATGCAACTTAGGCTGTCCGAAATTACCTATTTGTCCAAAAATTAGCTCACCCCTATCATTGTCCTGACTTTCATCAACTAATCCATCTTGGTCATCATCATAGCCATTTAGTGGATTGCCAGGACTTTCCAAAAAAGCATAACCAAAATAACCTACTCCAGGTCTACCTTGATTATCTATGCCATCTATGTCCCAACAATAAGTAATGTCTTCATCAGTATCAAACTCTGCGTTATCATCCATTGAGTCTCCTTGACCGCCAACGGCAGGATCAACATACATACCAAAAACAACGTCCTCTAAAAGTTTATCACTAACATTCTTTATATCATATCTTACAATCAATATATCTTCAGCTTGTACCTGAACCCACTGATACCCTCTGACACCAACTTGTAATCCTATGCCTCTTCTACCTAAAGGGAAACCGGTTGAATCAGTTGCATCATTTATGAAAGGGAAATAACCAAATTCATCGTTATATCTATCATCCATTACGTAATAACTTTCTTGATCTGCTCTAGGATAAGCACCAAATTCGCCATTCCATAAACCATCTCTAGATCCAGCTAAACCAGGATAATCATGCGGCCAGGTTTCTGGCCAAGTTTCTGGTTTGTTGCTCATAGCTGGATACTCATCTGGGTTATCTGAACCAGTATTAAAGTATCCAGGTAATGGCTCCCATCCATATGTATGAGTTTGATCTGGAGAGATATCAAATGAACCTGCATTTGTATAGTTTTCAGAAATTATATGTATGATGTTACCACTTGAATCAATGACCTCTGCACCAGCCATCATAAGGAATTCATATCCATACCACGTACCAGAACCCTTGGGCCATTCCATTTTAGGAGGCTCATATCTACTACCTAAATTCCCAAAATTAGAAAATCGCGTATACACTAAGTTGCCATCATGAATACCAGTTCTTCTATAAATTGCGTTAGATCCATCTTGCGATAAAACAGAGCTTATCAAAAATAAAATGAAATAAAATATTTGATTTTTCCGCATATCTAAAAACTTGTCTTAATACCAATTATAATCTTTCTAGGCTCTGAAAAATAATTTGGTCTTAAATTAATTTGATCAAGTGTAAGATTTGGATTTTGTAATAATAATTCTCGTTCAGCCTCAGTTCTATATGGTTCATATGCATTACCCGTACTGCTATAAACAGTTTTTTGATTTAATCGATCAAAAATATTAAATATTTTTACAAAAAAGTTAACTTTATATGATATAATATTAAAAATTTTTCGAGCATTCAAATCAAATGTGTATGTTGAGGGTTTGTTATCACTATTTTCAAACTGCGTAGTCAATTGACTGCCCGGGTTTGATGGCGTATAAGGTTGTCCAGTTGATATTCTTCCCAAAAGACTAATACTTAAGCCTCTAGTGCTACTAAAGGCAATATCCCCATTTAGTGTATGTCTTTGATCCCAATCAAGTGGTACAACTTGTTTTTCACCCTCTTTGGGTGGATTAGTTTGAAAATCAACAAAAACAGCATTTGGGTCAGATGCATTCCCCTTTGCAATCTGATACGTGTAATCAATGCCCCATGAAAAATTATTGTTATTTCTGCTGTCTAATGACGCAGCGATGCCTCTCACATTTCCATAATCTCGATTAATATATCTAGCATAAACCTTCTTATCAGATGTGTTAATTATTTCTTGACTAAGTAAATCTCTTATTGTTTTGTTATAGATAGCTACATCTATAGATATTGATTTATTTATTTGTTGTTGAAGACCTAACTCAAATGTAATAGTTTTTTCGGGCTGTATATTTGCATTACCCATTATCGTTTGAAGTCCCCCTAATTCTATTTCAAACTCAGAATTATCAAATACAAATTGAAAACGCGGTATTTGAAAAAAGTGTCCGTATGAAACATGTACAACACCATCCTCAGAAAAATTATATGCCATCCCAAACCTTGGACTAATTTGAACAACTTCTTTTGATGGCTCGTAATCACTGTCTAACCGAATACCATCATTTGGCTTAGTCGTTGCTCTTAGGTTAGTTGGTATAATTGATTTTGCATTCCAGAAATCATATCTTAAACCTGCATTGATAATTAACTCATCTGATTCTAATTTATTTTGAATATAAAATGATGCCTCGATTGGAGATTTATCATAACGATTATTACCACTAGTATTCTGATCAGGAATTGATAATTCTGGTAAAGCAGTAACTGGACCTTGGGCAATAGTTGTCAAAGAAAGAAAATCTAGTTTATTTATCTTATAATCAAACCCAATTTTCATTTGATTATATTGATTTACTTGCGCTGTAAGGTCAAGCTTAATATTTGATGAACTATTATCAACTTTATTGCGAGAGTTACTTGTCCCACCAAATAAAAACCCATTAGATGAAAAAGGTACACCTTGGTAATAATTATCCAACTCATCTTGAAATAAATAACGTTTAGATTCATTAGAATAATTAGAATAAGTTAATGTATAAAATATCTTATTTGATAACATATGATTAAAACTGATTATTTGACTAAGATCTCTAGAGTAGCTTGTCGGCACACCATATGGTGAATACCTTCTACTATTACTATAAGATTTACCTTTATTATAATTATATATTGACGAAAACGATATTTTTAGTTTTTTTAAAGGATAAAACGTTATTTTTGAAAAATATGAACTTGTCTTTCTGTTATTAAGAGGCACAAAATCTCCATCCCCGGTCATTAGTGAATCTGGAATTTCTATTCCTGCTAATCTTTCCTGATCCGTCATATTCATTTGAGCTATTTGTATAAATTGCTGTATAGGAACAGTATCATCTCTGTCAAAAACATTTTTACCAAAAAGCCATCCGCTTGAATTATATTGTCTTGCAGAAACCAGAAATGATCCATTATTAAGAAAACTTAAAGGACCATGAAATTCAAAATTATTATCCACCTCATTCACAGTCACTTGATCAATATTATAAAATGTACTCTCATTATTGCTTAGATGATCTCCAAAGCTAGAAGAAAAACTTCCACCAAAGTTCTTTGGCCCATCTTTAGTAACGATATTAACTATACCTGATTGTGCTTTACCATATTCAGCATTAAATGCGCCACTGATAACTTGTAGCTCCTGAATCCAATTATTTTGTATTCCAACAGAGCTCCCGCCACTAAATTGATTGGAAACCATTACACCATCAATCAAGTATGCTATTTCACCATGCCTACCACCCCTAAGATGAAAATTCCCGTCTGAATCTTTCACAACTCCAGCTTGAAGTGCTATAATATCCTCAACTTCCTGCACTGGCATTAGATCTATTTCCTTCGCAGACGTAAAAGACGCTGAACTTGTTCTATCTCTCTCAATTAATGGCCTCTCAGCAATAACAATTACTTCACCGCCTTCAATAACCTCTACATCCATATAAATGTCTTTTGATGTAGAACGATCAATTGATACCTGCACATTTTTTACAATGACGGATGAGTAGCCGATATAACTAGACCTTAAAGTATATTCTCCTGGTGGTATATTTATTATAAAATAATTTCCATTCTCATCAGTAACTGTACCTAGGGCAGTTTGCTCTAAAAATACGTTGGCTCCGATTATTGGCGAATTGTTTTCACTATCAAAAACTTTGCCTCTGACATTACCAGTGGTTCCAGCGATTAGTGTATTAAAATATGCTAAACAAAAAATAATGGATATGTATTTTTTATACAACTAAGGTTACTTTCTGAAGTACGACTTCTTTAAATTACTAAATATATAAAATTAGATGTTTACTTTAAGGTATATAAATTAGAAGGGAAAGGATGATAATTTCCTCCCCCTTCTAATTTATGTAAAAAAGAAGTATTTACTTTACCATCATCATTTTTCTAGTTGAAGTAAAGTTTCCTGCATCGAGTTTGTAAAAATAAACCCCAGCTGAAACTGTACGACCAAGAAAATCTTTACCATTCCAACTTATACGATGAGATCCCGCAGAGACTTGTTTGTTAACTAACGTATTAATCCTATGACCGAGAACATTATAAATTTCAAGACTGATGTCTGATTTGACAGGAATATTGAAATCAATATTTGTTACAGGGTTAAATGGATTTGGATAATTTTGTTTCAAGCTAAATTCTACTGGTAAAGATGAAAATCCATCTTGTAATCCAAGTAAGGTCATTGTTCCATTAACAGTAGTACCTGGTGAAAACCTAGCTTCACTTACATCTAAATGTTGCTTAAATGGATCTACCGCTACAGTGTCTCCATCAGGATTTCTTGTGATGGCATTATTATTACTTGCAATTGCCCCAACTTCAACTCTCATTTCAAAACTAATACCATCAGTAGCTTCTGTCCGTGGCGGACCTCTGTGAAACTTTGAGCCATAAGCAGCGTAAGTATCATACGACCCTCCAGGTGCTTGCAAGATGATATACTCTCCACCGTTAGCTAATCCATTACCTACTGTATCAGCAGCGAGTACCCTTGACTGCAAAATATCAGCATTATATCCAACAACATTTGCATTATCAGTATGATTAATCGAGCCGAAGATGGCGGTAATTTGTCCTGGAGCTATTTTGTAACCGTCAGGAAAAGTATAATTGATCCGCTCATCATCTCCCAACATCCAACCCGTCATATCTACTTCGCTCATGCCCACATTCACTAGCTCAACAAATTCATCATGAACAGAATTCCTTATACCATCACCGTTTGCGTCGCCAGCAATTGGGTCAGAATCTGGATCTGCATGAATTTCATTGAAAACAATAGTGTGATTAGATGTAAAAGCAGGAACAAAATACAACTTTATGTTTACAGAACCACTAACCAGTATCTGTGTTGGATTTACGTACGTTTCTTCACCATTCATTTCAAAATGATCAAAAACATACATTGAATCTGGACTAGCTGTAATAGTTACCGTTGAACCTATACTAAACAGTGTTGTCGAGTCTGGAGTGATAGCATATGTACCAGAACCTTGTTGAACAGAAGCAACTACAGGGAATGCTAAGGATGGATTCAAAATATTTGTTGCATTTGGCGAAAATGCAATATCCGTAGAATCACCAGTAACTAGTATATGTTCTTTAAAAACAGATTGTGCATCAGCATCATATTCCCTAGTAATAGAATTATTACTACTATGGGGAGCGTTTGTTGAATCCTTAAATTCAAAATTAATACCTGCCACTGCATCACTAGTAGGTGCCCCAGCTCCATATTTACTGCCATAAGCAAAGTACATATCATGATTACCAGCAGCTGATTGGATTATCAAATAATCTCCACCATTAGCTAGACCATTGCCTATACTGTCACCAGTAGCAAATACTCTCGTTGTTAAGGAGTCACTAGTCCAACCAGGAATATTGATTAAACTGTCTCCTCCTCCTCCAAAAATTGTGACAAACTCATAAGGTTGAATTACATATCCATCTGGGAATTGCCAATCAATACGTTCATCGTCACCAACCTTCCAACCAGTCATATCCATAGGCCCGTCGGATATATTTAAGATCTCAACAAATTCATCATCCTGAGCACTCCTTGTAGAATCGCCATTAGCATCACCTTCAACAACAGTTGTAGTACTATCTACATCGGATGCAGGATCAATCAAAACCTCATTAATCATTAATTTTCTATCATAAACTACATCAACCCAACTTGGGTCAGCATTGCCTAGAGTATCGGGGTCACCAAGAACACAATCAAAACCATTACCTGTGGCATCTGCTGTATTATCTCCAGTACCTTCATCAAAATGGTATAAAGCTAAAGTATATGCATCTGACGCATGTGGCGAAGTATGAGGCGTGAAATTTTCGGTGTATCTAGCTACCGCCGAAATACGAACTTCATCAATTTGACCTCTAAAAGTTTCATACCTGCTATACAATAGATTCTGACTACCTGACCCTATTACAATTGCTTGAATACCGCCTTCAACAGCTGGAGAAGTTTCTCCTTCTGGAATTCCATCTGGCTGTATGTCAGATTGCATTACACCATTAATAAATATCCTCATACTATCATTTGTATTCCAAGTATATGCGACGTGGGTCCATCTTGGTTGCCAAATTTCTTGGTCTGTGTAAATCGAAGTGGTATTTGTTCCATCTTGAATAAACCCTTGAATAGCTCCCTGATCTCTTTTCCAACAAATGCCCATATCTCCTGGTTGGTTTCCTGAAATATTTTTGCTGAATAACCAAGTATAGTCCGGAGAATGAGTGTCATATTTTAATATGGAATCAGGTCTAAACCACATTTCTACAGTTCCTTCATTTAAAGTTGCTGGCCACAAATTCCCTCCCTGATCAGCAATAATAAAATCGTGCTCCTGATAATTAAAATGCAAAGCTTTGTTCCACTGAGCATTTGAAACTGAAACTATACTTAAAAAAAATAACGATATGAAAAAAATTCGACTACTTTTAGCTTGTGTTTTCATATGACACTCTCCTTAATTTTATTATTTATTTAAAATTCTCACATAATGTTCATTCGAACAATATAATATTATCCTTATTTTCGAATGAACATTTATGAAAGTCAAGAAATAATTTATTCTATTTTAAATTAAACCTAGACTCCAAACTAATTCATTACTTGCAATTAATTATTTATTGTTTTTTAATTTCTACTTTAATCAGTTTTTATTTTACATTAAGGCAATTAATTTTTAAAAATTCAAAACTAATGCAGTTAAAAAAAAGACAAACAGAAATATTAAAGACCATTAATTTAGAGAAAAATGTAAAGGTCGATGAATTAGCACACTCATACCAAGTAACTGAACAATCCATAAGGAGAGATCTAAATGAAATTTGTTATAGAGGGTTAGCTGTTCGAACCCATGGTGGGGCAAGAATCGTTAATTCAATATCAAATTTAGAGTATAATAAAAGAAGACTTGTAGCCTCAGATGCAAAAGATAGCATTAGTAAACTTGCAGCAGAATTAATACCTAACAACTGTTCATTAATGCTAAACATAGGAACTACAACAGAAAAAGTTGCTAGAGCTTTATTTTCACACAAAAATTTAGTGGTAATCTCGAATAATGTTAATATCACTAACACGCTTATTGGATCAAACCCCAAAGAGCTTATTTTAGCAGGAGGAGCAATCAGACTCTCTGATGGAGCTATTATAGGTGACAGTACTGTAGATTTTATTTCAAACTATAAAGCAGATTTTGCAATAATTGGTGCCTCAGCACTTGATGAAGATGGCAGTATATTGGATTTTGACCCAAGGGAAGTTGCTGTAGCGAAGTCTATTTTAGAAAATTCTAGAAAAAAAATATTAGTTTGTGACAGTTCAAAATTTAAAATAACTGCTCCTCATAGAATATCGAATGTTTCCGATATTGATATTTTTGTTACAGATGAAGAACCACCAACACAATTCAGAAACCTTGCGAATGCAAGTAACACTGAAATTAAAATTGCTATAAAAATTTAGCTCTAATGACTTTGGATTATATTTTTATAAATAGTAGTGAAACATTAATTCTAAATTCAAAAAATACTAATCGACTTTAGAAAATAAAATTCTAATTTATTTAGGTTTCATTTTCCATGTAAAACTTAACAATATAATTCCTGCTACATTTGCGCCTAAAATACAAAAAATAACATAATTCCATCCAGTCTCTATTCCATACAAACCTCCGTAATGATCAACCATCCAGCCAAATGATTTTGCCTGCATGGAACGACCCAAATATCCAAATAGGCCTATGAAACCAGCAGCTGTGCCTACAGCTTTTTTCGATGTAAGATCTATTCCAGCAACACCTAAAAGCATTACGGGGGGATAAATAAACAGTCCAACAATTACCAACATAGCCATATCAAAATTTAAATTCCCAGCTGGGTTTAAATATAGCCCTGTAAAAGCAAAGAAAATTGGAATCATGCATAAAAGACTTACCATTCCACGTCGACCACTAAGGCGATCAGATAACCAACCCATCAACAGCGTTGATGGAATACCAGCAAATTCTATAACTAGAATAGCTATACCCCCGTCCTGCAAAGTCGCTCCTTTAATTTCTCTTAAATACATAGGCCCCCAGTCAAGCATACTATATCTAACAATATATACAAAAAAGTTAGCAGCAGCTACAATCCATAAATACTTGTTCCTTAATATATTATCAAAAAATAATTCTCTAGTTGTTAGCTCATTCTCTTTGTCGCCATTAGTTAATTTAACCTCAGAAAAATCATTTCTATGTTCTTCAATCGGTGGAAGACCAACAGATTGGGGCGTATCTCTTAATCTCCAAAAAAGATATGCAGACCCAACCAGTGCTATAGCTCCTGGGAAGTAAAAGGCAGCTTCCCAACCATAATTTGATGCTGCATAAGCGGCCATTATTCCTGCTAATCCGCCGCCAATGTTATGAGAAATGTTCCAAACAGCAAATATTGACCCCCTCTCTTTTAAACTATACCAATGCCCCAAAGAACGCCCACAAGGCGGCCAACCCATACCTTGGACGAAGCCATTCAAAGTCCAGAGTAGAAGATGAACCCAATAAATTTCTATACCACCAAAAGCAAAATTTATAATTCCAGTTAAAAACAATCCGGTCGCCATAAACTTTCTTGGATTTGCTCTATCGGACAAAGAACCCATAAGAAATTTCCCTAAACCATATGCAATTGAAGAAAGCGCAAGTATGTTCCCGATCATGTTATGATCGTAGGATAATACCATCCCGATATCTTTTGCTACAGTGGAAAGATTATTACGGACCAAATAAAACATCGCGTAACCCATAAAGGTAGACTCAATTGTGCTCCATCTATAATATTTGTATGTTTTTTCAACCTCATGTTCTGGTAAACGTTCTACATGAGGAGCTGGTGCATAGATTTTTTTTAACCATTCTATCATATTAGTGATCCTACTTCATTTTATAATTCTTAATTATAAATAATTAATTTTGATTATAATCTCGAGTTTTATTAAGTCTTTTTCCATATTTAGATGAAGAGACTAAGGGGAAATTTGGATCAGGGATATCGTTGACTTTGACAATTAACCAATTATTATTTTTAGCATAGTCGGCGATACTTTCTTTTTGATCAGGCGCGACATGCTCATCAGGGTTTACAATTAATTTTAATCCTCTACTATGTTCAATCATCTCTTTATCGCCCCTACTATTACCAGCAACAAACAAAGGAATGTCTTGAATAAAAGTTTCAATTGCTTCTTTTTTACCATGATCTTGAGGGACGGGATGAACTATTTGGTCAGTAATTATTCCATTTCTCACCACGGATTTTACTCCAATAATTTTAGTTATAGGTATCTGAAAAACTTTTGAAAGAAACTGTTGATACATACCCTCAGGAGATGCTGTAACAATCCACACTTCAAAATTTTCTTCTTTTAAAATTTGGATTAATTCTTCCATAGGTTTAAAAATTTTATTTGTATAATACTTGTTAAAACAATCCTCACCAAGGTCTCTATATTCTTGAAGAGTCATTCCAGCGATTAAACGAATCCTATTTTGAACATAAGGCAGCGATACGTTTGACTGACTCTTTAATAAGTTAATTACATCTGGCTTATGGTCAGGCCTTTCATTTGCCCATTGATACATACATTCATCAGCTAAATAATGTGGTGTCTGCCCAAGTACTGTGCCATCACCATCAAAAACTGCAATTTTTCTTCCTTTTTCATTTCTACTTTCTATCAAAAACTTCTTTAATTGCTGATTCGCAATAGGTTCAAAACCATCGATCATTATGCTATTTGTATCATTTTCACACGAAAAAATAGACAAAATAATAATTATTGGAATGCCAATTTTGATATTTTGAATAATTTTAAAATGTTTTTTTTTATTTTTCATTTTAATCGTCCCTCTTTGTTTTGACATTATAAATATAAATTTCATGAATTTCTCTATCGTAACCAGCATAAAACCCCTTAGGAATTCCCTCATCAATTCTTCGACCCCTATTCATTAAAACGGAAAATATTGATCCATCAGGAGATATGCATAGCCCCTCAACTTCTCCTGCCCTTCTAAAATCATCTAATAATTTTTCAAATTTTAATTTGCTTTCAACAGCATATTTAGAATCTGGAATTTTTAAGGAATAAATATGATCATGTAGCTCATAGTCTGCATCTGCGTCATCAGATGTTAATAAAATATGATCCCTATAAATTGTTATGCCTTGTATCTTAGTTGGAGCTGGATCAACTCTTAATCGGCCTAGGTAATCGCCTGAATTCAAACTATAACGATACAAATATTTTCCATTTACCCAATCTGCAAGCCAAATTAAATTTCTTTTTTCATCAACGGCCACACCACATACTTCTAGCTGACCAGAACTAGAGCTTGCTGGTATAGAACGAATAAATTCCAGACTATTTAAATTATAAATTGCAATTTGAATATTTTCTCCTTTGCCATTAATAAAATTTTCTACCCCTGCATAAATTTCATTTTTATAAATATCTATGTCACCAAAATGATTTAATTGATCAGAAATCATCTCAAATGGTGAACTATTATGTTTTAATAATTGTCCTTTAATTGTGTATAAATATAAATCTTTACTGCCGCTTACAACATAATAGTTGCCATCAGTGGCTACACCTTGTCTGCCTTTAACTTCAACAATTTCCTTGAGGCTGTATTCTAATAAAGCACTTCCATTACCATTATATTTTGATTCTTGGCAAAGTGCAATTGTTATTATTAAGTAAGAGTAAAAGAAAAATTTTAACAGGAGAGAATTATAGAAACTGTTATTCATAATTACTCATTTAAAAATTTAATCCAGCGATCAGGGTAATCAGTTATAATGTTATCAACTTTTAAATTTCTTAACCTAATCATCTCTTTTTCGTCATCAACTTTCCCCCAAACATGGACTTCCTTTCCAGCTTGATTCGCTTTTTTAACAAAATCAGCAGTAACAACTTTATTTTTAACGCTCAATAAGTCAACATTTGCATTAAATACATCTTTATCAGCAGGGATTTTCGAAAAAACATATCCAACTTTAATCTTAGGATTCATTTTTTTTACTTTATCAATTGCATCAAAATTAAAAGAGGTCACAATGCATTTATTAATAAAATTTTTATCTTCCAGTACTTCTACCACATGCTCTGTTAATCCATCTTGATGTCCATTCATTTTAATTTCAACATTCAAAAACATTTTTCCATCAACGCTATCTATAATATCACTAAATAACGGTATTGGTTCATTTTTATACTTTATACTCTTCCATGAGCCTACGTCAAAATTCTTAATACTTTGATAGG
>Ga0233432_10003626_pt1 | contig 13907 bp, 14 predicted proteins | sample SI_122_August201_6_FD_179870 | JGI IMG/M metagenome (GOLD analysis project Ga0233432, IMG submission 179870) | Seawater microbial communities from Saanich Inlet, British Columbia, Canada - SI_122_August2016_10_MG | ecosystem: Environmental > Aquatic > Marine > Inlet | place: Canada: British...
ATCAACGTCTTTATTGCTAAGATTCCATTTTTTTAGTGCCATCTTGATAAAGGCCGCATAGCTATGAGCTAGCTTGGTATGTAAAATACACAAAGTACCTAAAGGGATTTGTTCCTTGGACTGAACCGATACCAATAGGGAACGTATTTTTTCATCATAGGGTACCGTAAGGTATTCTTTCACTTCTAATCCCTGTTCGGAACAATGACAATAGGCAATATCTAGGCCATCTAATGAGGTGCCTGACATGAGACCAATAACCCGACGAACAGGTTCATAGGAGAGTTCATAAATTTGTTTAAAGTGCTTGTTCATGGAGCCTTTGTGAAGTATTTTAATAAAAATAATCATTACGCCATGCAAACCAAAGAAGAACACGAGTACCAATCTTTTGAGCAGGATGTTGATCTGCTTGTAGCAGCGCTTAAAGATAGTTTTGAGTCCAACGATGCCAATTACCGCATTGACGATCTCAACAACTCTTTATATGTCTATTTAGAGGGGTTAACCGAGTACACAGAGGAGGAAATCGAGGAATTCGCGGCACCCCTGTTGGAAGAATTAGACCTAGATTTCGAGCATATTTTTTTACTTCCTTTACCTGCTTAGTGTCTCTATAAACGTGCTTTGTCCACCAATAAAATGCATGGCGGTCTTGTGTACGACAGCACGGGCACGCACACATGATCCCGAGTAGTAATACATGAACCCGGGGAGATTTGTAGGATACCGAAAGCCTTACCTAAGTGCCTGCTCTAGTTCAGTGGATGCGTCAGTGGATTGATCTCGATATTTGACAATGATGGGACACTGCATGCTAAGCCCTTGTGAGTTAGCCCAATCTCCTTTCATGGGACGGGAGCCCGGTATTACAACCGCTCCTTCAGGAATGGCCGCACCCCTTGGTCGTATTTCCTCTTTAACCGCATCGTACACGGGAATGGATTTTGAGAGAATCACACCTGGGGCAATAATGGCTCTTTTCTGAACCAGAATCCCTTCAACTATACATACTCCTGCGCCAATAAAACATTCATCCTCTATGATGATTGGGTTCATACCAATGGGTTCTAAGACTCCCCCAAGTTGTACTGCCGCCGATAAATGAACGCCTTTTCCTACCTGTGCACATGAACCTACCAAGGCATGGGAATCGACCATGGAACCCTCACCTACATAGGCTCCTACGTTAATGTATGCCGGGGGCATGATGATTACGGAGGGTGCTACATAGGCTCCTCGACGTACCGAAGAACCGCCAGGAACGAGTCGAACCTGATCTTCTGGGCTAAAGTATCGCGGGGGTAAATTGTGCTTGTCTACGAAGCCCTCGTAAATCCCTTCATAAGAGGTGTTCACTCCCTCTTTAAAAGATTGCAGTATGGCCTGCTTAACTTCAGTATTTACCACCCATCCATCCTTACTGGGTAATGCTGCCCGCATACTTCCAGTTTCTAGTGCATCTAAAATTTCTTCGTAATTCATGATTCTTAGCTTATATGATTATGACTCCCAATCTTGAAGTACCTTATCGGCCTCAATGAGGGTTTGTAGAGTTTCTGGTTGTAAATCGTTAATGTCTAAGGGTAGGCGAACGTGTGCTGATGGGATCTGACCTTTATGCTGCATAATGGCTTTTGCGGGTATTGGGCTGGGCGCATGAAACAACGTGTCCACAATTGGAACCCACTCTTTTAGTAATTTCGATGAGTCTAGGGTGCAAAGTTTCCAGTACAGATGCGTTTTTTCTGGCCATACGTTTGAGGCAACAGACACGTGACCAATCGCTCCTTCGGCTACAAATTCTTTAATCAAATTATCGTCTCCACAGTACAAAGGACTTTTTGGTGCTGCGGCCTTGAAAGCTCGAACATGATCCAAATTCCCACTAGCTTCCTTTAGTCCTAGATAATGTGGAAAGGTAGCAAATATATGGGCCGGTACCTCTGGGTCCATGTGAATACCTGTCCTAGATGGTACATTATACAACATGCAAGGGGTTTTGGTGGCTTTCATAAGATGAGAAAACCAGGCGAGTTGTCCTTCCTTTTTGGGTTTTGCATAAATAGGAGCAACCAACAAGAAAGCATCCACTCCTTCTGCATCACAGTAGTGCATGAAATGGAGCTGCTCTTCTAGTAAAAAGCCGCCCAAACCCGCCATAATGGGTACATCTAAATCAAATCGGGTACAAAAACTAATCACCGCCTTTTTTTGCTCTAGTGGGATATTTAAACCCTCGCCTGTACTCCCTAAAAGCAGCAATCCGTTTCCGGCTATTGACTGAGTCATTACCAGCTGCTCAAGTGTTTCAAAATCAATGCGCCCGTCCTCGAAAAACGGTGTTATTAGTGCCGTCCAGATGGGAAATTTTTGCAATTCATTCACACTAAATGCCATGTTCATTCACCTTATCAAATAAATATTCAAATGTAAGTAATCCATTTTCACCGAAATCGCTCAGTTGCTCCGCTGCCCAAATAGCTCCAGACGCAAAGATAGAACGATCCTTGGCTTGATGCCGCACATTCATTTGCTCTCCAGCGGTTTCGATGTGTAGCTCATGTATTCCACGTATATCACCCACTCGCTCGGAACTGATGGGATATTCCTTACCTAGCCATTGCTGCCATTTTAAAGCAGTTCCACTGGGTGCATCTATCTTTCCGGTATGATGGATATCCTTAATATGTACGCTTGCCTGATCTAACCGCGCCAAGTCCGCAGACATCGACTGTAGCGCTCGTCGGATTACCTGCATTCCTATACTAAAGTTTTGCCCATGCACCCACTTAAGCCCACGTTTCTTGAGTTGCTCATCCATATCGGATGGCCATTCGAAGCCTGTACTCCCCCAAACCACTGGCTTAGCTATTTCCATTAGGGTAGGAATAAGAGATTGAACGGCTGGACCTGGCACAAAAGCTATAATTGCGTCAACCAAAGGGAAATTTTCGGGCTCAATGGGCTTGGATCGTCCAAATACAGCCACACAGCGATTGCCTAACGCCTGGACTACGTAACTGCCTGTTTTTCCATTTCCAATGACCGCAAAAGTTTCCATTCTATCCTATAAAACTTTGATGTAAAGTTTGAACGACTGCTTCTGCATCGGATTCTTGCACCAAAAAACACACATTGTTAGCCGATGCCCCATGACAAACCAGTCGAATATTGTAGTCCTTCAAGGTACTAAAAAGTTGTCCACTTATCCCCGCTGTTTGATTCATAGCATTCCCGATGACCGCCACAAGAGCTAAATTGTATTCAACTTCCACATCACAAAAGTCATTTAATGCGCGCAGTACGGCCTCGGAAAGTTCGACCTTGTTGGAAGCTTTATGTGCGGTATCTAAGGTTAGTGAAACACTCACCTCAGAAGTGGTTACCAAATCAACCGAAATTCTATGCTCGGAGAGTATGGAAAAAACTTTAGCTAAAAAGCCAGGTTGGTGCAACATCTCAAGGCTGTGTAAGGTCATGAGAGTTTGCTCTTTGCGAACCGACAATGCTCGTACCACGGGTCGGTTTACTGGTCCTGTGACAATATTTGTCCCAGGTAATTCAGGCTCCATACTCGAAGCCACTCTAACTGGAATGTTAGCTCTTCTCACCGGCTTCATGGTTGCTGGATGCAACACTTTACCCCCAAATATGGACAGCTCTGCGGCTTCATCGAAACTGATTTCATCGATGGCATGTGCGGTGGACACTACCCTAGGATCCGTGGTATAAACACCGGCCACATCGGTCCAAATTTCTAAACATTCAGCCCCTAAGGCCTCCGCAAACAACGCCGCTGAATAATCACTTCCACCTCGTCCTAGAGTGGTTGTTCGGCCCTGGGTATCAGCCCCTATAAACCCTTGTGTCAAGAGCACCTTACCAGGCTTTTGATTGGTTCCAAAACCTTCACTTGAGGTTAAAAAATGCCGCAATTTTGCATAGGTTGCTTCTATGTCAACCGCTGCAGATCCAAACCGTGAGTCCGTGCATATGAAATCGCCTGCCCACTCTAGCTGAACATCCAAGTTTTTTTCGCGAAGTACCCATGCGAAGAGCTGAGTAGATAAATTTTCTCCGAAGGCCAACAAGGTATCAATCCATTCGGTTTTGCTTTCATTGTTACTACTCTGCTGTATGCTAAGATGTGCTAAAAGATTACACATGCATTCTTCAACCGCTTTGGTTGCCTCTTTTTTGAAACTACATTGAGAAGCAATATCCAAATGCCGTCGTGAAATCTGCTCAAGTAAACCATTCCCTTCAGCCACGTTTAATGGAAGACTGCACATACGTAGCAATTCGTTTGTCGTTCCAGAGGTGGCACTAATGACCACCCAATTACGCTGGGGATTATCCGCTATAATATTCGCACTTCGCGACATGGCTTCGTAGGACCCAACACTGGTTCCTCCGAATTTTGAAACGATCATAATATGTAAATGAGTGATTGAGCGATTACAAAATACGGAGCTTCATGTTAATAGACATCCTTTATTTATATATTCCACTCGCGATGAGTACTCAAACCAGTCAACATCTGAGCATGCACATCGCAAAACCAGATCTTAACCTTTGTAGAATATGCCATTAATCACCAACGACGCCATTGCTTTTGGATTATTAATGATCACTTTGGCGGGTATTTTTGCCACCGCCAACAGCTCACATCCGTTTTGGAAAAAATTCTACACCTTTGTGCCCTCCTTATTGTTGTGTTACTTTATCCCTTCGATATACTCAACCCTTGGATGGATTGACCCCAGTAGTTCTCAGCTCTATTACGTGGCTTCACGTTATTTACTACCTGCTTCTCTTGTGCTCTTAACCCTAAGCATCGATCTTAAAGCGGTTCTAGGGCTAGGTTGGAAGGCTATTGCCATGTTTTTAACGGGTACCATGGGTATCGTAATTGGCGGACCCTTAGCCATGCTTACTGTAGGTGCCTTGGATCCGAGCATACTTGAGGCTAGTAGTCCGGATAACGAAATTTGGAGAGGCTTAGCCACGGTAGCTGGAAGTTGGATTGGTGGAGGTGCCAACCAAACCGCTATGCTAGAAGTGTATCAACCCAGCTCAAGTTTATTTTCTGCAATGGTAACGGTTGACATCATCATGGCCAATTTATGGCTGGCCTTTTTGCTTTATGGAGCAAGTATGGCAACCAAAGTAGATCAATGGCTAGGATCCGATACCAGCGCTATCACCCATTTGCGTGAACAAGTGCAAGACTATCAGGACAAAATTAAACGAATTCCAAGTTTGTCAGATCTCATGAGTATACTCGCAGTTGCGTTTGGGATAACAGCTATTGGGCACGTCATTGGTGATAACTTAGCCCCTTGGATCACTGAGAATGCACCAAAACTACGCGAATTTAGTTTAGACTCTGCCTTTTTCTGGATTGTAGTCACCGCAACCACCGGTGGGTTATTAGTATCTTTCACCAAACTACGCACCCTAGAAGGTGCTGGGGCATCCAAAGTTGGAAGTTTATTCCTCTATATTTTGGTTATGACTATTGGCCTGAAAATGGATTTAATGGCCTTCTTTGATGCGCCAGGATTTTTTCTAATTGGGTTAATTTGGATTTTAATACACGTGGCACTACTTCTTACCGTTGCGAAACTCATAAAAGCGCCCCTGTTTTTTGTAGCCGTTGGAAGTCAGGCAAATGTAGGCGGGGCTGCTTCCGCGCCTATAGTTGCCTCTGCCTTTCATCCAGCACTTGCACCCGTTGGAGTGCTACTAGCCGTCCTTGGCTATGCTCTAGGTACCTATGGAGCGTATGCAACTGCCGAAATTATGCGATTATTTTATTAACTTTACTCTTCAATCTAACTAGAGTATAGATGATAGGTTGAGTTCGACGTAAATCATTCATCATCCAGAATATCCTTGAAACGAGCGTTCCTTTTTTTCTCCAGTTTTGTAGCGGTAGCTGTCGTTATTTATGCGATGGCCATAATCCCAAATTTCACCGCCTTTAAGACTCTTTTTAAGAATGCTGAAGGCATGTCCGAAGGGAGTGAGTACGTGGCTAACACTTACTCACTGGTCGATTTAACCCGCTTCATAGGCAACAAACCTGAACATGTGAGTTTGGTTTCTATTTCTATTGACCGGCCCGACTCCAGTCTTTATTACCAGGAAAACCGTCCCCGAACCATGGGTTCCCTAGGCAATCTCATCTTATTGTACGCCTATGCACAGGCGGTTGAGTCTTCTCAACTAGACCCCAACGAAGAATTAAGCCTAGAAGAAATATCTAAATTTCGACTACCACTAATAAGCCAAAATGCACACGATGGGGCTATTGAACGATTAGTTACCGAAGAAAGTCCGTCGTTTACCTTAGAAGATGCCGTGCATGCCATGGTGGAGTTTAATGACTTGGTGTTGGCCGATTTCCTATGGTCAAAGCTTGGAGTTACCGCCCTAGAAAAAGGATTGAAGGAACTCAGAGACTCCCTAGACCTCAAGGTTACCGAATTACCACTTCCCAACGCCGCCTTGTACATGGCCATTGCAGAGCCTGTTTCCTATGTACCGGTATTTAGCCCAAAACAAGATTCTCTGCGCATAGACTCTACTCAGCGATCCTTATTTCACTCGAAAGCACTAGAAAATTTTCGCCAAATTACAGCCGATCCTGAGTGGTTTGCATCTGTTCAAACTGCATTTAAAGCGAATCGAATTAACCAAAATTTTATGCAAGAACGAGATGCTCTTGCTCTTTTTCCACAGACTACGGCGACCGAATTAGCTCAAATAATGCATTACCTCTTGCTCGATGATCGGCTCGACACAGAACTTCAAGCTCATATTTTACATGCCTTGGGTTGGCCCAATGGGTCAACTACGGTGGCCAGAAGTTTTGAGTCCTATTATGCACACTACGACAGCCGGATGGGCCTGTTAAGCGGGGTTGATTATGGCACATCCATATACACAGGAGAACGTCGTATTCAAGTGGTTCTTTTCGATGAATTACCGGTGGCGTTTTGGCACCATATGTCGGCTAACCATATGCAAGAAGATTTTCAACAGCGGTTGATCTGGGATCCCGCCCTTTTTCAAACTACAAAACTCGCCTTATGATCCGCCGCTTACTCTACTTTTTTTGGATTTTACCTTTCTACATGGGCTTTATCACCCTACAACAAGTCACCGTGCACCTTGGAACCGTTCAAACCTATGAACAAGGGGTTAGTATAGCGGCTGATGTAACCGATTTCGACATTAAACAAATCGCTGCCCAAAGTAACGGATATGTGGTTATCCAATTCCCCCTACCCGATGGCACCCAAGCGGAACGTAAACTCTCCCTATCTATTCAAATGGCTCAGCGAGTCATTGATACTCAGGTCATCCCTATCCGGTACCTAGAAGAAAGTTGGCAACCCATTGTGATGATTCCAACCTATGAACTTCAGAGGAGCACTTCCTTCTTAAATGCTATTATTGCCCTCATAGGATTCATTATCACTTTTACTGCTGCTATTTTTGCCACCAAGTATGTTCGTACATCGACCCGAAATGATACGGATATTCAAATTGAACGAGTGTAATTTGGCACCAAAAAATTATGCGTCTAACTATTTCGCATTTAACCATTTCGAATCAATGATCGACCCCACCCTATGACAACTCCTGGAACGCTTTATCTCTTACCCAATACCTTGGGTAAAACAAACGGAAATGCTACGCATCCAGAAGAAGTACTGCAAATTATTCGCCATTTAGATGTGCTTATCGTCGAAAATATTCAAAATGCTACACGTTTTTTACAGTGGGTGGGTGACACGGTCCCTGAGTTTAAGATTGAGTTTTATCCGCTGACCAAAAAAACATCTGATATTGATCTTCTTGAATACATTAAACCCTTAAAAAAAGGTAAGAATGCCGGGGTCTTATCCGAAGCAGGACTTCCAGCGATCGCCGATCCTGGGGCTCGCCTTGTAGAGTTAGCTCACAAATATCATATCCCGGTTCGACCCTTAGTAGGCCCTTCCTCCATCTTTCTGGCTCTAATGGGCTCAGGGTTTAACGGTCAGCAATTTCAATTTCATGGATATTTACCCATGGACGATAAGGCCTGTAGTCAAAAAATTCAGGAACTCGAAGGGCAGTCTAAACGGCACGATATCTCTCAAATTTTTATGGAAACACCCTATCGAAATACGTCCATGATCACGCGTATTCTTTCGCAATGTAAAGATGATACCCGCCTTTGTGTGGCATGTGATCTAAGTTTAGATAGCGAGGAAATCATCTCCAAACCAGTTGATGAGTGGAAAAAAATGCAGAAACATCCCGATTATGATCACTCAAAATGGAATAAACGCCCAGTGATTTATCTACTGTACGCTCGTTAGTTGATCAATTAGCTCAAAAGAGTTACTCCTAAATGGCCTTAGCTCACTGGAAGTAGCTAAGTTTGGTTTTCTGGAAACACCTAAAAATAGTATCTTATTCATCATCTTATAGTGCTATTTGCTCAAATACACATGGACCCAAAGCGGCCTTTACCTTTTTTTTCTGAACCAACTCTATCCACCTTCTCTGCGCGCAAGAGTTTTTTGTGGCGGTTTACTCTACCCCTTGTTGTAAGCGTGATTTTATTGTTTAGCAATTTTGACGCTCAAGCGGTCCATCCATCTTTTAATCGAACTATGGGGGGATTTGGTGAAGAACCACTAGTTTTTGAACATACCGAGGATGAATTTTCTACCTCTGTCGAGGATACGCTGCACATGGACCGAATATCATTCGCACCAAGAGGCGATGGATTAGGCTATGTAATCCGCTTTCATCAATCGACCCGTTTGGATTCATTCTCGTTGATTCAACCAGCTTCCGATTTAATCCAACTTGAGTTATTTCACTCCAATATCGACACCCTCGACATACAATTCCCTACCTATAACGAAGATGTTCAAGAGGTTCGACTTTACCAGCTCGAGAATAGCTACGGGGTGGATATTTACCTAGGTCAACAACTCAAAGTCATTAGTAATGCTTATCCAGATATGCAAAGTCAAGACTTATTGGTGGCATTGACCTATTCAACCCCTAGAGAGGTAGAGGTTTATACACAGCAATTTCTTGCTCGAAATTGGTACCTAAGTATTAATCCAGATAATGCGCTTGATATACTTGCTCCGGCAGCCCCTAGCCCTGCGAATCTGGATTTAGAATATGAGCAAGTTAAAGGTAAACTCCGGTTTGATACGGTAATCATTGACCCTGGACATGGAGGACATGACCCTGGAAATGTAGGCTATCGTAATGCCAGAGAAAAAGACGTGGTTCTCTCCATATCAAAAAAGTTAGGGAGCTATATCGAGGAATACCTACCCGATGTGAAGGTTATTTACACCCGCGAAACCGATCGCTATGTTGATCTTGAGGAGCGAGGCTCCATTGCCAACCGCGCAGAGGGGGATCTCTTTGTATCTATTCATGCCGATGGTTGGACTTCTTCCTCAGTCTACGGAAGCTCTGTTTTTTTCCTTGGATTACACCGAAGCGATGCTGCGTTTGAAGTGATGAAACGAGAAAACTCGGTATTCACCAACCATAGTGATGAACTATTTAATCTAACCGAAGAAGATCTTCTTATTTACGAACTCGCCCATTCTGGCTACATCGCTACGAGCGAACGAATCGCGTATATGATCGAAGATCAATTTAGAACGCGGGCTAATCGTAAATCAAGAGGGGTAAAACAGGCCGGTTTTGTGGTACTATATCAAGCCTCCATGCCCGCAGTCCTCATTGAGACAGGCTTTTTAAGCAACCCCGCCGAACAACGATTTTTAACTAGTGATTATGGCCAGTCAATTATTGCCTCTGCCATTTTCAGAGCCATCCGAGATTACAAACTAGAGTATGAAAAAACACAAAACTAATGCCTTGGTAATCGGGGTAGCCGGAGGAAGTGGATCAGGTAAAACCACGGTCGTGAATCTAATTTGTGATCATTTTGGCCAGCAAAACATACTTCGAATCGAACATGATTCCTACTACCGAGATTTAAAACACATGCCTTTTGAGGATAGGCTTCAGCAAAACTTCGATCACCCTGCCTCTCTTGAGACGGACTTGCTAATCCAGCACCTCCGAGCCCTTCTTGAGGGTTACCCTGTACAAATTCCTCAATATAATTTCGCTGAACACATTCGTAGCGAAGTCCACCTAGAAGTTCAGCCCACCCCCGTCATATTAATCGATGGAATTCTTATTTTTAGTGAACCAGAACTACGAGAGCTGATGGACGTTAAAATTTTTGTTGACACCGATGACGATGTACGTCTGCTACGGCGTATTCAACGGGACATTAGCGAGCGTAAAAGAGACTTAGAAAGCGTATTACTCCAGTATGAAACCTTTGTACGACCTATGCACTTAAAATTTGTGGAACCCAGCAAGCGATATGCCGATGTAATCATACCTCATGGTGGAAAAAACCAGGTCGCCCAAGAGATGCTTATTTCAATGATCCACAGGCAACTTGACAGCAGTTCGCTTAGCTAATTGATGAAAGAGGTTCATTTAGCTGGTTCTTTTTAACTGATTTTTTTAGCGGGTTGAGGTAAGAGGTCAATTTAGTTGGTTTTCTTTAAAAACAGCTCCTCCGGCTTAGATGCCGAAGTCCTTCAAGCACCAAATGAGGGCGCACCATCACCCTCATCCCTTCCATAGAGTGGTCTTTCTGCGTTCCCACATTGAGTCCCCCAGCGGCGTCCTGTAACGGCCAATCTTCCCGCCTTTGATTAACTACCTGATCAGAGAACCAAATGGCATCTCCACCCGTAAGAATAACATCTTGGGTGTTTGCTGCCCGAGCGACTTCCAAAATCATTCCTTCAATTCCTGCTACCCAAAAAGCATATTGCCCCCACCAAAGTGCATTCTTGGTACTTTTCGGAGGGAATTCGGAGGTTTTTTGAGCAGATGGAATAGGTAAATGAGGAGTTATTTGCTGCATACCAACTTGTACCGCCTTTAAGCCGGGAGCGATAACACCTCCATCAAACTGAGTCTGTGTCAAAGAATCCACCGTAACCGCGCTACCTAAATCCACCACAACCACCGGTCCCGGACAAACTGCATGCGCTCCATATGCGGCCAATAACCGGTCCAAACCCAAACTATTCACAGGGCTATAATTAATGCTAAGATCTAACCCTTCTATGAAAGCGTGATCAAGCCAAACCACCTCAAAATCATACTGCTCTCCCAAAATTCTAAATAGCTCGTTCAGGCGTTCTTTGGACGGGGCATTTACTAAACTTGCCACTATATATTTAGTACCTTCGCTCAAAAATTGCTGGAATATTCCGCTCAACGCTTCCTCCCCCTCTTCCCATGAGACTGTCTGGACAACGTATTCAGAGGCTTTTCCCGACCATCTACCTAGTTTTAAAAAGCTACTTCCTCCATCCATATATAAGGTAGGCTCAAGCCCTTCTGACTGGAATGCCATTTGGGGAGTATCTTTTAAAGAAGCATCTGGCCCGGAAGTTTCGGCCAAAAGCTGCTGAATATGTTCAAGCGTTCGGAATGTTACCATTGTCTAAATAGTTGAGTCGTAACCATAGCAGAGTTATCTTGATTTTAACGACAATATACTAAACCCCAACACAATGAACGTAGCAGATTCGATCGCCATCGTCACCGGCAGTAGCAGCGGAATTGGACAATCCTTTACCGAACAACTACTGCAAAAAGGCGCCACCGTATATGGCTTATCCCGATCGTTTGAACGGATGGAATCACACAAAAAGCAATTGGGTAAGGTGGGAGCACGCTATATTCCTGTACTTATGGATATTTCCGATCATGATGCGATTGAACACTGGGTAAAACATACTTTCACTGATTCAAAACACTACCCCGACATACTCATAAACAATGCTGGACTTGGCTATTTTGATAATATTGAGGATTTAGCTCTTGAGAAGTTTGAACAAATGATGCAGGTAAATGTTTCCGGAGTATTCTACCTTACCCGTCACATTACCCCGTTAATGAAAGCCAATCCCAATACCTGCCATATCATAAACATCGCATCGGTCGCCGCACTCATGGGCAATCCTAAAATTTCGGTCTACAACGCTACTAAGTATGCATTAAGAGGATTCAGCGATGCCCTATTCAAAGAATTACGTTACGATGGGATTAAAGTTAGTTGCTTTTTCCCAGGATCCATTGCCACCCGCTTTTTTGACGAAATTGACGAAATAGAAGTCCACAACGGGATGATGCATCCGGACGAGGTAGCAGAAACACTCATCTTTGTACTCGAACGATCGGATAATTTTCTAATAAGTGAGCTTACAATGCGTCCACTTCAGCCCAAAAAGTCATGAGTCTAGAGGAACTTCCTGAACAACTTCATAAAACAAATAGTCCCATGGGCATCACGATAATTATGCTCGCAATAATGTGTTCTATTTTTAACACCGCGTGCTCAGTCACTACCGAGGGACCTAGGATCACAGAACCAAATCAGCTCCTTCCAGACTCAGTGTACATTCCTTTACTCGCCAATATTCAACTCATGCAAGTGTGGAACAACAGCACCGATACTTTAGACTTAGATTCGGTGAAAAACGACCTATTTAGGACATACAATGTCAGTGAAAAGCAATTCTTAGAGAGTCATCGATACTATCAAAGTGATTTTGAGGGACAACGAGTCCGGTTAGATTCAGTAAAAGTTCTCATAGAAACTGAAAAACGGCGTGTTCAAGGATTCGAGCGAAACAACGAACAATCGAACTAAGTCGTCATACAGGTCATGGTCCTATGAATTAGCAGGCGAATAGGTTAGTCAATAAATCAAACAGTTCGTTACTTAGCTAGCTAACAACGCGATAACTCAGTAACTCTTTGGGAATTTCTTCTATAAGTTGTTGACTGAGTAGCCAGAAAAGTGCCGAATCTATTCGCTCTTTACTCCAAGCTAGCCTCTCCCGAATCTCAGAATAATTAAGACTCTCCTCACTACCTAACAAATCGAAAAGATCTTGCACCTGTTCCATGGTCAAGCCTTGCTGTCTAAATCGTTGAGCCCGTTCACAATTATCACAATGCCCGCAGTCCTCTGGTTTGGTTTCACCAAAATATCGTCGTAAAAATACCTCTCTACACACCATGGACTCAGCATAGAGTTGCATCCACTCTATCTTCTCTAGCGCATTTTTTTTCCTGCTTCGCAACAATCCTTCATCTAGTGGTATTCTAGCTTGTCTAGCTTCTAGTAATCTTATTTGGTACACCGACTCTTGAATGCGATAGCGTATCCACCCGTCTTGATGAGCTAAAATTTCAAGGTACTTCTCAAATTCATCAAAACTCAAACTAGGCAGATCATGAAACAGTCCTTTGGCCTCATCCCATTCCATACGTAATTCTTGATGATAAGCATTCAAGCCAAAACGGCGTAAAAAACGGTCCATAAATAGCTGCTTATCCAAGTCTTTTATCCCGTCAATGATACCTCGCATTGCCTCTGGACTGTACAAGAATTGAAGCAGTACCTCACGTGATCTACTTTCTCGAAGCTCCAATAAGCCCCATCGTTCAAAAGAGTCTAAAATCGTTGCCCAACGCCGACCACTCCAACCGCTTCTGAGGCAAAGTGCATCCAATGACAACGCTACCTGGTCCAGCATTTCAGAGCCGACCGCAAGATCCAAGGCATCACATAAAATTTGATACTGCTTGGTTAACTCATCTATTGATGGGTATGCCTCCTCAATTCTTTCTTTAGCTTTTCTTAGGTGGGCTGGACGATAAAAAAGAATAGGATAACTTTTTTGCCCGTCCCTTCCAGCCCGTCCTGCCTCCTGATAATAAGCCTCTAAACTATTAGGTGTAGTTTCATGAAAAAC
>Ga0233432_10003629_pt1 | contig 13898 bp, 12 predicted proteins | sample SI_122_August201_6_FD_179870 | JGI IMG/M metagenome (GOLD analysis project Ga0233432, IMG submission 179870) | Seawater microbial communities from Saanich Inlet, British Columbia, Canada - SI_122_August2016_10_MG | ecosystem: Environmental > Aquatic > Marine > Inlet | place: Canada: British...
CATCCTTAATGATCAAACTTCCGACAACAACGGACTGCTTTTTTGATGCATGGTCTTGCATCCAGGCAACGCTTGGCCCTGACATTTCTTCGGCCAAGGCTGTATTCATGGTAAAACCCGTTGTAAACATTTCGGGCAAGACAATAATATCGGTCGCCGGCAATCGAGCGATGTGTTCATCAAATGAACTTTTGTTCAGGTCTGGACGCTCCCAATGAAGGGACGATTGAATAAAGGAAACGCGTAGATTTTTCGCTGGACTCATATTTTAGACAGGATTTCCCCTGCCCTCAAAAGTGTGTCTTCTTCTTTAGCAAAACAAAACCGCAGCACATGATCTTGCACCGGATTGTGATAGAAGACAGAAATTGGAATCGATGCAACTTGGAAATCCGCTGTCAATCGAACCGCAAAATCTTGGTCTTCTTCCTCAGAGATTGCACTGTAATCTAAGAGTTGAAAGTATGTTCCCTTCGATGGTTTTAGCTTGAATCGTGATGCCGAAACAGCCGATAGAAACACGTCTCGCTTTCGTTGATACATTTCTGCCACGCCCATGTAACGAGAGGGCTCGCTCATGTATTCTGCAAGGGCATATTGAATTGGGGCATTCGCGGTAAAGACGTTGAATTGATGCACTTTTCGAAATTCATGCATCAAGTTTTTTGGCCCAACCACATAACCCGTTTTCCAACCGGTTACATGAAATGTTTTTCCAAAGGAATAAACGATCAATGAACGATTCGCTAGCTCTGGATATCCAGCCATGCTCAAATGTCGCTCACCGTCAAACACAATGTGTTCGTAGACTTCATCGCTAAGAATTATGATGTCGTTGTCCTTTGTAATCTTGATGAGCTCTTGTATGTCCTTCATGCCAATGACAGCTCCTGTAGGATTTTGAGGAGAGTTTATCAAGATCATTTTGGTGTGCCGAGTAACTACCTTTTTCACCTGTTTCCAATCGATGGAATAATCGCCTGATTTCAGTTGAACATAGACTGGCTTCCCACCTACCAACTCAATAGCGGGGGCATAACAATCGTATGCAGGAGTGAATAGAATCACTTCATCTCCTTCACCGATGAGGGCATTAATTGCAGTGAAAATGGCTTGTGTGCCACCGGCGGTAACGGTGATTTCTGAATCTGGATCGTACTGCACACCGTAGGCTTTTTCCATCTTGCCTGAGATGGTCTCTCTAAGACTCATCACACCTGCCATCGGCGGATACTGGTTGTATCCTTGACGCATATATTTACTCACAAGGTCAATAAGCAATGGATCAACTGGAAAATCTGGGAAACCCTGGCTCAAGTTGATGGCATTATGCTTTTGAGCAAGTTTAGACATCACAGTGAAGATGGTCGTTCCGATTTTCGGAAGTTTGGATCCGATGGAATGGGGATATTCTGGCATGAATCGTTTCGTCAGTTCAAAGGTAGTTACTACAACCTAAGAACGTCGAGTTTTAAGGGAAAATGAGTCTAAGAAATGGCTTAACTTTTTGAGACGTTGGCGCTGACCAATTCGCGGTTCATTCGAGCAATATTCTCCAATGATATTCCCTTTGGACACTCTATCTCGCAAGCACCCGTATTTGTACAGTTTCCAAATCCTTCTGTGTCCATTTGATCCACCATATTCAGCACGCGGTCATGTCGTTCAACCTTTCCTTGAGGAAGTAAAGCGAGCTGAGAAACCTTGGCCGATACAAATAGCATTGCGGATGAATTTTTACATGCCGCTACACACGCTCCACATCCAATACAAGTTGCCGCATCAAACGCGTTGTCTGCGTCGTCTTTTGGAATTGGAATGGCATTAGCATCTTGCGTGTTACCAGATGTATTCACAGAAACATATCCTCCCGCTTGTATGATTCGATCGAACGCACTGCGATCTACAACCAAATCTTTAATTACTGGAAATGCTTTTGCTCTCCATGGCTCAATATGAATGGTGTCGCCATTCTTAAACTTACGCATGTGCAATTGGCACGTGGTAACTCCTCGATCTGGTCCATGTGGTTCGCCATTGATGTACATGGAGCACGAGCCGCAAATTCCTTCTCGACAATCGTGGTCAAATGCCACCGGCTCCTTGCCTTCAGAGATCAACCGTTCGTTCAAAACGTCTATCATCTCAAGAAAAGACATGTGTTCTGAAATTTCCGTCACCTGAAATGTCTCCATTGCCCCAGATGATGTTGCGTCTTTCTGACGCCAGATTTTTAGTGTTAAGTCCATGTTTACTTGTATGATCGTTGCTTTAATTCAATATCGTTAAAAGTCAGCTCTTCTTTGTGCACTTTGGCTTCACTTGGGCTTCCAGTCCATTCCCAAGCCGCAGCATACGCAAAATTCTTATCGTCTCTCAGCGCCTCGCCTTCTGGCGTTTGAGACTCTTCTCTAAAGTGACCACCGCATGACTCTGTGCGTTCTAATGCATCCACTGCGAAGAGTTCGCCTAGTTCTAAGAAGTCGGCCACACGAGTGGCTTTTTCTAATTCTGGATTAAACTCATTCGTTGTTCCGGGAACCAACACATCAGCGTAAAACTCGGATCTGATTTGCTTGATTTCTTCAACAGCTTCCTTCAATCCTTCTGCGTTTCGGGCCATTCCAACCTTATCCCACATCACTTTACCCAATCGTTTGTGGAAATGATCAACAGACTTAGAACCTTTGTTATTTATCAGTGCATCAAGACGCGTTTTGGTCTCTTTTTCGGCCTCCATAAATTCTGGTGAATCATTTGGAATCGGACCCGTTCTAATATCATCAGCTAAGAAGTCGCCGATGGTATATGGCAATACGAAATATCCATCTGCCAATCCTTGCATCAATGCGGATGCGCCCAATCGGTTTGCCCCGTGATCGCTAAAATTAGCCTCTCCGGCAGCAAAGCATCCAGGAACAGTTGTCATGAGATTGTAATCGACCCAAAGACCACCCATGGTATAGTGCACCGCAGGATAAATCATCATTGGTGTTTTGTATGGGTTGTCATCGGTGATTTTTTCATACATCTGAAAAAGGTTGCCGTACTTATCCTCGATCACCTTTTCTCCCAAGTCTCGAATTTCTGCGTCACTTGGATTATTCATATGTAAAATGTTGGCCTTTTCTTTCCCGTAGCGCATAATGGCAGATGCGAAATCAAGGTAGACAGCCTCACCTGTTTCGTTCACACCGTATCCAGCATCACATCGTTCCTTAGCCGCTCTAGAAGCTACATCTCTTGGAACTAGGTTGCCAAATGCGGGGTAGCGTCGTTCTAGGTAATAATCTCGTTCTTCTTCTTTTAATTCGACCGGTTTTTTCTTGCCAGATCGAATCGATTCCACGTCTTCCTTGTTTTTTGGCACCCAGATTCGACCATCATTTCTGAGTGATTCTGACATCAACGTCAGTTTAGACTGATAATCTCCAGAGCGTGGAATACAAGTTGGATGAATCTGTGTGTAACAAGGGTTCGCGAAAAACGCACCCTTTCGGTGTGCGCGCCAAGCCGCGGTTACATTAGATCCCATGGCGTTTGTAGATAAGTAGAAAACATTGCCATAACCACCGGAGCCGAGAACAACGGCGTGTGCGGCATGTCTTTCAATTTCACCTGTAACTAAGTTTCGGGCAATGATGCCACGAGCCTTTCCGTCTACGAGCACCATTTCTAGCATCTCATGTCGGTTATACATTTTGATTTTACCCTTGTTTATTTGGCGAGACATGGCCGAATAAGCACCAAGAAGTAATTGTTGTCCTGTTTGTCCTTTTGCGTAGAACGTCCTCGATACAAGTACGCCGCCAAATGATCGATTGTCTAGTAACCCGCCATAATCGCGTGCAAATGGAACTCCTTGCGCCACGCACTGATCGATGATGTTTGCGCTCACCTCTGCTAAGCGGTACACGTTCGCTTCCCGCGCTCGGTAATCTCCTCCTTTCACGGTGTCATAGAACAAACGGTAAGTCGAATCGCCATCGTTTTGATAATTCTTCGCCGCGTTTATTCCTCCTTGAGCGGCAATAGAGTGGGCACGTCTTGGGGAATCTTGAAAGCAAAAGCATTTCACGTTGTATCCCATTTCGGCAAGCGAAGCAGCCGCTGCACCTCCAGCCAATCCAGACCCAACCACGATAACATCGATGAGACGCTTATTGGCAGGGTTTACAACATTTATGTTGTTTTTATGATTGGTCCACTTTTCTTTAATTGGACCTTCAGGTGTTTTCGAATCAAGCATTGACATTCTTGCTTAGTATTAAGTTATTGGACCAAAAAATGATAGAGCGCGACAATCACAAAGCCAAGTGGAACCACAATCGCATAGATTGTTGCCAGCTTCTTGATCATTGGCGTAAATGACGAACTTCTAAACCCAACCGACTGAAATGCCGATTGAAATCCATGCATCAAGTGCAGGGATAAGAAGACAAATGATAGAACATATAGACCGACTCGAATCGGATCATGGAATTTGTGTTGTAACTCTTCAAAGTATCGATCTTCGATATTCCAAATGCCATCAATAAATTTCATTTTCAGCTCTGGAAGCCAGAAATCGTAAAAATGTAACCCGAGAAAAAGCATGACCATGATTCCTGTAATGATCATATTTCGGCTCATCCAAGTTGAATTCGCTTCAGGTTTAGAGTAGGAATATTGAACGGGTCGGGCCGCTCGGTTCTGCAACTCTAGAACCATTCCCATGATCAGGTGAAAGAATACGCCAAATGCAAGTACCGGTTGTAAAGCGAACTGAACCAGTGGGTTGGTGCCCATGAAATGTGAAGCAGCGTTGAATAAATCTGCGCTTATAAGAGATAGAGCATTGATCGCTAAATGCTGCAGAAGAAAAAAGAGTAGGAAAAAGCCAGACAAGGCCATGGCAATTTTCCGAGCGATTGAAGACTTTAGAACTCCGTTTTGTGTTCCCATAAATAATGTTGTAATCAGATGACAAATGTAAAAGCCAAATGTTCAGGGCAAAGCGATTATCGCATTGATATGGTAAAAAGTAGGGATGTTATCATCCAATCTGTTTCCGCTTACTTTGCGGGAGCGTAATAATGGAGAAGAAAGACATTGTAATTATTGGGTATCCAAAAAGTGGAAACACATGGGCAACGCGACTCGTTGCGGAGCTTGTGGGCTGCCCTGTTGCTGGGTTTTGGGACTCGGAGCATCAAGAAATTGCAGTGGAAGGAACCGACAGGGAAAGTGATTTTCGGTGCTTCAAGAGTCACCATCAACTGAGTGAACTGAACGAAATTAAAGCGACCGCGGATAAGATGATTTATATCATTCGTGATCCGCGAGACATTTGTGTCAGTGGCGCGCATTATTTTAATCACGTTTCGCTTATTCCATCAAAGTCTAGAAACATTGCGATCCGAGCAGTGAATAAGCTTCATTGGGAAGTGCTAGGAAAGCGGGAAATGATCCAAGAAATGGTTCAGGCCTTATTGGTGGGGAATGAACGCATTCATCATTGGTGTCGCGTGTCTTGGAAGGCTCACGTAACGCCATTTCTCAATCGGGAGGATGTGCTGGTGATCAATTATGCCACACTTCGCAATAGTCCAATGGAGCAATCAAAGCGGATCTTGGAGTTTCTCGACGTGAGTAAACCGGAAAGTGAAATTGAGCGAGCAATCGATACGCATGATTTTGAAAAGTCTCAAAAACGGTTTGCGGCTTCTGGAGATAGAGCGAAAAAGCAGTTTTTAAGAAAAGGAGGAAGCGGCGAATGGCGTCATGTTTTAACCGAGGACCAACAGCTGTGGTTCGAAAATGAAATTGGCGAGTTGCTTGGTAAACTTGGATTTAATCTAAGCTAGTCGGGCTCGATACATTTCCAAAACGGGCTCGAATTCGCGCGACCAGGATAGCGTGGCATTTGCCTTTTCAGCACCCAGTTTCAGCATATCGTAGTTATCGATCATGACGTTAATGTTTCGAGCTAAGTCGCCCGAAACCGAGGCGTCAAAAAACAGGACGTGACCAAATTCATCGCGCAGCGATTCGGATGAATACTGAGGAACGGAAATAAAAGGAATGCCGCAAACACTGTATTCCATAACTCGGTTTGGGGAAGTGAGTTTATGTGATTCCCAAACATCGGTACGCATATACAGCAATCCGAAATCGGCAGAACTTAAATGATCATGAAGATGATTGGGATCGTAGTCAAGAAAAAAAATGCGTCCTGCATACTTTGGTATTTTGAGAGCTTCCTCTTTGATAGAGTAGAACTTTGGACGGTTTCCGATCAACACGAACGACAGGTTAGGCACAGAAATTACCTCGTCAAACATAGAGAGCATCAGCTCAAGGGACTGATACACATTTCCCGATTGAACCATGATTTTACCTTCCGGAATATCTAAGCGATCTCGGAGTTTATTTCCAGCAATTCCGCTCGCTTCAATTGCTGGAATGTTTCTTACCGGAATCATCGGACATTTCAAACGATAATTTGAGCGGATCGCATCGCAAATTGCATGCGTTGTGGAGATAACAAGATCAGCCTGCCTGGATAAGTTGCGTTCCTGTCGGATTAGTTTTCTCCAAGAGAGATTTCCTTTGATGCGATTAAAGAATTCAGGAATCTCTTGATAGAAAAAGGACTTTCGAAAGTATTCGTGGGTGTCGTAAACAAAGAAAATGGACGGGTCCAGTTCCTTCAACGCTCCGCCGACGGGTACAGAGTAAAAATCATGGCAGTGAACCGCAGTAGGCTTTGATTGTGCAACGATTTGAGCCGCCGCATTAATCCGTTTTTTATAATCTAAGCGCAAAGGATGATATAACCAAAAGTTGAAGATGCGCTTGATTTCTAGTCCATCTTCCCGGGTCACAGAATCAGGCAATTCCGGTGATTTAAAGCAAAACAGGGTCACTTTCATCCCAGCCTGAATAAAGCTGTTAATCTCCTTTTCGACTCTTAGATCCGAGACAAACGGATTGTCGAGTAACACTGCAATATGAGGTATTGACGTCATTTTAAAACCTCAAAATAAACGTCATCAATTGCCTTTCCTACAACGGAGGCATCATAATTTTCATGTGCGGCCTGTGAAATGCCAATGCGATCAAATTCCCTGCAAGTATCCATCATTTGGCTTATGCCTTTTTTGAGATCGTTAATGTCCTTCGCTTTAACCAAGTGGCCATTAGTTGAGTTGATCATTTCTGGAATGCCATTCACGTTCATGGATAAAACAGGGGTTCCACAACACAACGATTCAGCAATAACCGTTGGAAGGTTTTCCTGATCTGTAGGATGACAAAAGAAGTCGGCCCGCTGCATGATTCGGGCGATATTAGGTTTTGTCATGTACCCATGCATTGTAATGTCCCATCCAGCTAATGAGCTTTCTACAATTGATTGCATTTTCTCCAGCTGAGAGCCATGACCAACAATGTCAATGGAAATCTGATTTTTTACTTTTTGACCTAAACCAAGAAGCGCATCGAAGAAAATAAATGGGTTTTTTGGGTAGTGCCACGCTGCTACTAAGGCAATTTTGATCTTATCTGATCGAGGTGTTTCCGCATATTGAAAACATGGATCGGCGATATTTGGAATCACTCTAACCTCGTTTGGGCGTGCGCTAAATTGTTGGATCAGAATTCGCCTAAGTTCGTCACTTACGGGCATGACCGCCTTTAAATTAGGATCCGAAAAAAAGGCCTTTAGCTCTTTGCGATGACTATCCTGTTCCCTCTTTGGAAGATCATAAATCCCCCTATGATAAAACGAAAAGTGTTCCGTCAAGACCATTGGTGACGGAAGATCGATAAGTTGAGCTATCGCGAATTTACTGAGGTGACTTCTCACATGAATGTGATGTAAAACCGGCGTGCCATGCGCTGTTCGAATCAAGTCGAATGCTTTTTTATACCCTCGATTAACGAGCATTTTATCTATTCCAAATCTACGTATAGGTGTCTTTATGCGGATGATGAGTTCCTCCAAATCACCCTGAATGTGTTCAACTTCTGAACTAGGAAAGAGGCCGTTACCCTTTTCAATTTTGAGATACACTACCACATGCTTCTTGATAGATTGAATGCTTCGAATATGAGCACCAATAAAAAGCCCGTTTCCAGGTTTTTCGGCAGTCGGCCACCAAGCAGCAACGTGCAGTACATACGGTATGTGCTGGGTTTGAGTCATGTGACCGTTTCGGCTTCGATGGAGCCAATGTTACTGGCTAAGTCTGAGAATGTGCTTAGGAACGAGCCGTATACTTTTCTGCATCCAGCGAGGCCATATAGATCGATCACGGCTGACTGAATGCCTGAAACGCTGGATCTAGCCATCGTTTCGTGCTCAGCACGAATTATTTTTTCTGGAAATAAGGCCACCAGCTTATCCGAAACTTCGGGGCTGTCTGTGGCAACAAAGAATTTAGTTGCAGGATCTTCCTCGAGCTCCTTTTTGATGGCATTAATAAAAGCATCGTCGCCGCTATGCTCTACAGACCAAGTATGATCCGTTCTGCGAATGTGCATGCCCACAGTTTTGGATTTATCAATCGATAATTTTGAAATACGTGCGGCAAGGGCGCTTTCAGGAAGCAGGTTGAATCGCAGCTTGGATTGAGCTTCCAAGTTCCAGCTGGAGCTGGTATATCCTGTCAAACTAGGGTTGCTTATTCCACTTGTCAGCACACGAATTTTGGGCAAGGCCGAGGTAAGAACATCCTCTTGCGAGCGCACAGATTTCGGGTCATATTGTGCTTTCAGTTTCGAGAATATGGCCTCAAAACTGTCGTACCAAACCACTTCTTTGATCCCGCGCTGCAGCTTTACAAGGTTAAACAGGAATGACCTAAGGCCAGCAGGTCGCTTATCAGGAAAATAAAGAAGTTGAATGCCCGAAAACTGAATTCCGGCTGTTGTGTTGAGGACCTTAAAATCAGTTGGTAATTGGAAAAGTGCCTCATAGCGAGCATTGAGATCTTGGTTTAGTTCCCAAATCACAATCAGCTCCTTTTTGGATTCTTCCGCGATCTTCAGCGCAGAATTAATGACGCGTATACGGTTTGCGAGACCGCCAACAGGTTTGATATATAGCCGATGATTCATCTTAAGCCAGTTGGTTCAAATAGGTGTGAAGTTGGTTTTCTTCCAAAACAGATTTTACCTCATCGTAGTTTTCGATATAATCCTCAAGTTGGTTGACGCTTGATCGTTTGTATTCTGATGTGGCGACGCATGGATCGATGTTGAGAAATGAACAGATACGATCCAATGTTTCTTGATGTTTTTCTTGAGGAAGTAGGTCAGTTTCGTAGTTGATGTCTAAGAATTCAAATCCGTCTAAGGCGCGTTTATCCCATTGGGTGAATTCGTTTAGTTTATCGATCCGCATCGGTATTGATTTGGCATCAATATGTATTTTTTTCTTCGCTCCTTTTGAGTCGGCTTTGTAATGAAAATCACCTCGTGCCTCGGCAACAAGGCTCGACATGGCTTGACGGAATTTATCTGTACGATGCAGGTAGATGACTTTATGCCCTGCTTTGAATTCAGATCTTAAAAATTGAATCGACTCTTCAGGTGAATGGTTATGGAACATAACAAGATCGTAAATCTTTATTCTATAACCGTATACGGGCTGCTTTGGTAGATTGGCCAAGGTGCGCTTGTAAAACTTCGGAAAGAGTAATCGAATGGGCATAGATGCGCCAAAAATTTCCCCGTCGCAGTGCACTTCATTTGATCGGTTTATAAGGTCGACTAAAATCGTGGAGCCTGTTCTGCCCTGCGCAAAAACGATGAATGTCGTCTTCCTCTTTTTCGAAGAGGTAAATATTCCTTTCACATAGATCAACCCTTGATTGATTGGATGGCGCCATCGCTTTTCATAATACAGATACGACAACCTTTTTCGAATGCTATGTGGTAAGAGCCCCATAATTATTGGCCGAATGTATACTCAAAACGTTCTATGTCAGTCTTAAACTTCGCGGAAATAATGTCCTGCGTTTTGGCGGTGTAATAGTCTGTGTAGGGCAGTTTATCTATTCCCTCATTTAGATGAGGTAATTCTTTTGGGGCGCCAATTTTCGAGGCTATGATGTTCCAATCTGACTGGAGCGTCTCAAATTTTCCTACAAAATCCAGAATCTCCTGTCCATTTTCATCCAGAAACCAGTCCCTTTGATTCTTTTTTCCAGAAATAAAAACACTCGTATCGCTGCTGCACTGAATCCAGTCCACAAACTCTTCGAACGACATTTTGTCGCGCATTTGTTCTCCGTCGTTCCTAAAGTACAATGAGACCACCCGGGCCCATGGATTACGCACAAACGAAAATTTGAAATAACGGTCAAAAACGGCATCACCTATCTTTCTTCTGGCCCCTTCAGTAGTCAATGATTGATAATACTTCTTTACCTGAAGATGCCCCTTATGCTCATATGGCCATTGATTACGGAGCATGTTTTTATAGTATAGGATGTCTTGATGAGGAAGGATGGGATTACCTACTAAGGAGCGAATGCTTGTTGATCCAGTTTTAGGAATTTCAATATAAATACACCTGTATTTATTGCTGAACATTTAAGAAATGGTTCGCTTGATTTTATTCACAACACGCGTGCTAAAGGGCGTCTCACGTTGAAGCGCGGGATATTCTGTGGGCTTCGATTTTCGAACTTGAATAATTTGATAATCTCCATTCTCCACATGCAAGTTGTACGTTTCAAGGTGCGTAATGTACAGCCCAGTTGGATAGAGATCGGCTGTCAACTGATCCGTGTAAATACTCTGATCAATAATTTGCATTTTATCCTTGTCATTTTCCTGGGTGTATCTCCAAGCGAGGTAGTTGGGATCTGGAATGTGAATCACAATCATACCGGTTGGGGAAAGCAGTGAAGCCAGTTTTTTGAACAGCGCTGGGTGATCAGATATCGGAATATGCTCCAGTACATCGGGCAATAAAATCACGTCGAATTTCTCGTCAATATCTAAGCGAACCATGTCACCGACGATAAACTCAACATTCTTATAGTTGGATAACTCTGCCCGCGCCAATTCCACACTCTTAGCGCTAATGTCATTGGCAAGGATGCGTCCGTTTACAACACGATCGCAGAGCAGTTTAGTCATTGTGCCAACGCCACAGCCAATTTCGAGGACATTCTGATCATCTTGTAGACCGAATCGAACTAACCATTGATCGATGCTCCAGTGTCGTCGATTGATTCCTGCAGATTGTTGACGATCCGAATACCCGTCATAAAACTCAGCTACTTTACTCATTTTTTAATTGGTGATAATCCGATGGTGTGAAAATGAAAAGGTTATTAATTCGAAGGTTCAATTTCCAACGAGTAATAAAGACTAGATAAGCGAAGATAGTGAGATAGGCGGCATTCGAGGCCCAAGCCGCTCCTGAAATACCATAGGATGGAATCAGGAGGAAATCAAAAATCACCGTAAAAATGAGCCCAATTGCCGTTGCTTGCAAGTTGTATTTGATGTTGTCCGTCACAAAGTTGAACACCCCAAATACCTTGGAGTTGCACGCAAAGAAATTACCGATCAACAGGATTCTAAATGGAATAATAGAAGCGTAAAACTCCTGACCATATAGCAACGGGATGACTAACTCAGCCAGCAACCAAGCCCCGAGGCTTACGATTAGAATTACGCTGGCGTTGAGTCGTTGATAAATCCCAAAGATTATCTGGCGGGATTTTTCTGCGTTTGGGTCACTCAAATACGGTTTCAAAATTCCTGCTATTGGATCTGAAATGAGCCAAAGCATCTGAGTCAAATTCACCGCCAAAATGTAAAAACCGACCTGGTCAATTGTAGTATAGGCCTCAACGATGTATATGTCTAACCGGTAATTTAAAAAGTTCAACAGGTTAGAGAAGTAACCTATTAATGAGAAGGAAAGAAGCAGGTTGAACTGCTGTTTTAAAACGCCCTTCATGATCGGAGGTTGTCCAAATTCGATCGCATAAGACACCATCCAATACATAGTCTGGATGACAATCAAAGCGATGGAAACAAGAATAACGGCTTCTAAACCTACCGAAGTGCTCAGATGGTAGATATACAATCCGCCGAATAATGCAAGATTCGAAAAGGCCTTTAATAGCAACGATCGATTGGTGTATCTGAATTTTTTACTGCCTTGAAAAATGGCGTTGACAATGCTGTTGACATAATTCAGCGCAAAACCTCCGATGATGTAAGCATAAATGAGAACCACCGATTGATCTGTAGGCAGCAGTCCTTCAGCATTGCCGCTGAGATACATTGACGCAAGGAATAGCGTCAACAAAACACTGTTGGCTAAGAGGTGGTATATACCTAACCCTAAAATCTCTGGGGCTGTGGTTTTTTTACTTGCAATAAAGTATCCGGTGGCCATATTCACTCCCAGACTTAGCAATAGCCCTAGGAATAAAATGTCGTAGGTAATTATCCCAAAGACACCTTTTCCTTCGGGCCCAAGAATGCGGGTAGAAAGCACACTCACCACAAGCCCTGAAAACACCTGCGGCAACTGCGAAAGCAGGTTGTAGAATATGTTTTTTGTGATTGGCAACGCCTTAGAACTTTATCACTTTAAAGCCTTCGGAAACGTCGTCTGTGTGTACGTTGATCAGATAAATTCCAGTGGACAATGTTGATATATCGATTGTCATAGTATCATAGGTGTCTGTTACAGCAGTTTCCTCCTGCATTAGCATCAACTCACCTTTCGAATTGTACGCCTCAAACGATACATGATTCTTTTGCTTCGGACTAACGATTGCAAAGGTTATCGCAGAGTTTGACGGATTTGGATATGGTTTGGAAATGATGCTTTTGGAATTGTCCGATATGCATAGTTCATTGTTTGAAGGATCGACATCAAGGAACTCTTGATCGAAATTTAAATCAATACATGAGATGTCAAATTCCTTTCCTCCTAGGTCCAGCAACCCGTTGAGCTTTATTTCATAAAACTTGGAAGGTTCTATGGTGCGATTGGCAAATTCGTTGAAAGTGCCCTGCTGGTTCAACGAAACACGCATTTGTAGGTCTTCGATGGCCACATTCCCAAGGTTTACTACGGTAGCTACAAACGCCATTTGATCTTCATTTATCAAGGTTGCTTCCAAAGACTGAATAGCAAGATCAATTTCTACTTCGGCAATATTTATTGTTTTGTCGAGACGCGCCACACAACCGTCATCTCGCGTCGCCACGAACGAAACTTCATACAATGCGTTTGTGTCAAACGTGAATGAATTTACGGTTAACGTATCCTTGGCATTAACTATCCAAAAATACTCGACGCTATCTATTGATGCGTTGTTTAAGGACACCTCCAGCGGCGCTTGTCCGTATGATGGCTCTAGATTGAACTCCAGGTCTGGCTTGGGAAGTATGGTGATAATTTGATTTATGCTGGCCCGGCACTTATTGGCAGTTTCTATCTGATATCGAACCAATGTTTCTCCTTCGTCTTCGAAGAAAATGGATGGCGAAAAGGCGTCATTCGATTCAAGCCCAATAAAGTCCCATTTGGCGGAAACAATGCTGTCTTCTTCAAGAGATGTGTTGTCCCGAAAATTCACCCACGATCCTTGACATATTGGATCATTCAGAAATTGAGGAATTGGCCGCGGATTCACTACGACGATGAATGAGTCGTAATCAAAGCATTGATTCAATTCATTGGTAATCAGGTGGGTGCCAATATATGTCCCACTGTCGTTGTATATGTGGAATGGATCGTCGTTGGCACTGTTGAGTCCGTCTCCAAAACTCCAACCGTATTGATAGTTTGACCCGCTGTAATTATTCATGAAAAATGTGGTGTCGCCCGCACAAGCAACGTTGTATTCCAAGGTGCTCACAGGAGACTCGCC
>Ga0233432_10003631_pt1 | contig 13895 bp, 31 predicted proteins | sample SI_122_August201_6_FD_179870 | JGI IMG/M metagenome (GOLD analysis project Ga0233432, IMG submission 179870) | Seawater microbial communities from Saanich Inlet, British Columbia, Canada - SI_122_August2016_10_MG | ecosystem: Environmental > Aquatic > Marine > Inlet | place: Canada: British...
GGTAGCATACCATAACACCTACCCGCTCTTCATAAGGGTTGTAGAGCAAAGTCACAACCATATGGCGGTGTACTTTTGTGGTGTGCCTCGCCCCACTCTATCGGGTCCTTGGGACTATCACGATAGAGAGGGGGTCATAAGCGGGGAAGAAAACCCTTTCTAGGCCTTAGCCTGTGTCTTCAAGGCATGATGGTATGAGTGAAGCAGAGTCCTAATATCTGCCTCTTTTCTCGAAACGGTGTAGGGTCCACCGTCCTCAATGCCAAGTTCGTTGACCGGAATAGTACTGGTAGCCATCTCATAAATATCACACCTTGCGATTGCATGGGCTTCCATAAGGCGGCGGCTTGTCTGCTCATATTCTTCTTGAGTGAAATCCATTCCTTCAACCATTTCAATCCAAGCCTTGTAAGGAGCCATCATAACGGCTCCACTGGGGCCAAGTCGGTCCAATACATTCCGCATCCATCCCAAAACAGTTGGGATTTTGCTGGTAAGGTCTGGGGTAGGTACTTCGATGATATGCCATGTGATTCCGGTCATGTTAAACACTGGGAAATCCTATTATTAGGGTTATTCCAAAGAACACAACCATATGGTATGCTTTGCAGACCCCCATAAGGGGGCCGCTCAAGACCTTATTTTGCCTAATCAGGCGTCCTCCTGTGGATTAGTACTGTCTGCATAGCCTTGCATGGCTACGATACTACCATCCCAAGAACCGTTGTCGTATGCCTCACTATGCCATCGCTTAGATTGGTTAGATAGGGTCTTTAGTAGTGTTTCGGGGGTGTAGGCAATAATGCCCTCCTTGTTCTTCTTTCGTCGAAGTACTTCATAGATTGGGTGGTCCTTGTCTGCGGGAACAATCATAGCAACTGCGGAATCAATGTATTCAAAGGCCAATCGTAGTGCTTCGGGAATTGTAGGAATAGAGCCTTGTGAAAGGTATCGTCCATAGCCAAATCGCTTTGCTTGCTTTCGTGCGTAAGTGTAGTACATGGTTAGTTCTTTGTCACTTGCTTCTGTGTCAACAGCGTCTTCAATGCAGTTAAGCAATCGGTTCTGTATCTTTGCGTCGGGGTTAGGGTTGTCTGCTAAGTGAGCAGATAGCCGTTCTAATTTGTTTGCGTTTTCTAGTGCTTTGGTCATAATTTTCATCTCCATTAAGGTCTTGAGCGACACCTTAAACCCCACACTATTTTTATTAGGGTCTTTCCAAAGTTAATACCATATGGTTGTACTTTGCTATAACCCTAGAGGGATAGGGGGGGAGGCCGACTTTGGCTACAAAAGATACTATTATGCAATTTGCGTCGAGAGGTGTTTGATGTTCTAACTAGTATCGTCACCAACTTCTCTGTCCAGTGCTTGCATGCAACCTTGGGTCACTGTCTGCGCCATTCCCCCCCTATCCATTGTAAGGTCTGCCCTAGGGTCTTAGTCGACCTTTTCGGCAGGGAGTATGTTAGTAGTAGAACTTTTCTTGGGTGGTAGTTCTGCTACTAAGAAATCCCATACATCAGCGTATGGGGATGTTTTTGTCATTCTTCATCGGAGGAAGGAGGGGTAGCGGGGCCACCATCCCCACTACTCCCATCCAACTCAATCCGTTTAGGAATAGGATTTATTGAAATTGCTTCTAGGATTGCATCTAGTGTTATATTCCTTGCTCGTATTGCTGGTAAGTCATCTTGTGTCATACACCCTAACATCTCCATTATTTTCATAAGGGTATCTCCAAAGTTAATACCATATGGTTGTGAATTGTTCTTTTGTGGTGGAAACCCCGACCCCCCAAGGGGGGCCGAGGAGTAGAACGGCGGCTCCGGAGGTGGCTTCACTCTTCTTGAGTGGCCTCCTCGTCGTCGGTTACAGTTGGGCTGTAATCGGTGTTTTTGTTGTATTCGGCGGCGTACTTACCGGTCACGAAGGCAACAAGGGCGGTCATCGTGAGGGTGGCAGGACCGCCCTCTGTTTTGCGGATTGGGTTGAACAGTGCTCCACCTTCGCCAGTTGCAATGAAATGCTTGGCGGCGGCTTCTACTCGGTCCTCGTAGTGTTGTCGGTTTGGGTCGTTGGAGCGCATGCGTTGAACCATCATGTGTTCAACTTGGTAACGCTTCAAGAGGGACTTCAAGTGAGATGCATCAGCCTTTCGGTAAGCGTCTTCCTGTGTGTCGTCTTTGAGTCCTTCAAGGGCATCTTGGATTTGACCTTGCGCTCTTGGTGTTAGGGTTGTCCAGTCTTCCGACTGGGCCTCAATTGCTTCTTCAAGTGGTGCAAAGCGGTTCAATTCCGCTTGTGCATCCCACACTTTCTTTTCTGTCTTTTCTGTGTCTGTTTTTGCCATGTCTTTCACTTCCTTGGTCGGTGTTCTACTCCTCGACTGCCTTAACAGCCACATTTCGGTTATAGGGCCTCTAACAAAGCACACGACCTAATTACAACATGCCTCAACCCTATTTTTTGGGTAGTGATAACACTATTCAAGTAATTATTGATTTAACACTAGAGTACTCCAATTGGACTTATATTACATATACTATAGATGATAAGTTTGAACTTTCCAGCGTGATTCCAAGTGGAATTGGAATCGAAAGATGGCCTGAAAGGGTTAAAAACCCTGTTTTTATATATTATTCTAATATTCTAAATATTCTAATATCTATTCTATCTATGAGAGTGTGAATCTATCTATCACACTCTCTCTAAGTATCTAGGGGTTAGAAACTTAGAAAGTTAGAAACTTGGGAGCGGTATAGCGTTTGGAGTTTGGAAACCAAAATTAGAATTAGAATAATGGAATTTCGAGAGGGTCAAATGCTGTTGGTGATTTTGAGGGGGGGTCGGATGCTATGTGTGAAATACTATTTTCAAAACACTACTTTCATTTTACTATTTTCAAATATAAACAAGGTCACATAGGACTAAGTGGCGGCCCCTTTTAAATGAATCACAGGTGTTAGGGCATCTCGATGAGATAACCGGCGGGGCCTTCTGCTTGAGTAGGGGGCCTAACGACAACGATTGATTCTTCAATCATTACTCGCAAAGGCCTCGCCACACAAAATATAAATGAGGAATACAAATGAAAATAATTGAATTTATGAGAAAGCATTACAGAGGATATAACGGAATGAGTAAAGACATTGGTTGGTACATGTGTGTACCAATGAAAGTCATTGCCGAGCAATTGGGAATGACAGTCGATGAACTTGGAGAACAGACTTGGTACTGGAAAGGTGAAGAAGAATGAAGAGAGTCACTAATCATATCAAAACTCTAGCAGGTCTAATCATCGAAGAAGGAATGGCCCGTGAAACTGATTCCCTTCTAACCATAGTCAACTTTGAATGGGAAATTTACACACACCGACCTTTTACTAGTGAAGACATTTATGTGGCTAGAGCATGGGTCTACAAGAAATTGGGGTTGGTGTCTTGATTCAAGGAACTGCTCAACAAGAAGCAATTTGGGATGAAATGCAAAACGGTAGTGGGGACATTATGGTTGACGCTGGTGCTGGCACTGGTAAGACTTTCACAATCGTAGAAGGTGCAAATCGAATGGATGGTGATATGGCGTTCTTTGCCTTCAACAGTTCAATCGCTAAGGAACTTGGTAAGAGATTGCCCGATACTGTCTATGCCGCTACATTTCATTCAATGGGTCTTAAAGTAATCAAGGAAAACATTGGCTACCGTAAGTTAGACAAGTGGAAGAGTTCAAACATCATCCGAGAAGTTATTGGCGAGAACTACTATGCACAACCATTAGTCAAACTAATCAGTTTGATGAAGGGAGGTTTAGTAGAAGCCACTGATAGAAAATCAATCAAGGGTTTGATAGACCTCTATCACATCCAATTCAAAACAGACAGTGACGAAGTTATGGCTTTGAAGAACCTTCCTGCAATCATGCAGAAGATTAAATCTTACCATACTATTGACTTCGATGATATGATTTGGTTTCCTGTTGCACTAAACATGCCAATGAAGAAATACGATGTTGTTTTTGTAGACGAAGCACAAGACTTCAACCAAGCACAAAGAATGCTCATACTACGGTGTCTAGATGAAAACTCCCGATGCGTTATTGTTGGCGACCCAAATCAAGCAATCTATGGATTCCGAGGAGCAGACTCTTCTTCTATGTCTTTGTTTGAAAAGAACCTTCTTCGACTAGGCCGCACAGTAAGTAAGTATCCACTTTCTTTAACATGGCGTTGTCCAACTAGTGTGGTCGAAGAAGCCAACCGATTCGTTGAAGACTTCCATGCTATGGAAGGTGCTAGTGAGGGTAAGGTAGTCCCCCATGCGGCCTTTGAGCCTGTCAAGGGTGACATGGTACTTTGCCGATACAATGCCCCCCTTGCTAGTGCATTCTACCGCTTGATTTCTAAGGGGAAATCTGCCTACATTCTAGGTAGTGACTTAGGGAAAGGGCTTGTCCAAAGTGTGAAGAAAATCACAAAGGACATGAACATGACTACCGATATGTTTGCTGAAAAGTTAGACGATGAATATGTTCGTCAACAGACTAAACTAAAGGAGCAAGAGAAGTTAGCACAACTTAATACTCTTGAAGATAGACACGAATGTATCTGCCTTTTCGTTTATAGAACTAATACTGTGAGAGAACTAATTGCTGAAATCGAAAAGGTCTTTCCTTACAAAGATGGTAAGGGAGATATTATGCTCTCTACTGTTCACAAAGCAAAGGGGCTAGAAGCCGACAATGTGTATGTTCTTGCTACTGAAAGAATGCCACACCCAAGAGCAATTAACATGCGTGAAGAAATGAACATTTGCTATGTTGCTATTACAAGGGCTAAGAAGAATCTTTACTATGTCGGTCCTAAGCCAGCAGAAGGAGTTGTACTAAATGGCTAGACATACTACAGTGGCACACAGACGGAGCAGAAAGAAGTTCAAAGGAAAGAATTCCTATGCTCTTTCTGCTATGCATGAATGTTTCGATAAGAAAGGTGAGTGGTATGCTAAGGACTTGTTTGAGGTGATGAGAGATATGATTCATCCTAACCACATGCCTAGAAATACTCATGCTGTGAGTTCACTACTACGAAGGTATTATGCCAAGGCTAACGAACAAGATGGAACATTAGGACATAGAGAATCTTCTAAATATTTGACATTATGGAAGAGGCGAGAAGAATGAAGGATAGATGGAATGACGACCCCCAGTTTTTGATTAAATTAATCAATGCGTATTATCAATGGATGGTTTCTGCTTCTACACACAACTACAACAATACGCAGGTATTGGTTGATGCCTACGAATCATATTTTGAAGGACAACTAACTACGAGGGATAAAAATGAATGAAATAATTATGAAAGAATACTACGATGATATGCTTAATGAAATATTTGGAACAATTAAAATCTGCGGCTATGAGTACAGTGCTTCAAGGGCATTGTATCGAGTAGATGAAATCGCCTATCGAGAGGGAATGAACGACTATGAAAACATACTCCGTGAAGCACACGAAGAAGATGGTTCTTATGCTGACTTATTTGGAGATGAAGAAGAATGAGTGAATGCACTGAATGTAATGGAACTGGAGAGCGAATTGTAGAATGTCATTCCCATGATGTTCTTTACAAGGAACCCTGCTACTGTTTGTTATGGGAAGAAAGACTCAAGGAAGAACTAGCCATTAAAATTGCTAATGTGATTTCGGAAAAGACTTCTAAAGAAAGGCTCGCTTTGATAATTGCTTCTATAATTGCAGAAAAACATGGTTCCGAAGAAGAATCTGTTAGAGCGTTAGAATATAGTGTTCAACATGGCAATGCCGAATACCTTTTGAACTGGCCTCTCTTGTGAAGGCTGGTGACGAAGTGGCTAACATTAGAACTATCAAAAGATTAGAAATAATACTAAAGAATGGTAGTAAAAACACGGCGGAGATACTAGACGAGTATCAAACTCGCTGGCCGAAGGAGGCTTCGGGTGGTAGTAAGATTGGTAATCTTCTATCTCGACACAAACAATTTAAAAAAATTGGAACCGAAACGGTAAAGGCTGAAATCAGCCACTCCCGTTACCTCGTCAATGTATGGAAATTGACAAATGAGCGCATGGTGTAATGGATAGCATACTGGCCTTCTAAGCCGGTGATACGGGTTCGACTCCTGTTGCGCTCGCCAATGTCGAAGTGGTGGAGTAGGTCAAACACGCAGGGCTTAAACTCCTGTCCTAAATGGTTCGCAGGTTCAAATCCTGCCTTCGACACCTACGGAACAATAGCATAGTTTGGTTAATGCTCTCGGCTCATAACCGAGCGACCACAGGTTCAAATCCTGTTTGTTCCACTTATTCAAATAGTGTAGTAGTACTATCAATGACTACCGGAAGGGTGCAATGCCCTATAATGAGGAATTAAAATGAATATACATAAATTAGAACAACGAATCTTGATAAACGAACTAATGAACAAACAATCAGTAAGTAGACAAATGCTAGTAGACGCTTTGATTGCTAACGGACACTGTGGATTAGACCCCCTACCTGTGAAAAACTCAGTTAGAGCAGGAATGATTTCCTTGAAGATTAAATGCAAGCATTTAGGCTTTGAACTATTTACGATTAACATTGGTGGACCTGCTGGTACTGACTACGCAATTACGGAAGAGGCTATTGAATACATAGAAGAAAACTTCGGAGTACCGGACTACAACGAAGAGGGAGAGATGATGGGAACCCAATACCTATTCCCTCGTTTAGAGGGAGATGAGTGATTTGGGTAGAGGTGCAATAAAGAGAATCAATTGGCCTTTAATGAAAGAAAGTATTGAATTGACCTTTCTTTCTCTAGAAGATAGAGAATACGACAAGACTGAATTCTATGACATTATCATACAGAACTACCGAACCTTGGGTAAGGAGAAATATGGACATAGGGGAGAAATACGGCAATTCTCTAGAAAGGGCGGAAAGGATACTTACAGAAGAGTAGCCCAATGTGTTAAAGAAAGTATGATTAATAGATATGGATGGGAAACCTTCTACAAAAGAAAATACTTTTTCAGTGCTGATGGCGCTAAACACATGAAAGAAAAAGCAAAAATAAAGAGGAATAAAAATGATTGAAACAAGAAGGATACTAGTACCGAGGGGTTATTTCCTCGGACCAATGACTTTAGATGAACATAACTATGAACAAATTAGAAGGAAGTGGGCTGAATCCTGCAAGAGAGCAAGTGAACTCTTAGTTATATACACAGACGCAACAGAAGAGAGAGATATTCTCTGCCAAGAATTAAACGAATACAAAGAATACATGAGGAATAAAAATGAATAAAACACAAGTAGAATTTAAATTGATTGACAATGAACACATGCCACCTATGGTAATTAGCATGAATGAGAACGATGAGCCAAAAGTGGTATTGAATACCCACCATAGAATTTGGATTAGCCTTAACCGCCGAGTTATTGCAGGTATTATTGATAACCTACAAGACAAGATGGATGAGATTCTAAGTGGCTTCTTACTAGAACAGCGAAAGAATGAGAAGATGGATTCGGAGGAATGGGCTTGAAGTTCAAAAGAGAACTAGGCAATGGCCGATGGGACCGAGTACTAAAGGAACAACTTACTTTTCTTTCCGAGGCTGATAACTACGATGATGCTAAACTAGAATGGGAGGCTACTGGAGAGTGTTGGTGGTGGAATGGTGAAGAAGATGCTATTATTCCCGAATGGGTTAGAGATTATGGCTACTGTCTTTGTGGTCACAGTATCGTTTATCACTTCGCTATTCGTAATACTATCACTGGACTTACTATGGCTGTTGGTTCCGACCACATCAACTCCTATCTTATCTTGAAAGAGATTGAAAAGAATATGGGAATTGATAGAGAACTTATCACAGACGCTATGATTGAAGAATGGATTTCTGTTCGTATTGAAGGAATGAAAAATTTAGCATGGTGGTCTAAACACGGTGAAGATTTTGTTGAGAAGTTCACAGCAGTACGAGAATTAGACTTAAGGTTGAATGTGATTACGAGTTGGAAGGGTACTAAATTGCGAAAGAGAGCCAGCGACGAAGGTATGGCTTCTATTGTTTGGAGATGGAACCATCCTGAAAACCGAAGGCCTCAAATAAACGGAAGAGGTTATCCTAACAAGTCATTATTGGCCGACCTAGATTACTTTTACAGATTTGTTGGAGGAGCGACAATCAATGGCCGTTCTTTTACAGAAGAAGAATATACTGGCTATCGAAAGTCACTAGAAGATAAGAGAACCAAGTGGTCTACTAGTGAAATGTTAGAATGGTATGGTTTTTCCGATAAAGGCTATTTACAGAATTGGGAATTCCTATCCCCTGCTGAAAAGAATTTCATTAGGAAGTTGCATGATAGTTATTTGATGGCACATCGAAACTCGAATTACATGTCATTAAGTGCAGATGACATTCACACTATCAAGCGTTTTATCGAATCGCCCGATGAGTGGCTAATTGAAAAAGCGCAAGAGTTGAACATGGAGAACAGCGACATAGAAAGATTCTCCAAACTACAACTAGGACGGGCTATCGCCATAGAGCAAGCCAAACAAGAAAGGGAAAGTGACCGCTTATATAGTGGTAGAACATGGGAGAAATGAGAAAGGTGATATTATGATTACACTACGAATTTTAAATGAAACAGGACACACACAAGTTGAGATGGCTTCTTCCGAAGTCATTGAACAAATCGACAACCATCCTACACACTGGATTTTTGTCGATGGAGAGATGATTAGCCGTCAAGACATTTCAAGTATCAATTGGGATACTGTGGCATCTATTGACCTAACCCCCGCTATTGTCGGAGGTTCTCTCTGAGGTTGTCCTCTCCCCCATAACTACAACTTTCCCCAAAGTGAAACTATGGCTCTCTTCCTAGATTTTGATGAGTGTAAGGAACTCGCTGTTCTTATTCTCAACGATTTCTTGGAAGAGAGCCACCCCGATTACAAGAGAGTAATCGACAGAATCCGCTATGAAGAAACGAGCGGAAGAGATGATAAAGGTAAATGTTACATGGTTATCTCTAGAATAAAACAAGCCCTATGGAACCAAAATATTGCAGTGGATATGGGCTTCCACGCCTACCTAGAAAGAAAGGTAGTAGAAAAACGATTTATTATTGGATATAAAGAGATGAACGAAGATGAGTAAAAACCCCGACTATACTAAGAACAACCGAGGTCAACCAATAGCGACCAAATGTAGAGTATGTGGTGGCTCTTTAATGACACCACAAGAAATGAAATTAGAGGCACATGAAAACTGCCTCAAACAATACAAATCAAAAACATATATGATGTGATTACAATGAGAACAATAAATTTTGAAATAGCCACACAAGAAAACAATAGAAGTCTAACATGCACTGTGCATTTTGAAAAAGAGGGAAGGCCTGTTGAATATACTCAACACCTTTGCCCCAACAGACACCGTATAGATTCTAGGCTGTTATATTCAGCAGACCCTATTTTAGAGAAAACTACCGAAGCATTCAGCCAAATCCTAAAGGGAGCATATAGCAGAAAGCAATACTATAGATATAATACAGTTAGTAAGGACGGCACTAGATACACAGAATGGCCAGAAAGCAGTGAATTGGTTTTTGTAGTCACCTTTAATTCTAGAACTAATAGTATAGTGTCCCCTAATAGGGAGGTAGAAGTTTTAATTTCTAAGAAAGGTAGTTCCTATTCAATCAATGGACTAACTACTTCTAGAAAACACATAGCCCCTATTCTCGCTAGAATTCTTTTAGATGTTGATGCTAAAACACAAAGGAAGGAAACTGCTCTCTCAAGGAGGGAATTGAGGAATATTGTGACTTCTTCTATTCTAGTTCCGGAAGACATTAGATATGTTCTTACCTCTAGACTACCTTTTCAATATATGAAAGAAGGCCGCTCTATTCAAGTCCGACTACAAGTAATGCAGATTTCCGATGATGACTATGCAATAGAAATTAGTTCAAATGTTTGGGGTAAAATATCCCAAAAGGACTTAATGACTATGATTGGTTTTTATCGTCATGGGAAGAGAGTGGGTAACTGGAAGTTCCTTAGTCCTAAAACTCTCTATACCCGTTTGATGGATAGAGAACCTACAGAAGCAGAAAATAAATTGATGATGGCTTTCTTAGAACAGAACCGCTCGGAGAAGTTAGTACAAGAAAGAGCCATGACACTTCTTGATGATTTGTTGGTTCAATATCCCGATAGGGTGAAGAGAAACGATAGCAAAAACTCAATACGAATTATTGTTTCCGGACAATCATCCGACTGGCTACTTGTTGGCTCGAAAGATAATCTTGAAAATACTAAAATAGGCATTCAAGCAGTCAGCACTCAAATGCTTAGTAAAACTACAATAGATGAAAAAGAGGCGATGAAATGGAGCAGTACTATTTGTATAAACACCGGAGGGAAGAACCCCTCTCTTGGCGACCAATTCGCTTCTAGGATACTATCTTTGTTGAATGATAATATGACCATGAAGCGAGTTAGTACTCTTGGCAGTGCAGTAATGAGCGTTAAACCTAGGTTGGTTATGAGTGAAATGGATAAGGTAAGGATTCCTCTAGTGCGCAAACAAAGGCGTGACCCTTTCGATAGTAAATTTGAATTAAAATATAGCGGTGAAGAACATGCAATGCTCAGAATGCCAATCAGTACAGAATAAATTTAATGACGCCCTAGGAGAATTAGTTTGCGAAGACTGCGGTCTAGTTCTAGTGACCGAACCCTTTGAACAGGGAACTTATTTGCAAGACAGTCAAGGCTCGATTATTAGAGAGCGTTGGTCTACCAACTTACACGAAATGGGACTACAGACTATAAAACCAAAATCATTGGTATTTGCTCAAATTGAAAACAAAGCAGTGTATAAAGGAGTTTCAATGTGTAGGTTACTAATGGCTTCTTTGAAAATACCAAGTTCTTCTGTTATCTTTTCGTCCGTAGAGGAATTGTATTTGTCATTATACAGAAAACACACTTTCTCCACAGTCCCTCTTGAGAATAGAGCGGCGGCACTAGTCTATTATTGTTTGAAGAATGAAGCACTACCCTTCACACTAAAGGAAGTGTGTGCAGAATTTGAGTGTAATAGAAAGGTTGTGTTTAAGTTGGCTAAGAAAATAGCAAAGGAAGAAAACAATACTGGGGTCTTTTTGGTAAAGGAATGCAGACCCTTTGCTGAAAAATACGCCATGTTATTGACAGAAGAACTAACTCACTACCCCTCCTACTTAGGGAAGGTTTCGCAGTTATCAATTTATTTTGATAACTTGCTCTCTAAATCTAATGAGAATATCAAGCCAAGCACTCCAGCCGCCTATTGTTCAGTTGCGGCTATTATGGAGAATATGAACATAACGAACAAGAAAATAGAATCGGTTAGTGGCATTGGGTATGATGCCATTGGCCGAGAAGTCAAAAGACTTCTAAAAATAATTAATACCAATAAAAAACAAATAAAAGGAAAGGGAATAGAATGCCTAGAAAAATACTGATAATCGGAGCCGGTGGAATTGGGAGTTATCTCATTGACACCTTGAACAACCTAACAGGGAACGGAAGTTATGAACGGGAACTCTACGAGATTACCGTAAGTGACCCCGATACTGTAGAAGAAAAGAATGTAACATACCAACGCTTCACAACAGATAATGTTGGAAAGAACAAAGCATTTGTTATGAAGATGAACTATGAACAAGTAAAAATTGGAAACAAATATCCAATTCTAGTTGACGACCAACTGAAAGGATACGACTTAGTGATTTGTTGTGTTGATAATTTGAACACACGACGGATGCTATACAAGGCCAATGTAGAAGAAGTAAAGTGGTTAGACCTTCGCTCTCAAGGAAGGAATGCGGCACTTGTTTCTTATCAAGCAGAACCTTCTTCTTACGACACACTACTAGCAGGTCCGGATGGTTCCTTCTCATGCCAAGGAGATTCTTGGGATGGTAGCAAAGAGGGCATCCATTTCATGCATGCTGTAATTGCTAGTATTGGCGCACAGTGGATGCAACGGTGGTTTGCTGGAGAGAGCGTTAATCCGTTTATGGTGGTGAATGTATGAAGTGTTGTATTTGCAAAGGCGAGATACAAGAACACAGTCACAACGGCAAGGTATTTTGGAGGGAAGGGCATAACGCACAACCTTTGGTAGATGGTCGGTGTTGTGACAATTGTAATGATTATGTGGTCGGATTTAGAATATTCTGTTTCACCAGTCAAACTCTAGATAAAAAGGAGTATGGAATACAAAGACTACGACACATACAAGCGGCGGTCAACCACCAAGTAATTAAAATCAAGGAGGAAGAGGAATGAGCAAAAGCGGAGATTGGTACATTAAGGTACATGGAGAAGACGATGATAGGCATGATTGGGGCGAAGCAGAAGCAGACCATGAAGCGCACTGTCAAGGTCTAATAGAGAAACTAATTAGAGATAATTTCGATGGTGTTTGGTCGGAAAGAAAGTTCACCGAGGCTATTTGGAAAGCATCTACTGAAATCCTTAATGGATTAGAAGTACAAGTTGTTGTAGATGGTAAAGATAACCTACACATTTCTTTTGGTACTGCTGGATTTGTTTCCTTCAAGGTTGACCCTGTTGGAATGACTCTACCAATTAAGTGCTGGATTCACACCCATCCTTTCGGCTCTGCTTACTTTAGCGGTACTGATTGGAATACTGTTGGTAAGTGGGAACCTTTGATGCACAATGCAATTGTTCTAGGTGGTATAGGCCACTATGGTATTTGGAATAATAAGCACCCCAAACAACTTGACATTTATCGTAACTTTGACTACGACAGAAGGCAACATAAGCGAGAATACAAACCTGCTGAAATTAAAACTACTATCAATGAAATGCTACTAGAGAAGAATTGGGATGGAGATGAAGAAGAATGACTGACACAGACAAATGGATAGCATCAGCGAGAGTATCGTTGGATGAATTGGAAAAGGAAGTCAAGCGACTCCGAGCATTGTTTGAAGAAACGAACCATCACCTTGACCTAATGGTTGAGCGATTTGGTATTGAAGCATTGGTGGAAATGGTAGGTGAAGAAGAATGAGTGGACAATATATGACAGCACATCAAGTCAAGAGGTACTTGGAAATGCAACAAGAAATATCCGAACTGCTCGCAGAAGTCAAGCGACTACGGATGATTGTCGCTCGACTTGAAGACGCTCGTATTGAATCAGCATCCATGTATGATAGACCAAAACTATTCCACGCAGTGCGTGAGATATACGAACAAAGGCTACAGGATATTTACCAAGAAAAGAGGGAAGAGGAATGAATGACAACGACTTTACTTACGAACGAACTTGGCAAGAGATATTCGATATGCTTGACAAGGCTGAACGGCTACAGAACAAACACCTCATGGCTATGCAAGATTGTCCAAAGGACAAGCGTGTGTATCACATGAGGAACTACAAGGCTTTGGAAGGTGTCGTGAAGGCACTGCGTTGGAGCCTCGGTGATACAAAGGTACCACACCCATTGGAGTGATAACAATGCGAGAACTATCAAGATTTGAAATTCAAGTGCTTTCGTATTTAGACAAGATGACTACGAGAGGACAGGTGTTCACTCGTGCTGAGGGTGAAGGTATGGTGTCTAACTACTGTATCAGCAACGGGAAGAGCACAAGGAACATAGTGAACAAGTACAAGTTCACGCAGTTACTCAAGAGAAGTAACAACTACGAAGTATTCCACAAGGGACACAAGGTAACCGAGTGGATTAGAATTAATTGAAGAGTATTTAAACCAACTAAGATGAAAGGAGATGAGAAACATGAAAATGAAAATACAGAACAAA
>Ga0233432_10003632_pt1 | contig 13894 bp, 5 predicted proteins | sample SI_122_August201_6_FD_179870 | JGI IMG/M metagenome (GOLD analysis project Ga0233432, IMG submission 179870) | Seawater microbial communities from Saanich Inlet, British Columbia, Canada - SI_122_August2016_10_MG | ecosystem: Environmental > Aquatic > Marine > Inlet | place: Canada: British...
TGGACAACTGGAGAATGCAGAAATTGAAATGAAAAAATCTAGGCTTTTGGAGGAATACCTGCACGTATTGACCACGATTCGAGAGTATGCGGAGAATGCCCAAAAGATCCTTACCAGGACAGATGATAAGGCTCAATTGAAAGATGCCGCGGGAATGGCAAGCGATGGATATGCGCTCTTTCAAAGAACCAAAAGTCCAAAGTTTGAATCCGTAAATGATTCTGTGGTTGGGGTTACTGAGTTGGCACAGAAAAAACTGTTTTCAACGATGAATTTGGCCATTCAAAAAGTGAAATCATCTCCTAAGCTATCTGAGATAGTTGGCGGGGTAGTTGCCGAGAAGGTCATTGGAGTAAATGGCGATAAGGCCAACGGAATTTTCTTTATCGGAACAAACGATGTTACATCGTCCATATACCGAGTGCATATCGTGAATGGACAAGTTGAAATAGTTGATAAGCTCACAGATGCGGCTTCAAAAGAACGCAATACGCAGGGCATCAAAGCGATGTCGGTGGCGCACTCGAAGGAGCACTTTATGGTTAGTCATATTCCGACTCAACAGAATGTGCGATTCTTAAGTTCATTTACGATCCAGGGTAATTTCGGATCGAGTACGAAATTTGAAAACTCCGTAGAATATATATGGCCCTTTGGAAGTAACGAATTTTTGGTACTGGATCAGGAGGCAAATATTTACACGTTGCAAAAGGAGGAGAGCGGAGTATTTACTCCAAACTTGATGAGACGCTCAAAAGAGCAAATCGTGTCCGCAGATTATAATGAAGATAACGGTCTCTTGTTTTTAGCAAAATCGAATCGAAACCTTCAAATGCTGAAAATTTCTAAGGACAAATCTCCGGTTGAAAAGCTGAGCATAGAACTCGATGAATTTGGCACTGAAATCACCGCTGTTAAATACCTTCCAAGCCAGGATTGGATCGTTGTCGGAAATCGAAATGGAGAGCTATACTTCTATAATGCCTCTGATGGGAGCCTCGTTTACAAAGCATTAAACGAACACGCGAATAATGTGAATTGCCTTGAAATTAGTCCAGATGGGATGATTTTAGTGTCTGGCGGGCGGGATAAAACCGTGAATATTTGGAAGCTAGATGAACTTAAAAACAAGTTGAAAGAAGTGGTTGAATTGGAGGAAAAGTATCAACCTATTCAGTTTGTTGAAACAGAGTCTATTCGAGACATCGATTTTGTCAATAACGATTGGATCCTAGTTGTTTCCAGCAGCGAAGGATTGTCAAATAATCAGAGTGGTGACGTCTCATTGCTTCCGCTAGATTTTGATGTAACTGGTCAAGAGCTCAAGAAATTAGTTGAATAGGATGACGAATGATCAAATCACATCTATGAAAAGCAACATCGCGGGAATCGGACTCCTTGGAGTTTTGTTGATCTCAACACAAAACGTGTTTGCTCAATCCAAATCTGACAAACAGACCAACTCATTTCAGACTGAGAGGGTCATGGATGAAAAGCTGGGTAAGTTGAGGTCTCACTATGATGAACGCAGATATGAAGACGCATACGACCTGTACAAGGATTTATACCTAGCCCATTACAACAGCGTGAACGACGGCGATAAGATGATAATCCTAGATTGGGGAATTAGACTGGCCTTTATTAGTGAACAGTGGGATGATTTAGATCGGTACATAACGGAGTATTATAGTCTTGATCCTTACTTTTCCTCGGAAAGCCTGAAGGAATCCTCTCCATTACTCAAGTCATACATCGGAAATTTTGTTCGAGCAAAAAGTGAGCAATTCGTTTATGTCAACAAACACAAGCAAAATATTGACCTAATTCCCGCTTCTATAACAGTTTATACAAAGGAAGACATCGAGAGACTGGGAGCCAGAAACCTGCTCGATCTTGTGAGAATAACTCCGGGGTTCGCGGAACTTGGAGACAATAATGAGCGAATCATTGGAACACGTGGCACCTCCAGTACTTCACTTCAGGATATATTGATCCTAATTAATGGCCATCGTATCTCTGACGTGTTCACAAATTCGAACGGGCCCGACTGGCTAAGCTTGGATTATGTGGAGCAAATTGAGTTAATGAGAGGCCCCGGTTCGGCGCTTTATGGAGAAAATGCGTTCAGCGGCGTAATAAACATTATCACCAAAGACGGACGATATAAAAATACAAATCGACTTTCTGTGAAGACCGGTACAGGCAACACATTTAGAAACATCAGTCCGAAATACAATACATACAATATTCACTATGAGTATGGTCGAAAACTAAGTAATTCCGAGGGAGTATTCATCTCGGCAACCTATACACAATCCGGAGGTGCTGAAATTGATCATTCAACCTTGGGTGAGTCAACGGTGCTCCCTGATATTAGCGGAACAGATACTATTAGGTCGGCTTCGGTGGGAGGTAAAGAATACATCAATCGATACGGTCCTGGATATAATATCTTGCTGAATTACAACCGAAAGGCACTCAAGGTGACGTCCAACGCACAATCAAATGCCTTCGTATATTCTCGGCCTTCGAGTTTAAACCTTTGGAAAAGCGATACGCCTGATGAACGAAAAAACCGAATTCGAAAGGATCGCAGAGAATTTGTGCATGTGGAGTACGGCTTGTTCGATAATTCCGACCGATTTCAGCACGACTTAAGATTCAAACTTAGTGGGGATCACTTCCATAAGGACATGTATTTCCCCGCATATTCAGATGAAACACTTGGAAATCAGCGCATCCTCGGAGATGAGTATCGGGGCACAACAAGCCTGGAATTCTCGAGCGATAGCTTGGTGAAAAACATAGATCGGCTTGGCAGCCAGCACTTCTTAGTCGGTATGGAGGCCTACTTCAACAATTGGCACTATAACTACTTTGTTGGAAACGATTCCTCCTTTGTGTTATCTCAAACGGAAGATTATTTTACCAACTCTGGAGAAAGCAGGTTTGAGTATGTGGCTGCTGCGTATACTCAAATCGAACAACACGTAATTCAGGATATATTAATAGCCACAGTTGGGGTCCGAATAAACTATCACAGCAAGTATTCAAATTTTGACAAATTTGAGTGGGGCAAACAATATTCCCCGCGATTGGCCCTTATTTATCTCGCTCCAAAGAATAAGAAAGACTTAAATATTTTCAAGGCCAAGCTGCTCTACAATTCCGCTTTTTTTCCGCCTCCATTTTTGTACAGAAGAGGAGGTATTTTTGGATTTCAGGGTTCAGATTCACTCACGGTGCAAAAGATCGAAAGTGGGGAGTTGGTACTAAGCGGTGATCTTCCGAGTAAGTTGAGCTACAGCGTTTTGTTTTATGCCAACAAGATTGACAACATCATTGAAAATGTGTTTGTGCCTTCCATCGGCGATCGCATCTACATAAACGCCCCGCAGGCTCGGAGAAACACGGGTGTGGAGTTTGAAATTCGACACGCACTGGAGCTCGATAAGTTTGATTTACGATCGTTTTTAAACTATTCGCTTGCCATGGAGAACGATTTCAACGACACCAAAGAGCATACGTACTTTGATTTATTCAATTCGAAGTACTTCACTACAAATAGCACGCTGGCAAATTACCCGGCTTCTATGGCAAACATTGGCGCTGACATTATCACAAATACCAAAATAGAATCTGGTGGAACTAGTTCAAAGCCAAGATTTTCGTTCGGAACAAATGTTCAATGGATTGGAGAGACAACAGTTTACTCTACGTACAGCATTGATCAGGGAGAGTTGGTGTTAAACCCAGGAGGTGCGCAAACCAAATCTACCCTGCCGCAGGCGTTTATTATTGATTCAAGATTCAAGGTTTACTATCGGAAGTTGAACTTTGGAGTGTCTGTATGTAACGTTGCAAACAACTCATATTATCTTCCCAGCGTTAACTTTAGATCGCGGAGGCAAAATGCGGAAAGCAGAATGATCTTGTTGAATTTCACCTACTTAATAAACGTAAACTAGCAAGCGTGGCATTTTTTCAAAAAGAGAATTTTCGACAAGATTTGTTCGGCGGATTATCCGCAGGAATCGTTACTCTTCCAGTCGCGTTGGCCTATGGAGTGGCCACAGGTTTGGGACCGATAGCCGGAATGTACACCGCAATTATCCTGGGATTAATTGCGGTCATTTTTGGAGGTACCGATACACAAATTAGTTCACCAGTTGGGGCAATGACCGTTGTTGTTGCGTTCATCATCGCCACAGAAGTCACCATCGCAGGTAGCATTGATGCTGCATTGCCAGTACTCATTGTCATGTTTGCCCTTACAGGTCTGATACAGATGCTCATGGGGCTCTTTAAAGTGGGAGCCAACATTCGCTACGTGCCTTATACTGTCGTAAGTGGATTCATGAGCGGCATCGGAATTATCATCATGGTGCTTCAGGTGAAGGATGTCTTTGGAGTGTATGATTCGGGCTTTAAGTCGGTTCCCAGCATCCTCATGCATTTTGATTATTTTGTTTTAAATGCAAATTGGTATTCGGTGCTTGTGTCCGCATCAACGGTGGGTATCATCTACTTATTTCCCTTAATCACTAAGCGTATCCCAAGCAGCCTGATCGCTTTGATCATAGTGACATCGGTGGTATATTTTCTTAAGCTTGACGTCCATAGCCTTGGAGAAGTAGAAATCCATTTTTCACATTTTGAAATGTCATTCTTTGATCAGATTTTTCAATCCGAGGTAATGTTTCGAATCGTTTTAGCCGCGTTTTCTCTCGCGGTTTTAGGTTCGATCAACACACTGCTTACATCGGTTGTTGCGGATAAAATGACGCACACGGTGCATGATAGCAACAAAGAATTATTTGGTCAGGGTCTAGGAAACCTTGTTGCCGGTATCTTTGGAGGATTCCCAGGTAGTGGAGCAGTTGCCTGCACTGTCGCAAATATTCAATCGGGAGGTAGAAACAAAATTTCTGGAGTAATTAGCTCGTTGTTTCTACTGGTGATTTTGCTCTTTGGCAGTCATTTAGCGGCTGTTATTCCAAATGCCGTCTTGGGCGGAATTCTATTCCATATTGGTATTGTAATCATCGATTTTAAGACGTTAAAGCGTGTATCCAAAATCAGTAAAGCTGACAATTTTGTCATGTTCACAGTATTGACCCTTACCGTGTTTTGGAATTTGGTGTATGCGGTCGTTATAGGATTGGTTTTCGCCTCTTTTCATTTTATGAAGCGCATGTCCGATGTGGTGGAAGCAGACACGAATAAGTCACGCGTGGATGAATTAGTGAACGAAGTCATCGGTAGATTTAATGACAAACTTATTCGTGCTTTGATTCAGCTTTTTGTGGTGATAGCCGACCTTGAAGGACATACAAATAAGAGTAGAGTAGTGGTTGAGAATTTTCTGAAAGGGAGAGTGCATCAAGACCAAATGAAACCATACATGACTTTTTATGATGACCTGATCGAACGTCAAATTCAAGTCAGCAAGAAGAAAGAAGGCCTTCATAAAAAGAATTCTATGAGTTCAGTAAAGGTGCTTAAGATCTGCACTCAGGTAAACAAAGAACTTGCGAGTAGAGAGAAGTACTTCATCTTGATGCGGCTCATCGAGTACGTAAACAGTGGTGATGCGCCTACTGTGCAAGAGCTGGAATTTGTAGATTTAGTTGGCGATGTGTTTGGTATTTCCCAAGAACAGATCACTGAGGCTAAGGAGATTGCATCGGGCGAGGATAATGTAGCCGAAGAGTCTACTCGAATCATCCGAGACATTAAGGGGTTTGAGAAACATGTGCTTATCAAGAATCTGAAGGGGCCAGTCTTCTTTGGATTTTCTCATCGGTTCTTAATTTCTATGCGCAGTATATCGACTGACACAAAAGCAGTCGTGTTCAATATGTCCTTTGTACCCTTTATGGACCATTCTGGCGTTCGGACTTTTGCAGAGGTTGTTCAATTTTTAAAAGGAAAGAAAATTGAAGTTTGCTTTAGCGGACTAAGTGATGAGAATCTACGACTCTTGCGTGGAATAGATTTGATCCCGCATACAATTCCTGAAGAATGCGTGTTTAACGGTATAGAAGAGTGCGTTATGTGGCTGAATGAACCTGGCCAAATAAAGCACTCCACGCTCACGGAGGCGGACGAATAGAAGCATGGCTGCCGAGCATGAAATTAACCGACTAATTCTCGAGGTAGAGAATGCACGCGGAGTGCCCAGCAGAGATAGGTTGTTCGAGCTGGTTCAAGTTGTTTTAGAGGAATACTTCAGTCAATTTGATATCATTGGTGTAGACACAGTGTTTGATCGTATAGAGCTTGATCTTGGAGAGCTCGATCCAGAGAACTTTGAAACCGAATTTAATGTTAGGCTGAGGCTCCTTCTCAGCCAGGAACTCAAACTATTTTTTGATCAAAATGGAATTCAAGCCGAGATTCAATCGAGATCAAAATTGGCTATTGGTGAATTATTTGACGAATACCTCAGAACAGGAGTAAATGCCCAAAATGATCGATCACTTTCTTCTGTATTCTCAAAACTGGTTTCCGATGATATCGTTTCATTGGAGCGCATATTAGATTCGAGCGAATCATGGCCAATTATTCGCCAACGTCTGTTTGATCAAATAGACTTTTCTTCATATGAATCGTACTGGATAAAAAGTAAGGCTTCCACGTATTTGCCAATTAGACGAATCAATCAAAAAATTCTCAATGACTTTTCTGAACGGGCCTTTTTAAATTATGGCTTTGGTGGACTGCAAGGGGTGCTTAAGAAGTTTACATACGATTTCATGTTTGCTTCCGATGCCATGTTAGCACCTATTGATGCATACATAAAGCTGCTTCAATCGCAGAAATCTGCCTTTGGGAATTTTGCACATCGAATATCTATCTCCACGGAAAAGTACCTCCAAACTCTAAAGGGCGCTGATGTTGAAAGCAGGGAGATTGAGCCTTTTCCTTCCGCGCTGAACTTTGCTGCTCGACGAGACAGAGAACGCATCTTGATGACCTTTTTGATAGAAGGTCGATCTCCAGAGCGAATTCAAATCAACGATATTCGGAATTACTTACAGGGGGTGCAGTACAATCAGCTCGATGAAATTGCTCAGAGGCTAGTTTCTGGCCTGTCAGAACGAGTTTTTCTTGATGGAATTCTTCGAGTTCATCAGGTTTTTTCCCCAGTTCAGCTTAAGTTCTTGTATTCTGCCCTGAGCGCCAAACTCTCGGGAAGCAATAAGAAAAGTGTCTCCCTCGTGAGCGAGTTTGCTGCGTTGATTGATAAGGCTTTTGGAGAAAATGTGTTCTCAATGTCGATACAGGTATACCGAGGTTACTATATGCAACGGCGTTTAGGACAAAGCGGAAGCATACAGTTGGTGTCTGAGGTTTCGAAGTACATGAGCGCGAGAAAAGGGAAGACCCCATCAGAGATAGTTGCCACGGTTGAATCAAGAATGCAATTGTTTAGTGGAGATACGGATAATGAGATTCAAAAGGCTATCGACGGAGCGAAGCAAGCGTTGGAGGAAATTGACACCATGAGTCACAAAAATGGGCAGCCCAACTGGAGCCAACTGCATGTGTTCATTCACTTTCTTGAAACAGGTTTATGGATTCTTCCAACAGCCTCGCCACAAGAAACCTTGTCGGAGCTTCTAGAATCTGAAGTCTCGGGCATTCGAAGTGCGTTGTCTGAACGTGTGCATGATCTGGTTTTATGGGTGCGTCTTATTCATCAGTTTTCGTTGGATCAGGTTCATGTGATTTTTAATAGCGTTTTTGGATTAGATCCGCATTACCCAAGCCTCACGGCGGCACTTCTAATTCCGCAAAAAGCTGGTGAAATTAACGTAGAACGCGCATTACTTGAGGTCTTCATTACGACCAAAGCGAGAATGCTCGTGGATGAGCAAGCGATGCCCTTGGGAAATTTTCACTTGGAATTTGCACGGGTATTGGAGCCCCTAACCAAAAAGGATGTTTTGAGCGACCGATTTGAAGGCGTCGATTTCCAACACGAATTATCACAATGGATTCATCAACCAAACCAAATTCCTGAGGCCAAAGATCGAAGGGCATTATTGCAGCGCGCTTCAAAGCGGATTGACGTCATTCATGCGTGGTTGAATACACCATCGGTACCTATGCAGACCTGGCGCAGTGTTTTTTCGGGATTGGACAAAGAAGTGCTCATTGATCTCATCGATCGGCTGAATCAAATCGTTGTTATTCAAGAACTGGAATCGTTTGTGGATATGATAAGCAGAGCGCACTTCGCAAAGAGTTTAGGTGAGGAGAGACTGGTTTACCTTCTAGTTGGCATAGCAAAAGGGCAAGGCGAGGCGTTGGTATCAAGTGCAATAAATGATTGGAAAGACTTTAAAACGAAAAATCATTCTGCAGCTGAAAAGGCAGAAACTGCCCTTAAGAATAGTGTCCAACAAAAGTGGCTTGGATCAACCACTGACGACGAGGCGCTTGGTGCTTTCTTAGCACAATTGGAAAGGACACTGCAATCTGGACAATTTCGTAGCTCAGTCGAATACGAATCATTTCAGTCGTTTGAAGGAAACTTGAGACGCCTGGTGGAGATAAAAGAACCAAGGCTTCTGAAATACCTTGAACAAACTTCTGGCGAAAAGCTGATTGTATTTCTTAGCCGATTGAACCACACCACGTTGAGTGCAATGAAAATTACGCTCGACGCCAAGTTCAAACATACCCTGTTTCTCGATGTAGTATTCTCAATTCATACCGATGATTTGGAGGAACGTCAAATTGTTGATAGAGTAGTGCTGGCTTATGGATTAGGAAGTGTGCAATTTCACCGTGTTGAACTCTTTCGATTTTTAAACTACCACCTTCCCGAAGTAGAACTCCCTGTAATTGAAGGTGAAACTGATACACAGTTTGATGAAAACATCGTGCTTGCGACGATACATTATTTGAAGTATGGGCGCTTGATCGATGATCGATTAACCGAAGCAAACGTCGAGCTCGTATTGGTTTGGGTTCTTCAATTTCGACGCGGGGTATTTCTCGCAACAATTAGGCGCGATGCATCCAGAAAGCACATTTTGTTAAGTGTCTTTTCAGCTATTAAAGAATCAAAGTGGGGCTATGCAATCTCGCTTATGCTCGGAGTGAATCAAGATCGTATAGAAACAGAGATAGCGTTAATAGCCAAGGTTAGCAAGGATTTGACTAAAGTGTTGGCCGACAGGGTGTCCATTGCGATAAATGTTTCATCAACATTGGTGCTTTCTGAATTGGAGACATTGAGGTTTGAGCCTTATAGCTTCGATAAAACTGAGAAACGTGCTCTTGCGAAAATCGATCAGTTGGAGTCAGAACAAATGGAGGCGGTCGAGTCCGAGTTGTTTTCGAAACTAATTAGGATAGGGATTAGGCCCGAATTTGAAGGTGATTATGATGTCTTTGATTTAATGCGAGTCGTGATTGACAGCGGTTCTCTTCCTTCGTGGACCATGCTCTACAGACCTAAGGAGATTGAATTAGTTGTTTTCACCTTGCACCAGTCGATACCAATCAAATCGAAACGGCTTCTCGAAACCTTACTACGGAAGAAGCAAGGTGCATTGAATCTCTTATCTCTTGTAGGCGTGGAGAGCTTCATAAATATTTCAAGGTTAATTTGGAACGACTCAATTTTAACCTTTGAGACGCTTGTTGATTCCTTGGTTGACATTCATGAAACGTTGGGCACGGAAGAGATTCTGAAATCATACTTCATGGAACAACTTATTCGTATGAATTGGCCGTTTAATTCCAGTCGGTTAGGTCGTTCTGCTCGATTAATTCTTGCCGGAGTTCCCACAACTTTTGGACTTTCTACAGACGAGTATGTAAAGGTGTTGACCTTAAAGAGTCTTGATCAATCCGATGAACTATCCTCAAAGGTTATTGCAGGATATTTAGAATCTCGAATTGCGAGTGCTCAAATGTCTTTTCCCGTTCGTGCTCAGCGAAACCTAGATTTACTGAAACATCTCGTGGTCGAAAACGAAGTGCCGTGGTGGGCCGATCACTCGAAAACATTGCCTCAGCAAATAGAAACACACATCAAGCAGTTCTCGTTGAAGTTGTTGAACGAGGACCCAAACCGTTGGGTGGCTGACCTACTAGCGTCAGGGCATGCTTTGGATGTGCTTAGCCGTTTAATTGAAGTTGCAAACCACCAGCAGTTCGATCGAATCGTACTTGCCATTTCTCCAAACATGGGTGGATTCGTGGTGAGTTTCAATATGCTCTTGACACGCCTGTCTTTTGCCATATCTGAATCTCAATGGAGAGTTTTTGTTTTAGAGTATATGCTGAAAGTGAAAGACATAAGTGCAGGTCATTTTGTGCTTGACGCCACGGCTAGGATATCACAGGAGTTCTCAATTAATTATAAGAGATTGATCCAAGAGCTACAGGTTGAGTCCAAGGAAGCAGTACAAAGTGGTGAATTGCGCTTTCGTCCATTGGTGGATTTGTTGGATACTAGTTCTGACTACGAGGAGTCCGCTCTGAAGTTTAGTGAGGAAAAGAATGAAACCCGAAGCTTCGACTTGGTTTTGCGCTTCTATCTAATATATGGATCAATCCAAATTGGCACATATCCCAAACCTGAGAATTATATCGATTTCGTTCTGGAATTAAAGCGATCGTTTGTACAAGACGATTCCAAAACTCGAAGTATCATTCGTGAGGAATTAAAGGAAGGATTGGTTCGGTCCAGAATAGTCAGGTTTGAGAGCGACCATTTCATTCACGTACTGATTTCCATTTTGTTTCCTGCAGCCTCTGAATCAATCGTATCAAAGGGGAAATCGATGCAGCGCTTCGTCGCAGATTTGATAGGTGTCTCAAATGCCAAAGTGATTCATGATCTGTTTTACTCTACCATTTTTGAACAATCATTAAGCGCTCATTCTGAGTTGATAAGTGCAAATGACCTGCTGTTAAACTTTATAAAGAAGGCCAATGTGCGTTTCGAGCTGGAAGCGGTTGAGAAAGAGATTTCATTGGACATTTATGATATGAACGATTCGGTGAAAACCTTTGTGATTCAATCGTTATTTGGCTCTACCTCTAAACTTCGACTTGGGTCAATTGAGTCTAGCTCAACACCGGCTGATCAAGGTGAAGGTTTCGCGAAAAGCAGTAAGGTTAGCGAGAGGGAAACTCTTACGGGTGGAAGCCTGGAATCTGGGCAACAAGTAGATAAGGTGGGCAATGATCGGGCGGCAAAAGTTAGGGAGGGAGATTCAAAGCAAACGGCTAAGTCAAAAACAAAAGGAATTGAGCACGAGGAAGAGACGCTGGAGGATAACTACGAAGAAGAAACGGAACTGAAATCAGCAGGTCCGGAAGAGGAGAGACTAGCTGGGGTAGATGATGTACCAGAGCAAGTAATGCAATTTGAGTCCCCCGGAAACGTGGACGATGCGGAGCAGGAACTTGAAATGGATGATGTGCCCGACGTGGAACTTGATTTTGAAGTGAACTTGAAAAATGCTGGTTTGGTCATTGTTTGGCCATATCTAGCCCGATATTTCGAGATTCTAGAGATGCTGAAGGATGACAAGTTTAAATCCAAAAAAGCGGCGCGGCGCGCGGTACAATTATTACAACATTTGGTGACTGGATCGGAATCTGCACCGGAGCATGAATTGTTGTTGAATAAGGTGCTGTGTGGGGTTAAAATTGCCACACCAATTCCGTTCGAGATCGAGTTAACTGACCAGGAACGTGAGGTTTCAGAGCAAATGTTGAAAGGCTTGCTGCAAAACTGGCCTCGTTTGAAAAACACATCTATTGAAGCCCTGCGAGAAGGATTTATAGTGCGCGATGGTAGGCTGATTGAAACGGATGAAGTTTGGCAGTTAAAGGTGGAGGATAAGACGCTTGATATATTGATGGATGGGATGCCATGGTCCTTCGGGATCATTAAATTACCTTGGATGGATAAAAGATTAATGGTGGAATGGAGATAGCTTTTAACAGCAGTATTGAGACATTGGACAAAGAGCTCGCGTGGCTCAACAGCGTCATTTCATATCGGTTTGCGGAGTACTTCAAGCATCCAGAACAAACGCCATTTCCGGAGGCTCCAAACCTCGAGGATGACCAGTCATATTATGCCGCGGCTATACGAAACTTGAATATCACGGATACATCAAGGTTGCTCATTTTAATTGCGCTGGCACCTCATCTGAGACCAGCAATATTTGATATGTTTTTCACTAAGAATGAACAGTTTGACCGAGTTTTCGCAGAATTTGGTGGTTTGAAAGGGGAGAAGCACAGTGGTTTTGTGCCCACAGGAGAAACAGCGGCATTCATCATTGCTGGAGATAATTTAGAACGAAGGTTCGAGTTGCAACGCAGTTTTGATGAATCCCATGTTTTGTATCGCGAAAACATTTTGTCGCTCGGGTTCACAAATGCCTACGAGCCAATGTGGGGTGGCGAACTCATTATTAGTCAAGAATTTCTTACGCACTTAACGCTAAACGAACCTTATAACCCGAGGTTTTCACCAAACTTTCCTGCTCATCACCTCGTCACTAAACTTGAGTGGGGCGACGCCATTTATGACGCTTCCGTATTAACGGAGATCGAGCATATTAGGTCTTGGATCCTGCATCAGGATGCGATTTTGAAAGATCAAAATCTAAGTAAGTATTTGAAATCTGGCTATCGCGTCCTTTTTTACGGCCCACCCGGAACTGGGAAGTCGATGACGGCGGCCTTGCTTGGTAAAAGTCATGGGCTGGATGTCTATCGCGTAGACCTTTCGTCTGTTGTTTCAAAATTCATTGGAGAAACTGAGAAGAACCTAGCAAAGCTCTTTGATATTGCGGAAAACAAGAATTGGATCTTGTTTTTTGACGAGGCCGATGCACTCTTTTCGAAGCGGGTTTCTTCGCAAAGTAGCAACGACATGTTTGCGAATCAGCAAGTGGCCTATTTACTTCAACGGATTGAGGATTACAACGGCGTGGTCATTCTTGCCTCTAACTTCAAGGACAATATCGACGACGCCTTTCTGCGCCGTTTTCAAAGCATAATCCTATTTCCAAAACCCACGGCCAACATTCGGCAAGAGCTTTGGAAGAAGTATTTCGCCCCATTTGACACGACTGGGGTCGATTTCGAGAGCATTGCCGCCGAATATGAAATCACCGGTGGAAGCATTCTCAATGTGCTGAGATACTGCTCCATTGTTTCTTCGCAGCGTGGCGATTCAAAGGTTCATGATTCTGATATCCTCAAGGGGATTAAGAAAGAGTTTTTGAAAGAAGGAATTACCCTTTAAGTCACTTTCCTATACAGAAAGTAACAATATTAAGCAAGTTATTAATGGTCAATATGTTACGTTGAAATAATATTTTCGGGGTACAAATAGGATACAGAAATAATTGAAAATGCACCTAAAAGGCGTTAAATTCTTAGGAACGGTCATCAAACCCAATCGTATATACATTGCCAACCGCACCAAAGGAAATTTTTACAATGCCATAGAAAAGCAAAACAAAGTAATCCAAGAACACAAACCCACCAAAGAAGACAAAGCGGCATTTTTAAGCAGTATGAACTCTTATTTGGGTATAATGAAACATTACAAAAGCTATAAACTGAGAAAGAGAATGATATTCAAAAGACTTTCAGGTTATTGGTTTAACCGTGCTTCGTATGAAAATTTATCTTAGACTTGGCAGATGCGACAGAACCCCGAAAAGCCTTTTTAACAGAGTAGGGAATAATTTAAAACAGATAAAAATGAAAAAAGTAAGTTTAATTTTAAGTGCAGTTGTGATGACTGCAATGATGCTAAGTTCTTGTGGTGGCGGTGCATCAAATGAAGAAGGCTCATCAAATGAAGAAGGCTCATCAAATGAAGAAGGCTCATCAA
>Ga0233432_10003635_pt1 | contig 13891 bp, 14 predicted proteins | sample SI_122_August201_6_FD_179870 | JGI IMG/M metagenome (GOLD analysis project Ga0233432, IMG submission 179870) | Seawater microbial communities from Saanich Inlet, British Columbia, Canada - SI_122_August2016_10_MG | ecosystem: Environmental > Aquatic > Marine > Inlet | place: Canada: British...
CCGCTTTACAAGGATTGACTCTTAATGTGTTAAGGGATTGAATTGAAGGACTATGGCGAAATTATACCCGAATATAACTGCTGCAATTGGGAATACTCCACTTGTTAAGTTGAATGCTCTGGCTAAAGGTCTTGAAGCTGAGGTCTATGTTAAGTGCGAATATTTCAATCCGCTTTCGAGCGTTAAGGATCGTATCGGTATCGCGATGATCGAGGCGGCGGAAAAAGACGGAAAGCTCTCTTCGGATGGAGTCATCATCGAACCGACTTCGGGCAATACCGGAATAGCGTTGGCGTTTATCGCGGCTGCGAAAGGATATCGTCTCATTTTGACAATGCCGGAAACCATGTCGATGGAACGTCGAGTTTTGCTGAATATGCTCGGAGCCGAATTGGTGCTCACTCCGGGGCCGAAAGGCATGCCAGGCGCGATCGCCAGAGCTCAAGAATTGATGGTGGATATCGGCGACAAGGCATTCATGCCCCAGCAATTCGAAAATCCGGCAAATCCTGAAGTCCACCGCCGCACGACAGCGGAAGAAATTTGGGATGCGACCGAAGGAAAGATCGATGCGTTTGTGGCGGGCGTTGGCACCGGCGGGACGATCACGGGCGTTTCGGAGGTAATTAAGAGTCGCACGGATTTGATGACGGTAGCCGTTGAGCCTATCAATAGCCCGGTGATCTCGGGGGGCAATCCAGGTCCGCACAAGATTCAGGGCATTGGGGCTGGTTTTATTCCAAAGAATTGCAATACGGGAATTATAGACGATGTTATCAAAGTCGAAAACGATGATGCATTCGCAACCGCCCAGAAGGCAGCATTACTTGATGGCTTAGGGGTAGGAATTTCTTCCGGAGCGACGATTTGGGCCGCGTTGGAATTGGCCAAACGCCCTGAGATGGCTGGTAAGCGAATCGTTACGATAGCAGCGAGTAGCAGTGAGCGTTACATCAGCACTCCTCTTGGTGAAGCGGCTAGAAATGCTGCGAACGCTGCGGTCGCTTCTTAGGGGCTGATCGTTTAATCTCTAATTGTAGAGGTAGGGAATTTCCTGCCTCTACGGTTTTACTTTATTGTATGGGGATTGGTATTCAAATCTCTCTCGAATGATTCGAGTCGCTCCTTGGAGGGGGGGGGCGTGAATCGGCTGACGATAGCGAAGACGGCTGTATTGACGACGAAGCCAGAGAATCCGATGTCGAATAGACCGCTTAAGGTTCCGGTCAATCCCTTTACGGATGCAGTTAATCCATCGCTCAATATTAGTTGGGGAAATGGGGTGAAGAGGAAGACAAAGAGAATGCCGCTCGTTATTCCGCAGATCGCTCCGGTTTGGGAACCTCTTCTAAAAAAGAGCGCATCCAGGGCCAGAGGCAATAGCTGACAAGAGAATGCCATGGCCACGAACATGAGTTGGGCGATTAAGGCGATCGGTTTAAAATTAGGATCTTGTTCGCCGAGGTTTACGAGCCAAAGAGCTAGTAGCGTAGCGACTACGATCACGCCCCGACCGAACCAAGCGCGTTCTCGTTCTCCTGCCCTTGGTCGAACAAATCGATCGTAGACATCGCGGGTCAATACGGCGCTGAGCGCGTGTAGATTGCTGTCGGCAGTGCTCATCGAGGCGGCCATGATTGCGACGAGTATTAAGGAAACAAATACAACACCTAAGGTCGGACCTAACAGTAATGGCACGTGTTCTTGCAGCATGGCTACGACCACTTGATCGAATCCACCCGCTTGAGAACCGATTGCCGGGTGAGGCATTAACGCGCCGTTCTCAACGCTAGGCGGATACAAGACGCGGGCTCCTAGTCCGACCAACATGACACCGAAAAGGAAGCAAGAGGGAAGCAGCGTCGAAAAAATAATCGCGCTTCGCTTCAAGGTCTTGGGGGAACTCGCCGCGTAGTAACGCATCCATTGACCCGGCTGGATCATAGTGGATAGGGATGCGAATATGCATAGGGTCATCAATTTCCACGGTGACCAAATTCCTGAGGGTCCCGGCACGGATAGGGCTGCGGAGGGGAGTGCCGCGACTTGATCGAAGAAGGAGCTCGGACCTCCCATGGCCATGACCGTTGCCGTTCCCGCTACCAGCATGCCGGAGAGGAGCAGGATACCCTGAACGACGTCGGTCCAGGCAACGGACCTCATTCCTCCAATAAGAACGTAGAGCATCGTTAATATGGAGAGGGCGATGGTTCCCATTTCGAAAATGCCAATCTCTTGTCCGAGGAAGATTATGCTTTCCGTATCGGGAAACATGCGTTGGGCCAGATAGCCGCCCGCCTTAATTTGCATCACGATATAAGGGATCACGTAGAGAAAGCCGACCAGAGCGATAAGCGAACGAAGCAAGCCGGAATTGCCGTAGCAGTCGGTCACTAAATCGGCGGGCGTAATGTATCCGCGGGTGCGACCAATCCGCCAGATGCGCGAGCCCAAAATATAGATGGCTGCTCCAGAAAGGGGGAGGTTGAGAGTGAAAAACAAGAAAGAGACGCCATCTTTATATATGAGTCCAGGGATCCCAAGCATCGCGGCGCTTGAGAACATCGTAGCCATTATGGTTAAGGAGGTCACTAGCACTCCTTGTTCTCGGCCGGCCAGGTAATAGTCTTCCTCCGAGGTTTTGCTCTTGAGGTAGCCGATTATTCCGAAGGCCAGCAGCATGACCATGTAGAGTGTGAGAACGACATGCGGAGTGATCCCCATGTCGAGGGCTGCGAGGAGGTCGAAGGAACTCATTCTAAAAGGTCCCTCCAGATTGTTCGATACGCGGTGATTACCACTCCGGCCTCTACGACGAACCAGAATACGGCCCAAGCGTAGAGAGCTGGAACGCCGGCGAGCGTTCCTCCAGCAGCCGCGAAATCATTGATCAAATAAAGCCCCGGCCCCGGTCCCATTATCAATGCAAAGAGAAAAATAGCGCTGAGTATCCATTTAAGCTTTGGGTATGGGGGTGGCTGCTGTTCTTCGATCATATGGGTAGGCCTGGAGTTTGTCTTATTCGGTACGGGTTTCCAATACCCCGCTGCCGCTTCGGCAGGCGGCGAAGTCGAGGGCGTTCCCCGAGGATCCCTTATTGATTCTGCTCTGGAGAATAATGGCCAGATCAATATTTATTCCCTTTGGTTAAATTCCTCGAAGCTTATCGTAGATCCCGAGCCTGTCGGAGGGTTTCGTTTTCGGCTTTGGTCGCGGCCGATCTTCAAGCGGCCATACTGAACGCTGCAATCGTTCAGATATTTTGAGAAAAATGATCGCTCGGAGATCGGTCGCTACCTTTGGAATGTCCCGGGGCTTGGGCCGGGGATACTTTATTACGGTTTGGTCGATTTTCTACATTGAGTTGATTTTAATGATGTATTTATTGCAGAATTTTTGGATATATGAAATAGTACAATAAATTCATTAGTATTGGGTAGAATGTATCAGACACGTGCAGATTTGAGTGGGGAAGAAGTTTCCATATCAGTTTATGATGTTGATAATCAAATTCTTAGTGATTCAGTAAACTGTCATGATCGTCATGAAATCCTTCTTGTGACGAATGGGTCTGGGAGTTGGCGGATGGGCGAACTTGAAGGAGTTTTTGGGCCGGGTTTTTTGAGTTATATCCCAGCAGGCACATTGCACGCGTTTCATTCGAATGAAGGAGGAGTTGGGGGGCGAGTATCGTTAATCGCATTGCATTTCCCAAGGGAGGCTTTGCCGGAGGAGTTTTTGAACCTTCGAGAGGCGACGGTGGTTCGGGAGTTCTTCGAACGAGTGGGAATGGGGGCGATGGTTCACGTGCGCGAGTTCGATCGAATTCGGGCGCGCTTGAGGACGATTTTAGGATCGAAGGGCATGTTGAGAATTGCTCGAACGCATGCCTTATTCGACCTCATGGCTCAATTAGATGGTTGGCAAGTTAATGATGGTCAATATTTAAGCGTTCGTGAGCGAGTGGATCGAGCACGGTTGCGCGCTATTTATCATTATATTGAATGGCATTTTAAGGAAGCTGTATCCCGAAGCGATGTGGCGGCATTGGTTGAAATGGAAGCGAACTCGTTTTCGCGTTTTTTCAGTAGGGCAAGCGGTCAGACGTTTTGCGATTATTTGGCGGTAATTAGGGTACGTCATGCGGCGACGCTGCTAGGATTGCGGCGGGGTATTTCGATTGCTCGAATCGCCCGGGAAAGCGGCTTTCGAAATCTGAGCGTATTCAATCGGCAGTTTCGAAAACGCTTGGGGGTAACGCCCGCTGCTTATCGAAAGCAGCAAGATTCCGAATCGCTCTTGGTTTAGCTGGCGTGGCTTATTTTTCGATTTCTAATTGCGTGAGGCCTGGGGGCTTCAGATCGTGATGCTTCTCAATTAGAAATCATTTAGATAAAATGAGTAAGTCATTATTCGAAAAAGTATGGGATGCCCACGCTGTTAAGACCTTGTCGAACGGCCAAACGCAATTGTTGATCGGAACTCACCTCATTCATGAAGTGACGAGCCCGCAAGCCTTTGGCATGTTGCGCGATCTCAATTTGAAAGTGGCTTATCCCCACAGAACATTCGCTACGGTGGATCATATTGTTCCGACGGACACGCGCCTGGAGCCGTTTGCGGATCCTTTGGCTGATGCGATGATTCGCGAGCTTCGCACGAATTGCGAAGAGACAGGGGTTACCTTCTTCGATTTGCCAAGCGGCAAGCAGGGTATCGTCCACGTCGTGGGGCCTGAGCAAGGGATTACCCAACCGGGAACGACGATCGCTTGCGGCGATTCGCATACGTCGACTCACGGAGCGTTTGGAGCGATCGCTTTAGGAATCGGTACGACGCAGATCCGCGATTTGCTGGCCACGCAGACGATGGCATTGGCGAAGTTGAAAGTTCGTCGAATCAATGTGACCGGTAAGCTTCGTCCAGGCGTTTACGCCAAGGATGTTATCTTGCACATCATTCGCCAGCTAGGCGTTAAGGGAGGAACTGGTTACGCTTACGAGTATGCAGGAGAGGTGTTCGATGAATTCTCCATGGAAGAGCGCATGACGGTTTGCAACATGTCCATCGAAGGTGGAGCTCGCGTAGGTTACGTTAATCCAGACGAGAAGACTTTCGAGTACTTGAAAGGACGTCCGTATTCACCGACTGGCGACGCATGGGATGAGGCGGTTGAAAATTGGAAGGCATTCGCCAGCGATCCGGATTGCGCATTCGATGATGAAGTCGATTTCGATGCGTCGACAATCGCTCCGACCGTCACTTGGGGAATTAATCCCGAGCAGGCGATTTCGATCGTGGAAAACGTGCCGACTGTTGAGGGCACCGCAGAAAAGGATAAGCCATTAATCGCAGAAGCGCTTGAGTACATGAAGTTGCCAGCTGGCGCTCCGATCAAGGGCGTGAAGGTGAATGTTTGCTTTATCGGTTCCTGCACGAATGGCCGTTTGTCTGATTTCGAGGAAGCGGCGAAGTATCTGAAAGGCCACAAGGTTGCGGAGGGCGTTAAGGCGATCGCAGTTCCGGGTTCTCAAGTAGTTGATGTGATATGTCGCGAAAAGGGCTTGCACACGATTTTCGAAGAAGCCGGTTTCGAATGGCGTGGAGCGGGTTGCTCCATGTGTTTGGCGATGAATCCGGACAAATTGATCGGCGATCAGCTCAGCGCGAGTTCGAGCAATCGTAACTTCAAGGGCCGCCAAGGCAGCCCTACCGGTCGGACCGTATTGATGAGTCCGGTCATGGTCGCCGCTGCAGCGGTGAAAGGCGAGATAGCCGATGCCCGCGAGGTGTTCGGAGTGAATGAATTGGTGGAAGCCTAAACCTAGGAAATTAATACAATGGCTTTAGAAAAAATCACAGAAGTTAAAGGTCGGGGCGTTTACGTGGCTGGCAACGAAATCGATACGGACCGGATTATCCCGGCTCGTTTCATGAAATGCGTCACTTTCGCCGGTTTGGGCGAGTACCTGTTCTACGATGTTCGCAAGAACGAGGACGGTAGCGACAAGGAGCATCCGCTCAATGACGAGCGTTTCGCCAAGGCGACGATTTTGCTGTCGGGCGAGAACTTTGGTTGCGGCAGCTCTCGCGAGCATGCTCCGCAGGCACTGTACCGTTACGGATTCCGTGGATTGATCGCCGAGAGTTATGCGGAGATTTTCTTCGGAAACTGCACGACTTTGGGGATCCCATGCTTTTGCGCGACAAAGGAAGATATCCAGGTTATTACGGCTGCGATCGAGGCGGATCCGTCAATCGAAGTGACCCTTGACGTGGCGAACGAACGCATCCTTTTCGGTGATCAGAGCTTGACGGCTGTTGTTCGCGATAGCGCTCGTACGGCGCTTTGCGAAGGCAAGTGGGACATGATCGGGGAGTTGAGAGAAGTTGAGGATAAGGTCGCCGAAGTAGCCGCGGCATTGCCGTATATGGCTAAGTAGCGTTTTTCGGAATCGCGAATCGGTTTTCAAAGACGCTCCCCTCGATCAGAGGCGGGCGTCTTTTTTCGGCACACCCACGAAAACTGGTTTATTCCCTCCGGGTAAATTTCTTGATGCTTACTTCGTTGCTGGATCGATCTCCGAGCGGCCACTGAACGGCGCAGTCCTTCAGCTACTTCAACAATAATGACCGCTCGGAGATCGGTCGCTACCTTTGAAATACCTCGGGGCTTGCCCCGGGGATGCTCTATTGAAGGAGTTTTAAGAGATTGTTAAATAAGGCTATTTTCTTTGAGCAAGTAACTGGAGGGCGGGGCGTTAACCCGCCGTTTCGACTGAGCTGTCGCCTCAGCGAGACGACCTACAAACCGAACTATTCAGAAATCGCCGTATCGGGTTTTAATTTGTAGTGGTCATTCCGACTGACTTATCAGTCTCTAAGACTGCTGAAACCCGAAACCGAAAGCCCCGGTTCATGCGAATAGATCTGAGGCGAAACTTGCGTTTGAACAAGATTCGCTCATATGGGTCAGTTAGTTTTCCAATGATCACCCTCATCACTATTTGAAAGCATGTTAGATATTCTCAAAGGAGCTGGCATATTCGTGTATCCGCTCGCGGTATGTTCCATCGTAGGAGCCTTCATTATTTTCGAACGTCTGTTCGCGTTGCGACGCGCTGCGATCATTCCGGCTCATATCGTCGAAGGAATCGTGGAAGGAAGTCCGAGCGATGGGGGAGGAGGTTCGGCCTTGGGACGGGTTATCGCCTACTGGAAACGGCATGCTCAGGACGATGGCGCGGTTAAAGCCTATGCGCGGCTCGAGGTGAATCGGATGGAGCGCGGATTGGTTTTTCTGGAAATTATTATAGGAGCGGCTCCTTTGCTGGGATTGCTCGGGACGGTTACGGGACTGGTTAAGGTATTCGGAAATGTATCGATGGATACGGGTATGCCCGATCCGTCGGCGTTCACGCAAGGCATCGCCTTAGCACTGACAACCACTGTGATCGGTCTAGCCGTCGCTATACCCTGTTTGGTCGCCAATAGCTATCTGCAGCGCCGTGTAGAGACCTATGCGGTGCAATTCGAATCCCTGCTGGAGCAAATCGGTCTTAAGAACGTATGAGTTTGCTCGCTCGCAGACGCAAAAAAGCGACGATCGATATCATCCCATTGATGGATGTATTGACGATTTTGATATTCTTTTTCCTGGTGAGCATGCAGTTCAAGGAAATGACTACTTTGAATCTCACCTTGCCGCGTATTGAATCGGCGGGGAAGAATGACTTTCCTGAACGGATACTGATCGGAATCGATGAAGAAGGTCAGATCTACTTGGAGAATCAGCCAATCCCTCTCGAGCAGCTTCAGACTGTGCTGTCGAAAGTCTCCGACGTGTCGAACGACGTACCGGTCCTTATCAAGGCCGATGGCATGACAACATTGGAAGTCATGACGGATGTAATGGATGCCTGCCGATTGAACGGCCTGAGCAAAATCCGGATTCAATCGAGGTAGTCGAACCCGCCCGTTTGATTTTAGACTCATTTTGGGTTCAGTGTTTCGGGGCGTGAAGTATACCCTGGCCTGCCTGTGGCGTGACAATATTGAAAGTTGTCATCCATGTGATGGATACCTGCCGTTTGAGTGGGCTGAGCAAAATCCGCCTCCAATCGAGGTGGTCGAAGCCGTCAGTTTCATTTTTGGCGGTTTTTTTGACCTTTTTTAGCGAGGGTTCAGCCAATAGCTGACTGTAATGGAGGCTGGACACTAGGCTCCCTTAGAGGATTTCCCCAAATACCCTGATACTGCCTGTGGGGGAATCTTGGATAGGCTATGTTTGGAGCCAACACGCCTTGATAAGTGCTCTCAGATGGTGTCCCTTGAGATAGTAAAACTGGGGCATAGGGAACATTTTTAAAACAAAACTCGTTATGAAAACACTAACAAAATTACTAACAGCACTCGCAATCCTGGGTTTGAGCCAGTCGGTGTTTGGTGTCAGTTATTTGTATGAAACAGCGACTTATGTAGATCAGCAATTTTGGTTAGTAGCTCCGCAAATGAACGATGCGACTCAGACGATTTCTGGGACGCTAGATATTTCAGAGGATGGTACTGAAGCAGAGTTTTGGGATAATGTGGGATATAACCCGAATAGCGAGACCATTACTGCTGTTGAAATATTATTTGCGATTGATAGTCATCTTATCAATATTCAGTTTGGGAGTGAGGATGCTGGTTCCGCAGATATCGAGAATGGAAATTTAAATGGGCTTTTAACAGGCAATCCTTATATTCATGCAACCAATTTTTCAGGATCTGGCCTCGATGGATCGTTGTTGTTCACTCTTTTGGATACAGGTGTTCTAAATTGGACTCTTTCTTTGACTGATGATCAATTAGGTACGTTACCGCCAACATCTGTCGGCCTTGTTGCAGCATCTCTTGCTGTCCAAGTTCCTGATTCTGGTGCTACAATAGGATTCTTTGGAGTAACTCTTCTCGGACTAGCTGGAATGAGAAGAATGTTTGCTCAAAGATAGATAGCACTAACTCGCGTAGGTGCTGCCTCGGTCGCTGTGGTGGATGATTCCCGCCACGCTCGTTCCTCGAGTCATGACGGCCGCCTTGAGAGCTTCCAGAATCAAGGCCGTGTCGGTTGCGTGGCGAAACGCTCCAGCCGAGGATACGGCGGCTGTGGCGATCGATCACAGTCGCCAGGTACATCCACCCGCTATCCGTCGATAGATAAGTGGTATCGGCCACCCATGCCTCATCTCAAAACCGGGTTTTCCCAAGCTCCTTGAGCAGGTTGGGGCTGTAGCCGAAGTCGTGCCCTGCGGCTTGTATGCCTTGGACTACTGGCCTGATATCTCCAGTTCGTTCATCAAACGCAGGGTTCGATCGCGAACGCACAGGTATCCCCCTTCCATTAGGTCGTCGTGGATCGGCCGATGCCCGTAATCTCCAGGGGCTTGATCGTGAATCTTCGGGATCCTCTTCTTGAGGGATTCGTCCTCCACCTCGCGGCCCCTAGGTTCGGCCTTTTCCCATCGATAGAATCCATTTGTGGATACCTCCAGCGTTTCGCACATTTCCGAGATATCGAAGAGGTTCCGGCTTTTCTTGATGAATTCGAAAATCATATCTCGTCCTTGGAGAAGAAGCTTACCGTTTTTTAGAATCTCGTTCAACCGCTCCGATTTACGCAGCCGCTTGTGCAGACTCTCCAGCTCGGCGGCCATTTGCTTGGGGCTTGCCTGGCCCGATTCAGCAGCCTCACCCGAGAGGCTCTCGAGGTGGGCGTCGCGTCCTTTGTAAACCCGGGCAATCTTCGTCCGAGGGGAACTTAGAAGGTGCTTTTAGGTCGTTTAGGGGCGTAAATCGATATTCCTAAACGATGCATTCAAATTATCCGCGTTGACAAAACTACGTAACTTAAAGTCCTATTCTAAAGTTGTAATAGTAAAACCAATCGAAATTAATTTATGAAAAAACAACCACTAATCCTCACCCTCGCTCTACTCCTCGTTACGTTGCCGTTTGTTCAAGCGGATAATCACGGTGGAGGTCATGATGAACATCATCATTCTGAGCTTGAAGATCAGATGAGCGCGATGAATAAGGCTTGGCGCTCCATTCGCCGCCAGATCAAGGATCCGGCGAAGAATAAGTCTACGCTTGCGCTCGTGGCCAAGGTTAAGACCGCCGCCCAAAAATCCGTTAAAATGACCCCGATGCTCGCAGAAGAGCAAAAGGGAGCCGCCAGGGAGAAATTCATCGCTAACTACTCGAAGGCAATGAAGCGCACGGTTGGCCTCATCGGCGAACTGGAAAAGGCTCTCAAGGCTGGCGACAATGCCGGTGCGGAAGTACTCGTTGGCAAGTTGAATGACGCTCGAAAGAAGGGTCACGAAAACTTCAAGCCAGAAGACGAAGATTGATCTGCGTTTGCGGATTATTCGCTTAACTTTCTAAAGCCTGCCATTGCGGCAGGCTTTTTTGTGTCTGGGTCGGTTCTGTCGGGATTTAACGTTTATGTAAAGGGCATGCATTCTCTGTTGATTCTCGTTTGGCGGAACGGCAGGTTCTATCGCGATGAATGTTTCGCTTCCCTACGGCAAAAAAAACGTCGATATCGATCTCGATGGAGTCAATGCGACGGTTCTCGAGCCGAAGTTCGTGAAGGGCGTGGCGGACGAAAAAGCGGGTTTCCTGGCGGCTTGCGAGGCCCCGATCGGATCGGCTCCGTTGAAGCATTTGATTGGATCCGAAGATAAGGTCGCGATCCTCATTCCCGATGCTACGCGTCCGTTTCCGAGCGATCGTGTGCTACCGTGGTTATTCGAAGCGCTGTCGCACGTTTCGAAAGAGCGGGTTGTAATCATCAACGGAACGGGTTCCCATCGAGGCAATACCCCTGAGGAGCTCATCGGAATGGTCGGGCAAGGGATCTACGATGCTTATCGGATTATCAATCACGACGCCCACGATCCTTCGACCCTGGCCTATGCCGGCAAATCGGAATTCGGTTACGATGTTTATCAGAACCGAGAATACGTCGAGGCGGACAAACGGATTTTGATGGGATTCATAGAACCTCATTTCATGGCAGGCTTCTCGGGGGGCTACAAAGCTGCATTCCCAGGAGTGGCATGTGTCGATTCGATCATGAAGTATCACAGCGCCATGGTGGTGGGCGACCCCCTGAGTTCCTGGGGCAATCTCAAAGACAATCCTACCCAGGAGCACGTTCGCGCGGGAGGCAGGCTTGTTGGGGCGGATTTTTTGGTGAATGTGACTTTGAATCGCGACCGAGCGATCACGCGGTTTTTCTGTGGCGATGTGATTGAAGCGCACGAGCAAGGATGCACGTATGTGAAGGAGAGCGCGATGGTAGGCTGTAAAAAAGCATTCCCGATCGTGGTCACTAGCAACAATGGTTTTCCGCTGGATCAAAACCTTTACCAGGCCGTTAAAGGCATGTCGGCCGCGGCTCAGATCGTGGAAGAAGGAGGATTGATTCTCGTGGCAGCCGAATGCGCGGATGGGTTCCCCGATCACGGCAACTACCGGAAACTGCTCTTTGATTATCCGGACCCTGATTCTTTGCTGGAGGCGATTCGCCACCCAGATTTCGCGGTTTTCGATCAATGGCAAGTCCAGCTGCAGGCACTTATCTGTCAGAAGGCCAGAGTGGCTATTCAGTGTAGTATTGATGGGGAAAGCCTGAAAAAGGCTCATTTGATTCCTGTCGAGTCGGTTGATGTTGCCTTGAAAGTGGAGTTGCGACGGATTGGCCAGGATACGCCGATTGCGGTGTTGCCGGAAGGCCCAGTGACAGTTCCGTATCTAAAATAGAAAAATTCAGTTGGCTCTATGCGTTGAATTGAAAAGATTGTCGAAAATTACGCTGTTTTCAGGAATCTTAAAACAGTAACCCTGTATCCTTATGAAAGCTATTCGACTGCTATTGCTCCCAATCCTAACGATTCTATCAACGCTCGCCGCAAATGGCGCCGAAAACCGCGTATTCGAAATGCGGACCTATTACGCTAATGAGGGAAAACTCGACGAGCTGCTGACCCGATTCCGCGATCATACGGCAGCCCTCTTCGAAAAGCATGGCATGGAAAACGTTGGTTATTTCGTGCCGGCGGAGAATACCGAGAACACCTTGATTTATTTCCTTTCCTATCCCAGTCGAGAAGCTCGAAAGACCTCTTGGAAGGCATTTGGCTCCGATCCGGCTTGGAAAGCAGCTTTTGCCGCATCGAAAGTGAATGGAAAGCTTGTTGGCAAAGTCGAAAGCCAGTTTCTAACCTTCACGGACTACTCGCCGAAATTGAAAATCAAGAAATCGCGTTCGCCTCGTTTCTTCGAATTGAGAACCTATTCCGCAGCGGAAGGTATGATGGGGCATTTGGACAACCGTTTCGAAAACAACACCATTCGAATTTTTAAAAAGAATAGGATGACCAACGTCGTTTACTGGCACCCGATGGCGGACCAGGAAGGACACGGCAACACGCTTGTCTACCTACTCGCATTCGACAGCAAAAAAGCTCAAGCGAAAGCGTGGGACGATTTTCGGGCGGACGCTGAGTGGAAAGTCGTGGCGAAGGAATCGGTGGAAAAAGCCGGTGGCGGTCTGCTGGTCAAAAAGGGAGTGAAATCGATCACCTTGAACCCGACTGACTTTTCCCCGATGCAATAAGCAATATCGGGTCGGATTGTAGGACTCGCTCGCCGAGCGAGTCGCTCTGCAAGATCATTTCTATCTAGTTTGACGTTGTACGAGTCGCGTACTTCTCAATGGTGGATCCTTCCATGATCGAAAACACAATCCTCGTCACTTGTCCGAAAGCCTGCTCCTCCTTTTTGAGATCCGAGTTAGAGGAGCTTGGTTACGAGGTGACCCGAGAAGCGCCCGCAGGCGTGTTTACGAAAGGTACGATGGAGGATTGCATGCGGCTAAACCTCCTCTTGCGGACGGGACTGCGCGTGTTGTGGGAAGTGGGCAATTTCCGAGCCTACGATGGGGAGCGTCTCTATCAAAAAGCGGTTCGCATGCCTTGGGAAACGTGGATACCGGCTGATGGTTATGTGTCGATCGGTTCTTCGATTCGAAATGACACGATAAACAACACCAATTTCGCGGGGCTTCGCTTAAAGGATGCATTGGTGGATCGCATTCGCGAGCGGCGAGGTCAGCGTCCCAATACGGGCAATGATTCCGATAAGGCGATGATCTTTCTATATTGGCACGAGAAAGACGTGTGCATCTATTTGGATACATCCGGCGTGCCAATTAGCAATCGAGGCTACCGGGTTAGTCCAGGCCAAGCGCCCATGCGCGAAAATCTAGCGGCTTCGGTGATTAGAGCCTCGCGATGGGATCGCAAATCGCCTTTCGTCAACCCGATGTGCGGTAGCGGTACGCTAGCGGTCGAAGCGGCTCTATTGGCGACCAATCGTCCAGCCGGTCTTCTCCGAGAGAATTTCGCTTTCATGCACTTGGAGGGTTATCGACCTGATGACTTCTATCGGATTCGTTCCGAAATAAAAGATCAAGGATCAGCGAAATTGGATTTTCCAATCATCGCAACGGATCATAGTACCGGCGCGGTTGACGCGGCTTTGCGCAATGCGGAGTTCGCTGGAGTGGAGCATTTGATCGAATTCGATGTTTGCGATTTCAAGGACACCCGGATTCCGGAAGGTCCTGGAGTCATGGTTTTCAATCCCGAGTACGGCGATCGGATGGGGGAAGAAGAGGCTCTCGTTTCTACGTATCAAGAAATTGGAGACCTCTTTAAGCAAAAATGTCCAGGTTACTGGGGCTACATCTTTACGGGCAACCCGAGCTTAGGGAAGCGCGTCGGGTTGAAGACCAGGCGCAAGATTGAATTCTATAATGGGCCTATCGAATGTCGACTTC
>Ga0233432_10003639_pt1 | contig 13884 bp, 11 predicted proteins | sample SI_122_August201_6_FD_179870 | JGI IMG/M metagenome (GOLD analysis project Ga0233432, IMG submission 179870) | Seawater microbial communities from Saanich Inlet, British Columbia, Canada - SI_122_August2016_10_MG | ecosystem: Environmental > Aquatic > Marine > Inlet | place: Canada: British...
TTTAATTGATTCTGAAATACAATTTGACCAATTTTTGTTTTAAAATCTTCTAAATAACTCATTTACTTATTTTTTCTAAAAATTGATTAATATTAATTATTTCTATTTTAAGAAGATTTGCTTTTTTTAACTTGCTTGGGCCAATATTTTCTCCTGCTAAAACAAATGTAGTTTTTTTAGAAATGCTAGATAAGTTTTTACCATTATGCTTTTCAACTAACTTTTTTAATTCCTCACGAGAATACCCTTCAAATTTTCCAGAAATAACAATATTTTCATCTTTTAACAAATCGGATGTAACATTATTTTTATAATTAAACTGCAGACCATAATTTTTTAATTCATCTATTTGGATAAGATTATCTTGCTTATTAAAAAAATCAATTACACTTTTAGCAATTCTTTCACCTATTTCGTCAATGTTTATTAATTCTTCATATGATGAGGAAATAATATTATCAATATTATTTAGGTTTTTAGATAGTTTTAAAGAAACAGTTTCTCCAACATATCTAATGCCTAATCCAAATAAAACTTTCTCAAAAGGTATGGTCTTAGATTTTTCAATTCCCACAATTACGTTACTTGCCCATTTTCTACCATCCTTCTTAAAAGGAAGTAAATCCTCATATTTTAAAGAATAAAGATCATGAATATTTTCAATTAAATTATTGTCAAATAGCAGGTCTATTGTTTTTGGTCCAAGTTCTTCAATATTCATTGCCTTTTTTGAAATAAAATGTTCAAATTTTCCTTTTATCTGAGGTAAACAATTAGAGGTATTTACACAGTAATGCTTTGCATCCTCTTCTAGCCTAATTAATTTTGAACCACACTCGGGACAATTCTTAATATAATCTATAGGAATATTAAACAAGTCACGATCTTTTAAAGATACTGAAACAATTTTTGGAATAATTTCACCTCCTTTTTCAACAAAAACATAATCATTAATTTGAATTCCAAGTTTATTTATTTGATCTTCATTATGTAAAGAGGCTCTTTTAACTAAAGTACCTGCTAATTGAACAGGCTCTAAATCAGCAACTGGAGTAATTGCTCCGGTTCTTCCAACTTGATAAGTTATTCCTTTTAATTGTGTTTTGGCTTGCAATGCTTTAAACTTGTACGAGATTGCCCATCGTGGTGATTTTGCAGTAAAACCAAGCTTTTCTTGTAAATCGATATTATTTACTTTGATAACTAAACCATCAATTTCAAAAGGCAAATTATCTCTTTTTGAATTCCAAAGCTTAACAAAATCAATTACTTCAGAAATATTTTTACAAATTTCAGTATTTGAAGAAATTTTAAAACCCCAATTTTTAGCATGTTGAAGATTATCATAATGTAAATTTGAAGGTAGTTTTTCTCCAATAACATGATACAAATAGCAATCTAGAGGTCTTTTTGCAACATCAGAACTATCTAACATTTTCAGAGAACCTGAAGCAGTATTTCTTGGATTAGAAAAAGATTCAAGATTTTCTTTTTCTCTCTGTATATTAAGCTCATTAAACTCCTTTAAGGGGATAAAAATCTCTCCTCTTATTTCAAAATTTGATGGATTTTCTCCCTTTAAGTTTAATGGTATAGATTTTATTGTCCTTACATTTGAAATAACATTATCTCCCTTTTTACCATCTCCCCTAGTAATTGCAGATACTAATTTTCCATTTTCATAGTTTAGACTGATAGAAACACCATCATACTTTAATTCACATACATACTCAAAATCAGTAGAAATTAATTTTTTTATTCTATTGTCAAAATCTATTAAATCTTCTTCAGAATATGTATTACCAAGAGATAACATTGGATATTTATGTTCAATAGTATCAAATCCATCAACTAATGAAGAACCTACTCTTTGAGTTGGAGAATTAACATCGAAATGTTCAGGATATCTTTGTTCTAAATCAATCAATTCATTTAATAATGAATCAAATTCAAAATCAGAAATTTTAGGTAAATCTTTAACGTAATAGCAGTGATTATGGTAATCCAGTTCTGTTCTTAATGAATTAATGCGTTCAATATCATTCATTTATTTTGAAAAGGCAAATGTGAGTCGTGTAAAATTATTTTTAAATTTCCTTGATCATCTTTTCTATAAACAAAAGAAAATTCAACCATTATAGTTCCATCATTATTAGTAAAAAAATAATTTCCCATGGCAATAGCTATATTATCAAAAATTTGAATACCTGAATTTTCCCACCTAACATCAGTCCAACCTTTTAATGCAAATCCATTATCTTCAGGAAAATCATCATTGTTAGCAACAAAATATGAAAGAGCTCCATCTTTTGTGTTTCTAAATTGAATATCTCTTGCTAAAGTTGGTTTAAATAACACTTTACCATCAGCATAATCATATAATCTATCTATATGATTAATAGCTTGAGAAATGTAGTCAAGATTATTCTTATGATTATTTGAAATTTTAATAAGACCATCAGACCAATATTTTTGAGCGCTAATAACCTCCTCTTCTGTTATCATAATAAATATGTTTAAGATATATCAAAGATAACTATTTAAAGACAGATTTTATAATTCTATCCCTACCATTTATATCTTTTTTCAACTCTATATCAACAAAATTTAAATTAGATAATAATTCTATAATTTGTTTGGAATAATTTTCATTTATTTCAAAAAATAATAAGCCATTTTTATTCAAATTATTTGTTGCAATTTTTGCAATCTCTTTATAATAAACTAATGGGTCATTATTACTTACAAATAATGCATTATGTGGTTCATAATCAAGAACATTTTTATCCATTATTTTTTTTTCTGATTCTAAGACATATGGAGGGTTGCTTACAATTAAATCATATTTTTTTGTATCTGAAAAATTAAAAATATCACTTAACACAAAATTTATTTTAACTGAATTAAGTATCGCATTAGATTTAGCAATTTCTAAAGCTTCTATACTATTATCAATAGCAGTAATTTTAGAATTAGAATTTTTTGCAATAGATACAGCAATACAACCAGAGCCAGTTCCAATTTCCAGCACCGAAATAAAATCATGTAACAAAATATATTGAACAAGCTCTTCTGTCTCTCCTCTAGGTATTAATGTTGAAGAATTAACTTTAAATTTAAGATCATAAAAATGAGCTTCACCTAAAACATATTGAATAGGAATATTTTGTTTTAAATCACTAATAATATTTTCAAAAGAAATAATATTGTCATTAGTTAATTCCTGATTAGAGTGAATTATACAATCTGATTTTGAATATCCTAAAATTTTTTCAATAGATAGATACGCAAATGATGCAACTTCTCTTCTAGAAAAATTATTTATTTCACTTAAAAACTTGGGTATGATATTAACTAATTTATTCATCATACAAATATATAAATAGCTATTTTTGAAAAATGAAAACTCATGAGTATTTTATCGATAAATGCATCAGTCTCGCAAGAAAAGGGGCATTAGATGTTTCTCCTAACCCTATGGTTGGATGTGTTATTGTTAATGATGGAGATATTATTGGAGAGGGATATCATAAAAAATATGGGAAAAATCATGCTGAAGTAAATGCAATTCATTCAGTTAGAGATAAATCTGAACTTAAAAACTCAATACTATATGTTAATCTTGAACCTTGTTGTCATCATGGAAAAACCCCTCCTTGTACAGATTTAATTGTTAAATATAATATTCCAAAAGTTGTTATTGGCTGTATAGACACTTTTTCAAAAGTTTCCGGACAAGGAATCAAGAAATTAAAAGATAATTCTGTTGAGGTAATTTATGGAGTTTTAGAAAAAGATTGTATTGAATTAAATAAAAGATTTTTTTGCTACCATACAAAAAAAAGACCTTATATAATTTTAAAGTGGGCTAAGAGTAAAGATAATTTTATAGCTCCTATTAATCAAGAAAAACCCTTTTGGATGACTAGCGAAAAGTCTAAAAAATTAGTTCATAGCTGGCGTGCAGAAGAAGATGCAATCCTTGTTGGGAGAAAAACTGTAGTAGCGGATAATCCTTCTTTAACTGTTAGAATGTGTGAAGGAAAAAATCCAATAAGAATAATAATAGATAAAGAGCTATCATTAGATAAAAAAAGTACTGTTTTTGATGATCAAGCTGAGACAATAGTTTTTAATAATATAAAATCAGCCATAATTGATAAAACAACTTATTTAAAGACAGACTTTAATAACCTTAATGAAGGTATTTTAAATCAATTGTACAATAGATCCATTTTATCGTTAATAATTGAAGGTGGTACAATAACAATTAATAGTTTTATTGAAAAAAATCTTTACGATGAAATCAGAGTATTTACAGCTGATAAACTTTTAGAAAAAGGTATTAATTCACCTGAATTACCTGATATTAATTTGATTAAAACTAGCATAATAAATAATGATAAATTAGAAGTTTATAAAAGATGATTTATATTGCAATATCAATTCTGTTATTTAATTTATTAGTAGTTTTTTTTAAGTTATTTGAAAAATACAATGTTGACAATCTTCAAGCACTAATTGCTAACTATTTTACTTCAGGAATATTATCACTATTGTTACTAAATGAGAACGATAATATATCGTCTTCAATTAATTCTGAGTGGTTCATTCATGCAATAATTCTGGGAGTATTGTTCATTTCAATTTTTAACATTTATGCTCTTGGAATTCAGAAAATTGGAGTTGCAACTACCTCTGTAATTAATAAAATGTCATTTATAATACCTGTAATATTTTCAATAGTTTTTTATGAAAACGAAGTGTTCTCTATAAATATTTTTTTAGGTGTATTGTTAGCTATAATTGGAATTTATCTATCGTCTACTAACAACTCTTCATTTAATTTTGACAACAAGTATTTATGGATAATATTCATCATATTTTTTGGTCAAGGAGTTGTAGATATAGTATTAAATGATTCAAAGTTTTATATTCCAAAAGATGAAAATATATTATTTTTTCTAATATTATTTTTGAGTGCAACAATAACTGGAATATTAATTTTATTTGCTAAAAAACAGTTAAGTTTTTTAAAAATCAAAAATTTACTTTGGGGAGCTGTATTTGGTATTCCAAATTTCTATTCAATATTTTATTTTTTAAAAGCTTTACAATCTGATTATTTTATAGATAAATCATTTTTAATCTTTCCTCTTACAAGTGTTGGTATAGTTGTAACTACAACTATTTTAGGCATGTTATTCTATAAAGAAATTTTAACAAAACGTAATCTTATGGGTATTGCTATTGCTATTGTATCAATTTTAATTATTTCTCTATAATGTTGTTTAGCAATACATATAAACAACTAACAAATAGTTCTAAAGTAATATATAGATCAAAAGGGTCAAAATTTATTGCATATGCAATTATGGTTAAGTCAGAAGAGCAAGTAGTAGATGAAATTAATAAGATTAAAAAATTAGATAAAAATGCTAGTCACTATTGTTATGCTTACATAATAAAACCAGATAAATCTATTGAAAAAGTAAACGATGATGGAGAACCAAAAAACAGTGCAGGAAAACCAATTATAGGTCAGATCAAATCTAAAGATTTAACAAACTGCTTAATTGTAGTTGTTAGATATTTTGGGGGTACAAAGCTAGGTATTCCAGGATTAATAAAAGCATATAAAAATGCAGCTCTTGAAGCAATTCAAAATAATAAAATAGAATGCATAGATATTACTGAAATGTATTCTTTAAAGTTTCCGTTTGAGGAACTAAATTCAGTCATGAACATTTTAAAAAATCATAATGCAAATATTATAAATCACAAAAATGAAATGATATCTGAGATAAAATGTTCAATAAAATTAAGGTATTCAAAAATTTTCTTTGAAAAGATTTCAAAAAATCATAAAATCGACATAAAATATTTAAAAACAAAACAATGAAACTATTAAAAAAACTATGTAGTATTCATGCTCCATCAGGAGAAGAAAATAATATTAGTGAGTTTATAATTGAGTATGTAAAATCAAATATGCAAAATTGGAAAGTAGAACCTAAAATTTACAGTGGTGATGGATTTCAAGATAGTATAATATTAAGTTTTGGGAAGCCAAAAACAGCTATATATGCGCACATGGACAGTATTGGTTTTACTGTAAAATATAATAATGAAATTATAAAAATTGGAGGACCTGTTGTTAAAAGTGGAATAGAATTAGTTGGATCTGATAGTAAAGGAAAAATTGAAGGAAAGATTATTAAAAAAAATGAAAAGATATTTATTGATTTTAAAAGAGAAATTGACAGAGGTACCTCACTAACTTTTAAGATGAATTTTAAAGAAGATAATGATTATATTCAATCATGCTATTTAGATAATAGATTAGGTGTGTGGAACGCATTAAAAGTTGCAGAAAATTTAGAAGACGGAATAATAGTATTTTCATGCTGGGAAGAACATGGTGGTGGATCTGTTGGGTTTCTTACAAACTTTATATATACAAAATATAATATCAATAAAGCACTAATTTCTGATATAACGTGGGTAACAGAAGGAGTTAAAGTTGGTGAAGGTGTAGCAATTTCATTAAGAGATAGTGGAATTCCAAGAAGAAAATATATTAACAAAATCGTAAAATTAGCAAAAGAGTCAAATATTAATTTTCAGCTTGAAGTCGAATCATCAGGAGGAAGTGATGGTAACGAGATTCAAAAGAGCCCATACCCTATTGATTGGTGTTTTATAGGTGCGCCAGAACAAAACGTGCACAGTCCAAAAGAAAAAGTTCATAAAAATGATATTCAATCTATGGTTGATATCTATAAATATTTAATGGAAAGGCTGTAAATAATTAATTTTTGAAAGCTATATCAATAATTTGGCCATTGACAGAAATGGTATCTACAAAGGAGGAAAGATTAATATTATACTTGTAGAGAGTACCTGAATTATTAAGATCGTTCATGTATAGGAAATTAGAATAGGCATCGGTTGAGTCATTTACTGCATACTTTTCTGTAGTAATATTTAAAACATCTGATTGAATTGGAATAATCAGATTGACATTACTCATACTAGTATTTGTTCTGTATATACCATTATTTGCGGTAAAATAATAATTATTTCCATTCGAGGTTTCAACTAAATTATTAGCATTATAGATTCCAGATAAATTTTGAGAAAAGTTAATTAACAAATCAGTAGGATATATATTATAAAAGGAGGATTCAATATTATCAGACGGATTTGACTCATCAAATACACCAGCACATAAAACATTTATATTTCCAGAATTAACAGCAGAACTTGGATTTTTACCTATAACCAAATTACCTGAAAAATCAGCTAACGGTATAAGATCATCTTTGTAAGTAATAGTTACTAATGTGCTATCATAATTCATATTATTTCCTCCATTCAAAACAAATGATTTATCGTATTTATTAATTATGATAGAAGGCGATGTATTTTCACCTGTTTCAATCTCAGAAATTATTCTATAGTCATTTAAATCAATTAATTTTACAGATGATTCATCTCTATCAGAAACAAATGCACGATTTTGAGGAATAATAGCACAATGACTAGCATTTGCAAAACCACCAACCTGACCAAGTAACTGAAGTGAATTTATATCTGTAGAGTAAAAATCATTACCAACAATATATAATCTACTACCATAAGCCAAAAGTGATTTAGGATTTTCAATAGATACATTATTAGTAAGTTCAAATACTTGATTATTAATATTATTTGTGTTTTTTTTAATAAAATGTAGTCCATTTGTTGTTAAGATATATGTACCATTTCCATAATTATTAGAAAATGTTTGGGAAGGTGTTTCTGGTTCACACGATAAAAAAACAAAAGAAATTAAAACTAAAAGAATTCTATTAATGTACATGTTCACAAATATATGAATGATATTATTTAATTGTTATGATATTAGTAATTATACTATTAGGAGTATTAATATTTAAATAATAAACCCCATTAGAAAAACTTGAAACATCAATTTTATGAAAAAATGAGGATTTTGGATAAAGAAAATAATCTCTAAATATTTCTTGTCCTAAGGTATTTTCTATAGTTATATAAAAATTATTTTCCTTTAGATTTTGAAATTCTATATTTATAAAATTATCAGAAGGATTGGGATAAATTCTTAATTCATTAATATCAGATAAAATACTTGATGCAATAAAATCAATAGTAATAAATACTGTATCTGCAAAACACCCATTTTGATCTTCTGAAACAATAAAGTAAGTTCCATTAAGTATTGGAGTATAATTACTTGATGCTCCATTATTATTTAGTAAATTAACAACTAATCCATTCGGGCCATATAATTGAATATTATATAATGGTGTTCCTCCACTTACATTAAATGTTAAGACCCCTGAGTTTTCAAATAAATTACTTGTTGGAATAGATTCATCAATTACAGTAGAAATTATACTATCACAATTAAATGTTGAAATTAGGGTATCCAAATATGAACCTGCTTGAGTATAAGAGTTATTACCAATTATAACGCTATCTCCAATACAGATTGAAAAATATAAATATTCATATAAAAATGGATATACAACTAGGTTAGTGTTAATAATACTGTCACATCCTGAAAAAGTGTAAAGTGAATCAATATAAAATCCTGGTGCATAGTAACTACTTCCACCAACTAGAACAGTATCTCCTGAACAAATAGAAAAATTATTGTTAGTAGTAGAATTATTATTAAATATCAAATTAGTATAGACAATACTATCACAACCATTTAATGAAATTAAAGTATCTATATAATTACCACTTTGAGTATAAATATTATTACCTATAAAATATACCTCACCGTTACATAAATTTAGAGATTGTTGAAAACCACTAGCAGGCAAAACAATAAGATTTGTATTTATTATACTATCACATCCCCCAAAAGAAATAGTATCAGAATAATTACCGCTTATTGAATAAGAATTTAAACCAACAAAATAATTTTCACCATTACAAATTGTAATATTTTGGTTTATTACACTAGATGTGCCAACAATAAGATTAGTATTAATTATACTATCACAACCAAATGAATTTGAAAGCGTATCATTGTAGAGACCAGCTAAGTAATAATAGTTGGATCCAACAAGCACACTATCACCTAAACAAATTGATACTGTATCTGTATTTATTGAAATGTTATTTACTGATATATTAGATTGAGAAATATTTGAATAGCAGGATTGAACTTCTATTTCCCAATCATAAAAGAAATAGTAGTAGCCAAGTGATGCATTAGTACCTGTGATAGAAATACAATTAGAGATATTGTATGGGAAAATAGCTCCATTATCATTTCTATATAAATCACTATTGGAACCATTAATACCAATTTGTAAATTATTCTCTACAGGAAGATCAAAATTTAAATTTACTCTAACTCCTTGAGGAGAATATGGAATATAAACTAAAGTATCTTGTAAAACTAAATTACTAGAGTTCCTTAATTCAATATGCCTTACTGAGTCAGAATTTGCATAAACTAAAACAGATACCAGCTTAGAAGGTTTATAATTATTAAATACTAAGTGTCTATTTCCTTGATAATATCCTCCTGATCCAAATGAATTATTATTAGGTCCTCCAAAAATATTTGAAAAAGCAAATTCATTTCTAGAGTAATAAGTAGCTGAATTGTTTAATGTAGAAATTGTTAAAGATGAACCTGTATCTATAAAATTAGTTAATAAAGAATCGGAGTACCAATTAATTATTCCAAAATCAGAAAAAGCATTTATTGTTGCATCTTCTCCCTGACATACTGTTAAACTAGAAGATGTTATATTATAATCAAATACGGAAATATAGTTAATTACTGAAAGAGAATCAATTCCATATTGATTTGATGTTTGTAAAGAAACCGAATACCTACCAGGATTTAAGTATGTATGAGTAGGATTTTGTAAAGATGAGAAGTTTCCATCACCAAAATCCCATAACCATGTATCTGGTCCATTTAAGGATAAATCTGTAAATGAAACGATTCCACTGCAACTCACTGTATCACTAACATTAAAAAGTGTTGAAGGTGCAATCTGAGGAAAGTTACAAGACCAACTAGCCTCAAAACCTCTTCCATTTACTGCCTGGTCAGCATGAAGATAAACAGTTATAGATCCACCTGAAGAAATAATAGTTCCAGGAGTTCCAGTTAAGGCGTTACAGTATTGTCCAAGTGAAGGAGCGGATGTATCAGCTCCATCAAATATTTCAAGATAATCCCAATTACAATAATTTTGAGAAGAAGGCGCTTCGATATCAAAATCAGTAAAATTTAAAGTTATTTGATTACTACCAGGGGGAGATATTGTCATCCATGCATTATTATTGTCATAATAATTTCCATTTGGCCCACCAACATCATATAAAGTTCCATTACAATTTGCCTGAAGTATACCTTCTCCACTGCTTGGTAAAGTGATAATACAAGGATTACTCTGATTAATATTTATTATTGACTGATAAACTACACTATCAATTCCTAAGGGTCCTGTAGAAATTAAAGAAACTGTATATATTCCAAAATTAGAATAAGTATGTGAGGGATTAGTTGAAGTACTAAAATTACCATCTCCAAAATCCCAATAATAAGAATTGGAGTAATATGAAGTATTTGTAAAGTTTACAGTAGCCGGTATATTACAAAAAACTGAATCATCTACATTGAAATTAGCTAAAGGAGGTGATGTTATTAATAAGTCAATATTCCAAAGACCTCTACCATATGTTGCAGCAATCAACTTATTTGATGGGTATTGAATTTCCAATTCAGAAACAATTACATTAGGCAAAGAATTATTGTTGAAATTATTCCAATCATTAGTTGTTGAATCTTTAATAAAAACACCAAGATCTGTTCCCAAATATATAGTCTCTAAACTATCCATTTCATTTAAAACAATTGTATTAGCTGGAACATTTGGTAGAGTTCCACTGATATTAGACCAGTTAGAACCACCATTTTCAGAAAAATAAACTTTTTCATTGCTAGAGTATCCAGAGAAAGAAATCCACAGTCTATCTTCATTAGTGGGATGTATTGCTATACTAGTAATTGTTTTGTTTGGTAATGAAGATGAAACATTGATCCAATTGTTTCCTCCATCATTTGTTTTAAATATGTTAGCATTATCGGAAAAATAAATAACATCAGGATTTGACTTAGAAATTTGAATCTGATCTATTTTTCCTCCATTAGTTTCATTACTTGTAATAATATTCCAAGAATTTCCACCATCATCTGATTTATAAAGTTCTTCATATCCAATAAAAATTGTTTGTGGATCTGTTCTATCTAGAATATATGGTGTTACCCATGCCCCATTATTAGCAGGTGCAATAGATGAAAAACTATTACCACCATTAGTAGACTTTCTAATATCACCGTAATACACTGATCCATACATTATATCTTCATCAGAATAGTCAATTATACATTCCATCCCATCTCCTCCAATTACAGCATCCCAATTAAGATTATTTTTTAAAAAAGTACCATTATCCTGAGTACCTCCAATTACTAAATCTTGAACCGTTTGAGATACTCCTAATCTGTAAAATTGTGTTATTTGTAAGCCATCCGAAATATCTGTCCAATTATTACCATCATCATCAGAGTAATATAAACCTCCATCATTTGCAGAATATACTTTATTATCTAATGAATTATATTGAAGCATATGTTCATCAGCATGCATGTAATTAGCTCCACCTCCACCATACCAATGTGTGTTAAGATTCCAATTAACCCCACCATCATCTGATTTCCAGCAATTAACTCCTCCGACAAAAACAATATCCTCGTCCATAGGAGAAACAGTTAATGCTAAGTCATACCATGCCTGGCCTCCATTATCAGAACCATTAGTTGACCAACCAAGTAAATTTGGAGAATTGGATTGCTGAGTCCAACTATTTCCCTCATCAATTGATTTGTATAAACCGTAATATCCATTATCATTATTACCAAATAAAGCATAGACTACATTAGGATTATCATTTGTTACAGCAATACAAGCTCTTCTTACATCATTAGTTGAAGGAAGACCTGATCCAGATTGAGACCAATTTATACCATTATCGACAGATTTATATACTGAAGTATTTCCTTTAGATCCAGCAAAAATTATATTTGAATTTGTAGTATGAAATTCCATACTTACTAAATTTTCACCAGAAAATGTATGTACAAAATTATCTCCTCCATCAATAGACCTGTAGACTCCATTACTAGTTGCAACAATTATAATGTTAGGGTCTAATGGATCAATTAGTATTCTATTACCTCTATATGATGATGTAATATTAAAAGATAATCCAGTTGTTTGCCATGAAAGACCGCCATCATAAGATCGCATCACACCGTAAGCATAAGTATCTCCACCGTCTCTATCTCCCGTTACAATAAATAATGTATCGGGATTTGATGGATGTATAGCAATATCAGAAACACCTAGGTTGTTAAGAAAATCAGTGCTAGTACTCCAAGTTTGGCCAGCATTTGTTGACTTCCAAAATCCACCAGCAGGAGCACCAACGTAAAGAACATCTGAATTAGTTGGATGAAAAACAATTGAATTTAATCTTCCTATACCTCTCTTTCTCCCACTTCCTTCTAGAGGAACATTATTAGGACCAACTTGAGTCCAAAAATTTGGAGGCATCATTCTAAAATTATCATTTCTAGAATTTAAATTTTGATTTTCTTCAAATAATATTTGTGGCTGGAGGTTTCCATCAGGATAGACTCTCTGTTCAATAAAATTTTCCCATCTTTTAAACTGTTTCCACCCTTTACCTTTTTCAATAGTCCTTCCTTCCCAAAAATCATTAAAAGAAGATTGAGTTTGATAAAAATTTGTATTTGGATCTTGCATCATATCAACCCAGTCTTGTCCAAAACCAATCAAAGGCAAGCAAAGTAATATAAGTAGTAGTTTCTTCATTGTTAATCTATTGTTCATTTGATTTTATGTCTGAAATCACAAAATTTGTTGAGTTCACCTTAATTAAAGTCATTGCTGAAATTTCAAAATCATCTCCAGTATTATAAGTTTTTAACCCATTTCCATTTGGAGGCATACTCATTGTAGATAATTTTGTTGGCGCATTACACATTAAGATTCCTTTATTTGAGTAAAAATTAAGAGCTCCATCAACTTTATTATCCAAAGTGAAATTAAAATCCTTAAAATAAATATTATCATTAGTTATAATATTTATAGTTATCATTTCATTTAAAGAGACATCTTTTCCAAAACTTGAAGTTAATTCAGGGTTTTTAGAAGTTACACTAAAACTAATTATTGCATTTGAGATAGAATCTTTAAGTGTATTGTTTTGAGAATCATTTATACAAGAACCAAATAGTAAAGGCAAGCAAAATAATATAAGTAAAAGTTGTTTCATTGTTAATCTATTTAAATTTATTCTTTCTTTTGATATTTTTTCACTCCCAAATAAGTCATTAAAAAAAAGATAATAATTAATGGAGTTTCTGTATATAAATTAAGAAATTCTGTTTCATTAATAACATTACAATAAATGTCATATCCTATCAATCCAACAGAACCAAAATATAATATAGGAGCTAGATATTTAACTGAGTATATAAATTTTTCTAATTTTTCCATTGTTAATCTATTGTTATTCTTTTCTCTACTTTTCCATTATCATATATGTAAAAGAGAGGTTGATTAGTTTGGTTTGTTTCTCTTCCTAATAAGTCTGTTACTTTAAGAAGCTCTTTGTTTGTAGTAATCTCATTAATTTCTGAAGTATTGCCACAATTAGAACTAAATATATTCCAACTATCAATACAATCATTACTTACAGTCCAATTCATCATAGACCATCCAGGATTATCAACAT
>Ga0233432_10003640_pt1 | contig 13883 bp, 10 predicted proteins | sample SI_122_August201_6_FD_179870 | JGI IMG/M metagenome (GOLD analysis project Ga0233432, IMG submission 179870) | Seawater microbial communities from Saanich Inlet, British Columbia, Canada - SI_122_August2016_10_MG | ecosystem: Environmental > Aquatic > Marine > Inlet | place: Canada: British...
CCGATCCACATAGCACAGGCACAAAAGACATATTCAAAGTGCCAAGACGAATCAAACGCTGCAATGTCACTTCATCAGGCTCTTCACCTTCAAGGAAGGCTTCCATAGCTACATCGTCCTGCTCAACAGCAATCTCGATCAGATAAGCGCGCATCTCAGCAGCTTTTTCAGCCAATTCAGGGCGAATGTCTTTTACTGTCCATGACGCACCAAGATCTTCTGAATCCCAAACCCATTCTTTCATGGTGACAAGGTTGATAATGCCTTCAAGCTCAGTTTCGGCGCCGATTGGCATCTGAACTGGCAACGGTACCGCACCTGTACGGTCACGGATCATATCAACGCAGTTAAAGAAATCTGCACCCGTCTTATCCATCTTATTAACAAAGACAATACGCGGTACTGAATAACGATCAGCCTGACGCCAGACAGTTTCTGTCTGTGGCTCAACACCTGCGTTTGCATCAAGCACACAAACAGCACCATCAAGAACAGCTAATGAACGCTCAACTTCGATCGTAAAGTCAACGTGACCTGGTGTATCGATGATGTTGAAGCGGAATTTGGCTTCTTCTTCAGTCGCACCATACTCACCTGATGGGGTTTCGCCATCATTTGTCCGGAACCACATACAGGTTGTAGCTGCAGACGTAATTGTAATGCCGCGCTCCTGCTCTTGTTCCATCCAGTCCATTGTGGCGTTACCATCATGAACTTCACCAATTTTGTGTGAACGACCTGTGTAATACAGAATCCGCTCAGTTGCAGTCGTCTTGCCTGCATCAATATGAGCCATGATGCCAAAATTACGGTAACGCTCTAAAGGATATTCACGTGACATGCTATTGCTCCTGCTTTCAGGCTTACCAGCGATAATGCGAAAAGGCTCGGTTAGCCTCTGCCATTTTGTGAGTGTCTTCGCGTTTCTTTACCGCGTTGCCACGGTTATTAGACGCGTCAAGCAATTCAGCACACAGGCGATCAACCATAGTTGTCTCGCCACGCTTACGTGAACTGTCGATCAACCAGCGAATAGCCAATGCCTGTGCCCGCTCAGAACGAACCTCGACAGGAACCTGATAGGTTGCACCACCGACACGGCGTGAGCGCACTTCAAGATTAGGACGGACATTTTCAAGCGCATCATGGAAAACCTTTACAGGCTCGTTACCTGATTTGGATTCGATACGATCAAAGGCACCATATACAATCTTTTCAGCAATCGACCGCTTACCGTCATACATCAAGCATGACATAAACTTTGAAACAACTGTATCTTTGAACTTTGGATCCGGAAGAACCGGCCGTTTTACTGCTCTATGACGACGTGACATATCTGCCTCTTCTTACTTAGGACGCTTAGCGCCGTATTTTGAACGACGCTGACGACGATCAGACACGCCTTGGGTGTCCAAAGTACCGCGAATGATGTGATAGCGAACACCCGGCAAATCCTTTACGCGGCCGCCCCGAATAAGCACAACTGAGTGCTCTTGCAGGTTATGACCTTCGCCAGGAATATAGCTGGAAACCTCAAACCCGTTCGTCAGGCGCACACGTGCGACCTTACGAAGCGCCGAGTTCGGCTTCTTCGGTGTTGTTGTATAGACTCTGGTACACACACCACGTTTTTGTGGACATGCTTCCATTGCCGGAACTTTAGTACGTTCAACAGGACGCTTGCGCCCGTGACGGATCAACTGGTTAATCGTTGGCATTACTGCCCCTTTTTTGTCTCGACCAAATTCGCACAAAACGTGCAACAGAGGGATTTTCCTCTGATAATCAGAGCAAAACCTTCGGTTTAATCTCCGCTAGCGGAGCAATTTTCGTCACCTAATATACAGGCCCTGCGTCTGGTACGACAACTGCATCTAGCAGTGTGAACCACCACCAAGGTCTAAAAGGTTGGCGGATACTATGTTTTTGGGGGCGGATGGGTCAAGCGCTTTTTACGCAAACCTGTCCGTTAACCCCATTTTTTTTTAAATAACGTAAAATTGACTCTTTCAAACCAATTATGCGTCAGTTTCAACCGCCGATTCTTCCGATTCGGCGGCAAATTCATTGTTTTCAAGCGCTGGCGCAGCGGCGGCGCGCTGTGCCAAGATGCCTTTATCGCGTTCCGAAGCAATCCGACGCAGCCGATTCATAACCGCACCAGTACCAGCCGGAATCAAACGACCAACGATGACGTTTTCTTTCAGACCATCCAGCGTATCCTGACGACCACTAACAGCCGCTTCGGTTAGAACGCGGGTTGTTTCCTGGAATGACGCGGCAGAGATAAAGGATTTTGTCTGCAAAGACGCCTTGGTAATACCCAGCAGAACCGGATGTGCTGTTGCAATCCGCAGACCTTCAGCTTCAAGGGCTGTATTGGCCTGGGCAAACTCTTCACGGTCAACTTGTTCACCAACAAGGAAGGTGCTGTCTCCAGCATCTTCGACTTCGACCTTTTGCAGCATCTGACGAACAATGACTTCGATATGCTTGTCATTGATTTTCACGCCTTGCAGGCGGTACACATCCTGAATTTCCTTAACCAGATAAGCGGCCAGTTCTTCGACGCCCAGAATGCTGAGGATGTCATGCGGTACGGGACTGCCATCAAGCAACAAGTCGCCCTTGCGCACTACATCGCCTTCGTTAACAGCCAATGGGCGGCCTTTTGGCAACAGATATTCAACAGCTTCCAAGTCACCATCCAGCGGCACCACACGGATACGACGCTTTGCCTTGTAGTCATTTCCAAATTCAACACGACCATCGGCCTCGGCGATAACGGCAAAGTCTTTTGGCTTACGGGCTTCAAAAAGTTCGGCAACACGCGGCAGACCACCGGTAATGTCACGTGTCTTTGATGATTCACGTGGAATACGCGCCAGAACGTCGCCAGCCTGAACCTGAGCACCATTTTCAATCGATAGAATCGAACCTGCTGAAAGGAAGTAACGTGCCTCAAGACCGTTGGTCAATGTCAACACTTCACCATTTTCATCACGCAAGGTAATACGTGGGCGCAGATTTGCACCGCCAGCAGCAGCTTTCCAGTCCACCACTTCGCGGCTTGAGATACCTGTTGTATCGTCAGTCACCTCACGAACAGATATACCATCAGTCAAATCGACATAATGCGCAGTACCGTTCATTTCTGTGATGATTGGCATCGTATATGGATCCCATTCGATCAGTATTTTGCCAGCGGCGATTTCTTCGCCATCTTCAACCAGTAGCTTACCACCATATGGCAAACGGTGACGAAGACGTTCGCGTCCCTTTTCATCAAGAATAAGCAGTTCGGTGTTCCGGCTCATGACAATCGGAATGCCATTCTTGTCGGTAACCAATGTTGCATCTTCAAGCTTTACGGTACCACCGATCGTGGCTTCGATATTTGACTGCTGTGCATCCCGCTGTGCTGCACCACCAACGTGGAAGGTACGCATGGTCAGCTGGGTGCCTGGCTCGCCAATTGACTGGGCGGCAATAACACCAACAGCTTCACCCATATTCACATCGGTGCCACGTGCCAGATCACGGCCATAGCAATTACCACAGATGCCGGTTTCGGCTTCACAAAGCAAGGCCGAGCGAATCAAGGCCTGATCAGCACCAGAGGTTTCGATCTTTTCAAAATGCTCTTCGGTGACCATTTTACCAGCTGGCAAAATCACCTCGTTAGTTTTGACATCGACCAGATCCTCGGCAAGAACCCGTCCCAGAATTCTTTCATAGAGCGAATCAACGATTTCACTGCCATTCAAAACCGGACGGATAGTCAAACCTTTTGATGTGCCACAATCGACTTCACGAATGATGCAATCCTGCGCCACGTCAACAAGACGCCGCGTCAGGTAACCAGAATTCGCCGTTTTCAAAGCGGTGTCAGCAAGACCTTTACGGGCACCATGCGTCGAGTTGAAATATTCCAGAACATTCAAACCTTCTTTAAAGGATGAAATGATCGGGGTTTCAATGATTTCGCCTGACGGCTTGGCCATAAGGCCGCGCATGCCAGCAAGCTGTTTGATCTGGGCTGCCGAACCACGCGCACCTGAATGCGCCATCATCCAGACCGAATTTATTGGCTCGCCATCCTTTTCGGTTGAAATACCTTTCATCATCTCATCAGCGACAAGATCCGAACAGCGTGACCATACATCGACCACCTTGTTATATTTTTCACCTTGCGTGATCAGACCATCAAGATATTGCTGTTCAAAGGTCTTTACCTCGTCTTCAGCTTCATTGACGTATTTTTCCTTTAGATCAGGCGTTGTCAGATCGGCGATACCAAACGAAATACCAGCATCACAAGCCTGACCAAAACCAAGACCCATCAAACGGTCACAGAAGATCACAGTGTCTTTCTGACCACAATGACGATAGACGTGATCGATGACGTTACTGACTTCTTTCTTTGTCATCAGCTTGTTCACAAGCTCGAACGAACAAGACGGGTTGTCAGGTAGCAAATCAGCCAACTGGGCACGTCCCGGGGTGGTTTCAACAACCGCCAGCACACGTTCGCCACTGGCATCACGCGTTGGGACACGTGCCTTGACTTTGGCATGCAGGCTAACTGAGCCGTTACCAAGCGCCAGCAAGATTTCCTTGACGTTCGAAAACGCCATGCCTTCGCCTTTTTCACCGTCACGGATCATTGACATATAATAAAGGCCAAGGATGATATCCTGAGATGGCACAATAATCGGCTTGCCGTTTGCAGGGCTGAGGATGTTGTTTGTTGACATCATCAGAACGCGGGCTTCAAGCTGGGCTTCAAGCGACAGAGGCACATGTACTGCCATCTGGTCACCATCAAAGTCAGCGTTAAACGCTGTACATACCAATGGATGCAACTGAATTGCCTTGCCTTCGACCAGAACAGGTTCGAAAGCCTGAATGCCAAGACGGTGCAAGGTTGGCGCCCGGTTCAGCATCACCGGATGCTCGCGGATCACCTCTTCAAGAATGTCCCAGACTTCGGGACGTTCTTTTTCCACCATACGCTTGGCCATTTTGACTGTGCTGGCCATCGCATAAAGCTCTAGCTTTGAGTAGATAAATGGCTTGAACAATTCCAGTGCCATCTTCTTTGGCAGACCGCATTGATGCAGTTTGAGTTCAGGTCCAACAACGATAACCGAACGACCCGAATAATCGACACGCTTACCAAGTAGGTTCTGACGGAAACGACCCTGCTTGCCTTTAAGCATATCCGACAGCGATTTCAGGGGACGCTTATTGACGCCGCTGATAACGCGGCCACGACGACCATTGTCAAACAGCGCATCAACTGATTCCTGCAACATGCGCTTTTCGTTACGGACAATAATGTCCGGCGCGCGCAGTTCGATCAGACGCTTTAGACGGTTGTTACGATTGATAACGCGGCGATAAAGATCGTTAAGGTCAGAGGTCGCAAAGCGGCCACCATCCAACGGCACCAACGGGCGCAATTCCGGCGGAATCACAGGCACAACGTCAAGAATCATCCATTCAGGACGACATCCAGACTCTTTGAAGGCATCAACAAGTTTCAGACGCTTTACAAGCTTTTTGCGCTTGGCTTCCGAACCTGTTGCGATCAGCTCTTCGCGGATTTTTACGCGCTCTTGATCAAGGTCAAGATCGACAAGAACCTTTTTGATGGCTTCGGCACCAATGCTGGCTTCGAAAGCATCATCACCAAATTCGTCCTGCGCATCGTAATATTCTTCTTCTGACAGAAGCTGGCCTTTGACCAGCGACGTCATACCAGGCTCGATCACGACAAAGTTTTCAAAATACAGAACGCGTTCCAGATCCTTTAATGTCATATCGACAAGCAGACCGATACGGCTTGGAAGCGATTTCAGAAACCAGATATGCGCAACGGGCGCAGCAAGTTCAATATGCCCCATGCGCTCGCGGCGTACTTTGGAAAGAGTAACTTCAACACCACATTTCTCGCAGATAATACCGCGATACTTCATCCGCTTATATTTACCGCAAAGACATTCGTAATCACGAACAGGTCCAAAAATACGGGCACAGAAAAGACCGTCTTTTTCTGGCTTAAACGTACGATAGTTAATCGTTTCCGGCTTTTTAATCTCACCGAATGACCAAGACCGAATACGCTCGGGTGATGCGATGGAAATTCTGATTTTGTCAAAGCTCTGCGGGCCTTGTGTTTGCCCGAAAGGATTCATCAAATCGTTCATCTATCTACCTTTCCAACATAAGTTGGTTTCAAATAAGTACCTGCCGCCCACCGACATCGCGGTGGGAGCACCAGCCTAAACGGCCTAGTATTCTGCCTCATGCAAATCAACATTCAGACCAAGCGAGCGAAGCTCTTTGACCAAAACATTGAAGGATTCCGGAATGCCAGATTCAAAGTCATCATCACCGCGAACAATGGCTTCATAAACCTTTGTCCGGCCTGAAACGTCATCCGACTTGACGGTGAGCATTTCCTGCAAGGTGTAGGCCGCGCCATAAGCTTCAAGTGCCCAGACCTCCATCTCACCAAAGCGCTGTCCACCGAACTGTGCCTTACCACCAAGCGGCTGCTGTGTAACCAGCGAGTAAGGACCGATCGAACGAGCGTGAATCTTGTCATCAACAAGGTGATGCAATTTCAGCATATAGATATAGCCAACGGTGACAGCACGGTCGAAAACTTCGCCTGTACGTCCATCAGTAAGCCATTCCTGACCTGTTTCACTAAGTCCGGCCTTTTTCAGCAGACCCACGACATCGGCTTCACGCGCGCCATCAAATACCGGTGTCCCCATAGGCACACCACGACCAAGAATTTCGGCCTGTTCAATGATCTGATCATCATCCATCACTGCCAGTTCATTCTGGTATTGTTCAGCAGAATACATGCCTGACAAGGTATCGCGTAGCTTTGAGGTATCAGCATTAGCACGCGCCGCTTCCGCCGCCGCGCCAACCTGTTTACCTAGGCCACGTGCCGCCCAGCCAAGATGCGTTTCCAGAATCTGTCCAACATTCATACGTGACGGCACCCCAAGCGGGTTCAGCACGATATCAACCGGCGTTCCATCTTCCAGATATGGCATATCTTCGGCAGGCACTATCCGCGAGATCACACCTTTGTTGCCATGACGGCCAGCCATTTTGTCACCTGGCTGAAGCTTGCGCTTTACGGCTACAAAAACCTTAACCATCTTCATCACGCCCGGGAGTAATTCGTCACCACCCTGAAGCTTGTCAACCTTGTCATTGAAGCGTGCCTGCAAGGCCGCAACAGCATTTTCAAAGTTGGCAATCTGCGCTTCGACAAGCTTTTGCACTTTGTCATCTTTAACAGCAATCTGCTGCCATTGTGACTTTGGCAATTCGTTCAGCAGTGCATCATCGATTTTGGTGCCCGCTTTTATGCCCTTTGGTCCTGACGCCACTGTCTGATCTGCAAACAGTTCGGTCATACGACCGTGGAAACCACGCTCAAGGATAGAGCGTTCGTCATCACGGTCTTTTCCAAGACGATCGATTTCAGCACGGTCAATGGCCAGCGCACGCTCGTCCTTTTCAACACCACGACGTGAGAAAACCCGCACTTCAACAACCGTACCTGAACCGCCAGGTGGCAGTTTCAAAGATGTGTCACGAACGTCAGATGCCTTTTCACCAAAAATGGCGCGTAGCAGTTTTTCTTCGGGCGTCATTGGTGATTCACCTTTTGGTGTCACCTTGCCAACCAGAATGTCACTTGGTCCAACCTCAGCACCGACATAGACGATGCCTGCCTCGTCTAGATTCTTTAGTGCTTCTTCACCGACATTAGGAATGTCGCGGGTGATTTCTTCCTGACCAAGCTTTGTATCACGTGCCATCACTTCATATTCTTCGATATGGATCGATGTGAATACGTCGTCACGGACAATACGTTCAGAAATCAGGATTGAATCTTCAAAGTTGTAACCATTCCAAGGCATAAACGCGACAAGCACGTTCCGGCCAAGTGCCAATTCACCATCCTCGGTCGATGGGCCATCAGCGATGATGTCACCTCGACGAACCGTATCACCAACTTTTACAAGTGGGCGCTGGTTGACAGTTGTGTTCTGGTTTGAACGCTGGAACTTTAACAGGCTGTAGATGTCAACCGGCGATACTTCTTCGGTTGTTTCTTCGCTGGCGCGCACAACAATACGTGTTGCATCGACCTGATCGATAACACCAGCACGTTTTGCAACGATCGTAACACCCGAATCACGGGCGACACGAGCTTCCATACCAGTGCCTACAATTGGCGCTTCGGCTTTTACCAGAGGCACTGCCTGACGTTGCATGTTCGAGCCCATCAAAGCACGGTTCGCGTCATCATTTTCCAAAAACGGAATCAGTGCCGCGGCAACAGATACTAGCTGTTTTGGCGATACGTCCATCAATTCAATATCGGTTGGACGGGCAAGGCCAATTTCACCAGCCCGACGTACCGGGATCAATTCACCAACAAAAACGCCTTTGGCATCAAGTTCGGCATTCGCCTGTGCAATCGTATAACGGCCTTCTTCCATAGCCGAGATATAGCGTACCTCGTCTGTCACCTTGCCTTCGACGACTTTACGATATGGTGTTTCGATAAAGCCATAACGATTGATCTGGGCATAGGTTGCCAGCGAGTTGATAAGACCAATATTCGGTCCTTCTGGCGTTTCAATCGGGCAAATTCGGCCATAATGCGTTGGATGCACGTCGCGCACCTCAAAGCCCGCACGTTCGCGCGTCAAGCCGCCTGGCCCAAGCGCCGAAACACGGCGTTTATGGGTGATTTCAGACAATGGGTTGGTCTGATCCATAAATTGTGACAATTGCGATGAGCCAAAGAATTCACGCACGGCAGCCGCAGCTGGTTTGGCGTTAATCAGGTCGGCAGGCATGACAGTGTCGATTTCAACAGCGCCCATACGTTCACGAATGGCACGTTCCATACGCAACAAACCAACACGATATTGGTTTTCCATCAATTCACCAACCGAACGAACCCGGCGGTTACCTAGATGGTCAATATCGTCAATATCGCCACGTCCATCTTTGAGACCCGTTAGAACTTTCAGAATTGCCATCACGTCCTGCTTGCGCAGAATGCGGACAGAATCATCAGTGTCCAGATCAAGGCGTGAATTCATTTTCACACGGCCAACGGATGACAGGTCATAGCGTTCGGAAGTGAAAAACAGGCTTTGGAACAAAGCATGTGAACTTTCCAATGTTGGCGGCTCGCCCGGACGCATAACACGATAAATATCGACCAGCGCTTCTTCCCGACATGTATTGCGGTCAGCGGCCAATGTGTTGCGCAGATGCGGCCCAAAATTGACATTGTCGATAAATAGAACGCTGATTTCATCATTGCCATTTTCAACAAAGCGCGCCACTAGCTCTTCGGTGATTTCTTCACCAGCTTCGGCATAGACTTCGCCAGTTGACATATTGATGATGTCTTCAGCAATAAAACGACCAAGAATATCGGTATCAGGAACAAGAATATCTTTGACGCCGCCTTCAGCCAGCTTTTTCAGCGAGCGCGGTGTCATTTTTGTGCCTGCTTTGGCAACAACCTTTTTGGTGTCGGCATCAACTAGATCACGAACCAACTGGCTACCTTTAAGCTTGTCAGTATTAAGGGGAAAGCGCCAGCCATCACCATCGCGTTTATAAGCAACTGCATTGTAGAAATAGCTGAGAATTTCTTCACGGCTCATACCGACAACACGTGATGGGTCAATATCTTCGCCAGATTCGACGCAGGCAGTCATATAGGCTTGTGAGTCGGCGTCAGGCAATGCCATCATAAAGGTTGTTGATGGCAATTTACGCTTGCGATCAATACGCACGTTAAGAATATCTTTGGCATCAAATTCAAAATCAAGCCATGATCCACGATAGGGAATAACGCGGGCAGCAAACAGCAATTTGCCCGAAGCATGAGTTTTGCCACGGTCATGATCGAAAAATACGCCTGGTGACCGGTGCATCTGTGACACGATCACACGTTCGGTGCCATTCACAATGAAAGTACCATTTGACGTCATAAGCGGCAGATCGCCCATATAGACGTCCTGTTCCTTGATGTCGCGAATTGAACGCGCACCTGTGTCTTCGTCTTCTTCCCAAACTACCAGACGCAAGGTCACCTTAAGCGGCGAGGCAAAAGTCAGCCCGCGCTGTTGACATTCTTCAACGTCGTATTTTGGCTTTTCAAGATCATAAGACACAAATTCAAGGATCGAACGACCAGCAAAATCTTCGATCGGGAAAACTGATTTAAAGGTTTCCTGTAACCCGTGATCGATACGATCAGGCACCGAAATATCCATTTGTAAAAAGCTATCATAACTTGACCGTTGAACATCGATCAGATTTGGCATTGGCGTGATTTCTTCCAATTGCCCAAATGTGCGGCGAACCCGCTTGCGACTATCCAAGGTACTTACGTGCGATGCCATTTAGTGATCCCTCATCAAAATCTCGGCTCACCAACTCAAAAAAGGCCAAGTTGGAAGCTTGGTTTGGTCCATCCAGCGAAAATGTTTCAGCTTTCAGGTTTTTAACGACCTTGCACCGGATAGCGAAACGCCACCCGGTGCAAGCAATTTTCAACAGCTTTTAAATGTAAGCTGTTCCGTCAAAGTTACTTAACTTCGACAGAGGCACCAGCTTCTTCAAGCTTGCCTTTAATTTCATTCGCTTCGTCCTCAGACACGGCTTCTTTGACAGCTTTAGGTGCTGCTTCGACGAGGTCTTTTGCTTCTTTCAGGCCAAGACCTGTGATCGCGCGAACTTCTTTAATAACATTGATCTTTGATGCACCAGCGGCAGTCAGAACAACGTCAAATTCAGTTTTTGCCTCAGCCGCGCCGCCAGCGTCACCGCCGCCAGCTGGCATTGCCATTGCCATAGGAGCAGCAGCGGCAGACACGCCCCACTTCTCTTCCAGCATTGTTGCCAACTCAGCAGCTTCGAGAACTGTAAGGTTGGAAAGGTCTTCTGCGATTTTTGCTATATCAGCCATTTGTATACTCCATTAAGCTTGAACTTCTAGGTTTAAATTATGAACTCTGCAATTGGTCTTCGCGTGCTTTGATGACGCGTGCGAGCTTTCCGGCCGGAGCCTGAGCCACACGTGCAAGTTTTCCTGCTGGGGCTTGAAGAAGCCCAACAAGCTTGCCGCGTAATTCGTCAAGAGATGGCAATTTGGCCAATGCCTCAACGCCAGATTTGTCGAGAATTTTCCCGTCAATACTGCCGCCAACAATGGTCAATTTGGTATTCGTCTTGGCAAATTCTACGAGAGTTTTGGCCGCTGCCACCGGGTCTTGCGATGTTCCAATCGCAGTTGGTCCGGTAAACAGGCTGTCCAAATCTTCGTAGCGCGTGTCTTTAAGCGCTAGCTTGGCAATCCGGTTTTTGGTTACCTTAAAGCCAGCACCGGCTTCCCGCATCTTTAGACGCAGTTCGCCACTCTCTGCAACGGTCAAACCAACCTGATGCGTCACAACAATAGTTGTTGATGCATTGAAGGCTGCTTGCAGGGTTTCGATCAATTCGGCTTTTTCTGTTCTATTCACCGACAATCTCCACTCTTCGTTTGGGATATTATGCCCTATTGGGCATGCCATCCCGGTTGCAAAACTAGACCGAAAAAAAATTCCGGCCTGCTGGCCTGCCCATAAGAAGTTCAAGCGGATAATCCGCTTTTGCTCCCCGTCTATTACAGGTTATTAAGCATCTTTCGGCCTTGCGGCTGATCGGCGCCCCTGCAGTCTTGGACAGGTGCGGGGTCGTGCAAGCACCACCCCTAGTCATCATCAACACGTTACCGCGCCGATGATAAATTCAAATTCATCTAGGCAATGTCTTCGACAAACACGCCTGCGCTCATTGTCGAGCTGATGGTAATCTTTTTGATATACGACCCTTTTGCACCGCTTGGGCGTGCCTTGCGGACAGCTTCGATAAATGCGTTTGCATTTTCTTCAATCTGTTTGGCGCCAAAGCTGGCCTTGGCAACACCAGCATGCACAACACCAGCTTTTTCAGCACGATATTGAACTTCACCAGCCTTGGCAGCTTTTACCGCTTCGGCAACGTCAGCTGTGACAGTGCCAAGCTTTGGGTTCGGCATCAGACCACGAGGGCCAAGCACCTTACCAAGACGACCAACAACACCCATCATATCAGGTGTGGCAATAACACGATCAAAGGCAGATTCGCCATTCTGGATCGCTTCGGCCAAATCTTCAGCACCGACAAGATCGGCGCCAGCGGCTTTTGCCTCATCAGCTTTTGCATCTTTGGCAAAAACAGCAACACGCATGGTTTTGCCCGTACCGTTTGGCATGGCGACAACACCGCGCACCATCTGATCAGCATGACGTGGATCAACACCCAAATTCATGGCAATTTCGATGGTTTCGTCAAATTTTGCCTTTGCATTCGACTTTACCAGTTCGACAGCCTCAGCCAGCGGATAGGCTTTGTTCCGGTCAACCGCTTCATAAGCAGCACGTAAGTTCTTTGTCTGTTTAGCCATTGGTTCAGCCCTCCACAACTTCAAGGCCCATGGCGCGGGCAGAACCCATCACCATCTGCATGGCACCTTCGATATCAACCGCATTCATGTCGCCCATCTTCTGATCGGCAATTTCGCGCACCTGCGCCATTGTCACTTTACCAGCAACCGTACGACCTGGCTCCTGACCACCTTTTGGCAGGCCAGCGGCTTTTTTCAAGAAAAAGCTGACCGGAGCTGTTTTGGTTACGAATGTAAAGGACTTGTCCTGATACACAGTGATGACAACCGGAATTGGCATATTCTTTTCCAGTGAGTCAGTCGCTGCGTTGAACGCCTTACAAAATTCCATGATATTTACGCCGCGCTGACCCAGTGCTGGACCAACCGGTGGTGACGGGTTAGCCGCTCCAGCTGGAATATTCAGCTTGATATATCCGTCAATCTTCTTTGCCATAACTATCTTTCCTTGACTTACGGGACAGCATGTTAAGTGATGCCACCGTTATCGCGTTAACCGCACTTGTTTAAACTTTTTCTACCTGACTATATTCCAACTCAACCGGCGTTGACCGACCAAAGATGGACACGGTCACTTTCAGCCTTGCCTTATCATCATCAGCCTCTTCAACATAACCATTGAAAGACGCAAACGGACCATCCGATACGCGCACCTGCTCGCCAATATCGAATGTGATTGTTGAACGTGGACGCTCGACACCTTCACTCATTTGCTTGATCAGGCGCTCAGCCTCACCATTCGTGATTGGCACGGGCTTGCCTTTGCCCCCTAAGAAACCTGTGACCCGCGGCTGGCTGGTGACAAGCTGCCACGCCTCATCGCTAAGTTCCAGTTTCACAAGGATATAACCGGGGAAGAATTTACGCTCTGACTGGACGCGCACACCACGGCGCAATTCAACTACCTCTTCGGTAGGAACCATCACTTCGTCAATCTGATCTTCAAGCCCATGCGTAGCGGCTTGCTCGGTAATTGCCTGAGCGACCTTTTTCTCAGATCCTGAGAACACATGAACAACGTACCAGCGTTTGGCCATCAATAAATCCCAATTTGTCTTGCCATGAGCAAAACGTCAAAAAACCACTTCGTTCCTAGCCACCAAGACCAAGAACAAACTGGACAACATTCGAAAGCACCATATCCACCAGCAAAAAGAAAATCGCGGCAATGGTTACCATAATAAACACAGTCAGCGTAGCCGTACCTGTCTCACGGCGAGACGCCCAAGAAATCCGACTGATTTCCTGACGCACTTGTCTTACAAACTGTGCGGGCGATACTTTAGCCATCGATAGCTACCACTTCAAGTTCAATTTTCAC
>Ga0233432_10003641_pt1 | contig 13882 bp, 8 predicted proteins | sample SI_122_August201_6_FD_179870 | JGI IMG/M metagenome (GOLD analysis project Ga0233432, IMG submission 179870) | Seawater microbial communities from Saanich Inlet, British Columbia, Canada - SI_122_August2016_10_MG | ecosystem: Environmental > Aquatic > Marine > Inlet | place: Canada: British...
ACCCGTTCGGTGAATTCCCGCATCAGAGATTCGGCTTTTCCTTTGTCGTTCTGAAGAAAATGGTCGATCAGATCATTGGCACTGTCTAACTGAGTATTCCCAATTTTACCGTTTGAGTTCCTAAGGACCTCATCGATCATTCCACTTGAAAACTGATCCATAAGTGGAATTTCCCTTGAGTTGGTCTTGTCTAAATAATTTTGAACCTCAGGAGATCGGAGGTTGAGGTCTGCATAATAATCAAACATTTCCTGAGGACTTGCCTTTGCCCACCCCTTAAGAATTTTACCAAAGGCAGGATCTCCGTCTTTGAGGAGTTCTTGGGCAACTTCCTGTCCCCCTATCTCTCCAACTCTCATCCAGAATTTATCCTGAAAATTCTTTGATTGGGGCAATTTTTTCTCCTCATGAGCAAGGGCGAGGGCATCCCTGGCTTCTTTCCAGTTTTCCAAGCTAAGGGAATTGAAAAATTCCTTGGGTGATTGGTCTCCCTGCAAAAAGACATCGAGTTCTTTTTTCCATGGTGGCTCAGTTACGGTATAATCCACAGGAGTATGTTCAACTTCTGTGGTGATTTCTTCCTGTTGTTCCACAGAGATCAGTATCTTAGCCTTAGAGTCAGTAGCTTTTGGCAGGGTTTGATTATTGTCTGTAGATCTTTTGGGGTCTTCGGATACGGTTTTTGATTGTTTGGATAAATCGGCTAGTAGTTGCTCAGTTTGCTCAACGAATTCGATTTGAGGCTCAATGGGAGTTTTCTCGTCATCCGAACTGGAAAAGAAGTAAATCAGAGGAATGCCAAGTATCATGACTCCTCCTAACGCCAACTTTATCCAACTTATTTTCACAGGGAAAAAGTAAGAACCCATTTCCTAAGGGTCAAACTTCAGATGATATCCAAGTAAAATTAATTTTTCATGCTCAGTAAAGCTTACACCCAAAGTTTTAACCATTTTAAAAAGAAATCATGAAAGCCGTTTTCTGATTATAGGTAGAGGTGAGGTATTTTAGGAGTGGATTAATTCAACGATTAGGTTGAAGGTTTTGTATGAATATTTTGATACTCTTTCTTTTTGGCCTGCTTTCCATTTCTCAATTGGGAGCTCAAGAGATTACCAGGTTCAGGCTGATGACTTTTAATATTCTTCAGGGTGGCGGGAATGCCAAGAATGTTGGCTTTGGAAATGATTTATATGGCGGTTCAAGAATTGATGAAATCACATCTGCAATCAAGATAGCCCGGGCTGATATAGTCGGGATACAGGAAGATTGTTCGATTAAGTCGAATGTAATTCTTAATGGGCTCGGGAAGGGTTGGTTTCGAGCAGGTAAGCTTTACTCCAAGTTTCCGGCAAAGCTAATACATTCAAATAAAGATCGTTCGTTGGAAGTCGTTGATGTGAAACTGGCAGGTTCTCGAGTCGTTCGAATCGTAAACTGTCACTGGTGGCCCAATAATTACGGACCATTCCTAGCTCAGGGAAAACTTAGAGCCGATCCGCGGGTGGATCTGAATAGTTTGGCCAAGCTTGTTGAGGAAAAAGGAGCACGACGGGGCGGAACCCGGGGGTACAGAGCAACCATTGTACCGTTGGAGGAAGCAATACAGGAAAAAAGAGCAATCTTCCTGCTCGGTGATTTCAATGAACCATCCCATCTCGACTGGACCGAGCATTATGCGAAGAATGGATCTGATCGATGGGTTGATAATCCAACGGGTACTCCACTGCGATTACCGGTAAAATGGCCCGGCTCTGTGTTATTGGAAAATATCGGAATGATTGATTCATTCCGACAGGTACATGCCGACGAAGTCAAAAAGTCGGGGAATACATGGACCCCGCCATATCCGATCCAAACTCCGGGTAGGAGACCCTACGGCGATCAGGTATTGGATCGGATAGATCGGATTTACCACCACGGAAACAATATGAAGGTTGTGTCCGCCCAGGTGGTAGGGGAGAAGGGCAATACATCAGATATCGTTATCAAAGGAAGATGGCCATCCGACCACCGTGCAGTGGTCGTCGAATATAAGTTGAAGAAATAGAATCTAATTCAAAACTACTTCCCAATGAAATATCTGTCCTACAGATTCTTTTCTGTTGCCGGAAATCTTTTGCGGGCAGAACTGTCAATCGGTTTGCCTGATCGACGGCTCCACCATTCAGGTGCCCGCTCAGGGTTGTAGGATGGGTTGGGGACGGGAATGCGGGCGAGAACTTCATTTCGCCAACCCGAAAGTTTTTTCTTAAGGTCCGCAACCTTTCCTTTTTTCTCATCGGCTAAATTGTTGGATTCACTCAGATCCTGAGAAATGTGATATAATTCGATATCTCCGGTCCCGTCCAGGTATTCGATTAATTTCCAATCGCGTTCGCGGATGGCACCGGCAGGACGGTCATGGTGGTAGTGGGGGTAATGCCAATGGATTGCTTTGCGGTTAAGTTTGGCTTTTGGATTTTGTAACAAAGGAAGAATGTTTAATCCGTCAATGGTTTGGTTCTCTGGAAGCGTACCCTTGGCAGTCGCAACAAAGGTCGGGTAGAAATCATAAGAAATTGTAGGCTCGGAACAGGCAGTGCCTGGTTTGACCATATTCGGATACTTTACGATCAGGGGAACGCGGATGCCTCCTTCATGGAGGGAGCCTTTCTCTCCCTTGAGGGGAGCCAAATCGCTGACGATATTATCCGACTGCTCATTGTAATCGTATCTCTTGATTAATCCCCCGTTGTCCGAAGTGAAAACGATCATGGTATTTTCGGTGAGGCCCTGTGCTTCGACTTCTTTGACAATACGTCCCACCTGATGGTCGACTTCCTCAACCAAACCGGCATACACCGGGTGGGGCAGGGAACGATTCTTTTCCTTGCCCCGTTTCCGGTATTTCTCAACCAGTTCTGATTTGCTGGCGAGCGGGATGTGTACGGCGTAGGGAGAAAGCATGAGAAAGAATGGATTATCCTTATTTTCACGAATGAATGATTCGCAAAGATCAGATTCGTAATCAGTACGGAACTGACCAGGGGATGGCTTTACAATATTCGGATTGGTCGCCTTGAAACGACCGGGTAAATGAGGGCCATTAACTTCGGCTGCAAAGTCGTATCCCTGCTTGGCTGGACCAAATTTGTCACCGCGTCCCAGGTGCCACTTGCCCACATATCCCGTGGTGTATCCAGCGTCTTTCATGCTTTCCGCAACGGTGACCACATCCAACGGTAAGGCCATGGTGGTTTGGGGATTAATGACCCGCTCGAAGGGACGCCAATGTCCGGGAATGTGGGCGGTGATTCCAATACGTGCCTGATTCTGTCCAGATTGTACTGCGCAACGGGTAGGCGAGCAGACTGCACCTGCGGCATAGAAATCGGTGAAACTCATTCCATTCATTGCGAGTTGGTCGATATGGGGAGTGTCAATGAAGTCGTTTCCATAGCAACCGACATCGCCCCAGCCCAGGTCGTCAATAAAGATAAAAATGATGTTGGGCCTGGTTTTCTGTTCAGCGAGTGCCCAGTTGGCTAAGGTAATTAGTAATAGGGTGAGTAGGAGGTTTTTCATATTCACTTAATCAGCTGAGGTCTTAATTCTCGATCGTCTCTAACGGGAAAGAGCGCATTTTCTGTTTCCAATTGCTTAGTCATAAAACGGATCATTTCATTGGTTTTCTTGGTGTTTCCGAGAGACAAATTTTTGGTTTCATACGGATCGTTTTTCAAGTTGTATAATTCATACTTGAGTAAGGGATCTTTGCTTTTTCTTTTTCCGCCACTCGTAAGGTATCGGTAGATCAGCTTCCAGTCTCCCTTGCGAAAAGAGGTGAAATAGGAGCTTCGGTGTGAATGGGGGAAATGACACATAAAGTGATCAGGTCTTTCATTATTACTCTTTCCGGATAGTTGAGGAAGCAGGCTTACGCCATCAACCGGATGCTTAGCTGGTAAGCTTGAGTTGGAAGCATCTACAATAGTGGAATATATATCCATGACTGTTCCGATTTGCTCGTGATGAAGATGATTACGGGCTATTTTGAATGGGTTATTTTTTGCTGCTTTTGCCCAACTGGCAATGAAGGGAACGCGCATCCCACCTTCGTAGCAGGTTCCCTTTTTCCCGCGGAGGGGAGCGGAGCTGAAATAGCCATAAGTGTCACCCAGCGGTCCGTCGGATCCATTATCGCCGACGAAGAGGATCAGGGTGTTTTCGGCCACACCTTTATCTGCAACATGATCCATAAGGTCACCAAGTGATTTGTCGATCCCCTCGATCAGAGTGGCAAATGACTTCGCGGGCCTTGGCTTTTTCGAGTTTTCATAGTTTTTGATAAACCGTGGGTCGCTCTGAAAGGGACTATGCACTGCGTAATGGGACATGTACAAAAAGAAGGGCTTTTCCTTTTGTATCGAACGGGTCACAGCTTTCTTTGCTTCCAAAGTGATCGCTTCGGAGAGGAAGGTGTCAGTCTTATGATATTTCTCCAATCCCGGAACAGCCCTTCTTTTTCTTTTGGGATCGAGATTGCCATAGCCGTCTTCTCCAAAATAGCTACCGGGGGCACCAAAGGAACAGCCGGCAATATTGATATCGAATCCCAATTTGGTGGGGTCCTCTCCCTCATAACCAATCGGTGCGAAATGAGCCTTCCCGGCAAAAATGGTATGATAATCATTTGACCGGAGTACGAAGGGTAGGGTCGTATCCTTCGCAGTGAGCCCTTCCCATTTCCAGTCCTCCGGACCGGCATTTTTACTTTCCGGACTGATGAATTGAGTGACGCGGTGTCTTGCAGAATTCTGCCCTGTCATCAGGGATGCCCGCGTGGGTGAGCATACAGACTGGGCGTAGAACTGAGAAAAGCGTACTCCCTGCTTGGCCAGTCGTTCCATATTGGGGGTTCGGTACCATTCATTGAGAGGGTGCTTTTCGGGTTTACCTTCCTTGTCCGCCAGCATAGGCACCGAGGTGTCCATTAAACCCATATCATCCACCAGAAACAGGATGATGTTGGGCTTTTGTTTGGAAGATAAATTTAGAAAAAGAAGGAAACCACCTAGGCAAAGAAAAAAAGACTTCTTCATTGTCGGCTCCTTATTCCCACTTAGTCAGTACTTTACGCTCCTTCACCGGCCACCACTTGCCAATCTTTGCGGCAAGTCTCGCCACCACTTCAGGATTGTCTTTGGCCAGGTTCTTTTCCTCCTTAGGATCTTTAAGCAGATTAAATAACTGTGGGCGCTTTTCTTCTCGTGGATGTGTGGTCTTGTAGCGGTTTACCTCGCCGTCATAGGTGAGGAGTAATTTCCATTTTCCCTCAATGGTCCAACGGAAGAGAAGGGAGTCTTCCAGGTTTTCGACATCTGCGATGTCATGGGCAAAGCTTTCTCCAAAGATGCCCTTTCTTTTGATTGGCTTTTCTTTTTTTAAGTTCTCGAGAAGGTTTAATCCGGGTAATCCTTTGGGAGTGCGGGCATCGGTGGCTGCCAGGACGGTGGGAAAAAGATCGATCGAGGAGACCACATCCTTTCGCTTTCCGTTCTTTAGGTTTCCGTTGGGCCAGGAGAACATGATGGGCGTACGAATGCCGCCCTCATAAGGGGTTTGTTTGGATCGGGGGGCATATCCGTTCTTTTCAGGATTTTGGATCCATCCATTGTCGGTGACATAGACTATAATAGTGTCATCCCGCAGGTTCCTTTTTTCTAAAATATCAATAAGCTGCCCGCAGGTCTCGTCAAACCAGGTGCACATGGCATAGTACTTAGCAATGGAGAGGGGGAGACCAAGGTCTTGGTATGGTTTGAGTAATCGCTCGGGTGGGTTATGCGGAGTGTGTGGAAGGAAAACCCCGTACCATAAAAAGAAAGGCTTATTCTCCTTCATTGCATGATCCACAAAATCCTCAATCGGCTGTAAGCCATTCCGACCGATCTTCAATCCGTCATCTCCATGACGTCCGCCTGGTTGAGGAAAACCACGGGTCATTCCATGAGTGAATCCGCCATGTTTAAAATTTCCTTCCCACCATTTTCCGCTCTGATGGCTGAGGTAGCCCTTTTCGCCAAGCAAATTGGGTAAGGTTTCAAAACGGTCGAGGTAGGAAATGAGTTGAGCTTTCTTTTGATTACTTTTTTCTTTGAGATAGCGTTTAGGTGATGGATCATTTCCGGTAACTCCATGCTTGTGGGCGTATTGGCCGTTAATCAGAGTTACCAGGGAAGGTCGGCAGAGAGCGGTGGGGACATAGCCACGCTCAAATAGCACGCTTTCGTTGGCGAGTTTATCCAAGTGTGGGGTTTTAATTTGAGGGTGCCCCATGAAACCATAGTCGGTCCAAGACTGATCATCGGAAATGATGTAGAGAACATTGGGCGATTTTTGAGCAGATACCCAAAGGGTTCCACCAAATACGCAGAGTAAGCTAATGAGTTTTTTCATAGGTAAAAGGGCTGGATGTAAGACTGAATTTAAAAACTATTTGGCGAAAAGTTGGTGATCCGATTTACCACCAGCAATTAAATAGGCCATTAAATCAAGAATGTCTTCTTTGTCCATGGTGTTTAGCAATCCTGGAGGCATCATGGAAACCGTGGATGGCTCGATAGAAGCTAAGTTTTCCGCTTTTACTTTGGTAACCATGCTGGGCTGCATCATATCGGTGTTTATCCAGTACTCATTGTTCCTCATGTTCATGATTCGGCCGTTAAGTTGAGAACCATCGCTCAGGCTGAAGATGCTTGATCCATATTGATCACTTATTTCTTTTCCGGGATCCACGATGGACTCAATCAGATCGTAACCTCCAAACTTACCACCAACGGAAGTAAGGTCGGGACCAACCGCTCCTCCTTCGCCCCCGATTCGGTGACATGCATAGCAGCTCCCTGCACCAAACATTTGACGGCCATTCTTAAAATTTCTCTTTCCGGGTACTCCACTGGGTACCCATTTGCCCATTTCTTTCATTGTCCAATTTTTGACAAAAGTACGGGGTTCGAAAGTAAACTGGGGAGCACTGGACTGGGGTTTTGTATCAATTATCTTTTTCAGACCCTCGGTCATTTGTGAGTCCTTAACGCTGGCAATCGCATCTTTTTTGATGCCATCCAGGTAGTTGTTGAGTCGGGCGCCTCCCTTGAAGTTACCCGCCCGTACAAACCATTTGAAATAAGATTCGCGTAGGAGGGAGGTCCATCCGGTCTTTAGATGGCGGAGATTAAGGGCATAACCGATTTGTTCCTCCTGTCCGGAAGCTCCCCTTAAAAGTACCATTCCCTTTCTTGCTGCCGATGGTGCCTGGAGGAACTGCATAATTGCGGAAAGATCACGGTTTTCCTCCGGTGTGGATGCTGGATAAATCTGATCAAGCCATGCGATCAGCTTTCCCTTTTGCTCCCTGGCAGGCTGACCTCCACGGGTCAGGGCAAGAGTGATGGAACGGAGCAAATCGATCCGTTGCTGCCAGTTCTTCTCGTTAGCGTAGTCCAGTGTCATAGCTTTGGAAAGAACCGCTTCTGAACTCTTACTATCCGCACGGGCCAGTGCGATCATGGCCGCGGAAGCAACGACTGGATTTTTTTCAGATGATAGTTTGTTTTTCCAATTTTTGACTGGCTGTTTTTCGAGGGCGACCCGGGCCGCGTGGCGAATACCACGATCCTGGGCTCCAAGTGCACTCCAAATTTGATTCAATTGTTTTGGGTTTGCTGGCTTAACATCTTTTTGAACAAAGTTTTCCAACGCCTGCCGTCGTTTGCGTGCCACTTCGCCCCCGGGGATTGATTTGGCGGGTGCAGTGGATTCTTTACCGATGTAAGTTACGCGATATATCCCGGATTGTACCTTCCTTCCGCCTACTGCAATGTACATGGCTCCGTCCTTTGGGTTTACTAAAAGATCGGTCAGGGGAAAGGGCTGGGCACTGGCAAATTCTTCCACTTTACCAACATAGCTTGATCCCTTTGGTGTGAGGTGTACAGCGTACAATTTTCCATAGGACCAGTCAGAGATAAAAAAGGCATTTTGATACTTTGCAGGAAACTTGGCTCCGTATCCAAAGCATACACCGGTGGGCGATCCCGGCCCCACATCCACCACAGTACCAAAGGTATCGCTGCAGTAGTCCATGAATTTTCCCGTACCTGTACGCCATCCGAAATCAGAACCATCAATCACATGGTTAACACGCGTGGGGCGATACCATGGAGTATTCATATCCCATTCCATATCCGCATCATAGGTAAAAAGCTCACCCTCGCGATTGAAGGCAGCATCATATTGGTTACGAAAACCGGTGGACATAACTTCCCAGGTTTTTCCTTCAGGATCAATTTGAGCAAAATGGCCGAGCGGGGCGACCGCGCCCTTCATGAAATACTGCAGGGATGGATATAATTGATCTTCTCCCCAGAGTTCCGGAACCCGGGAGTGGGTGTAGTCGTCCGGGAGTGGGGTCTGGTTCCCCATGACCACATATAAATGTTTGCCGTCCGGAGCTGGAATAATGGCGTGTGGACCGTGTTCGCCCCCGGTGGCGGAAAGTTTTTTAATGGTTATAATTTTGTCGAACTTATCGTCCTGATTAGTGTCTAAGAGACGGAATACGCCGGCACCGGTTGAACTCGAGCGGGAGTTAACCACGACATAAAGACTGTCAAAGGCGTAGCAAAGTCCTTGAGCATGTCCAATTTGTGGAAGTTTTTTTTGTGCATCGGTTGGGTTGCCCATGCCTGCCCGTTCCGCGGCATAGGTGATTTGCTCGATACTTGTGGGATCAATTTTCTTGCCCGCAGCTGGAATAGGAAAACGGAAGATCCCCCCGTATTGATCACTGACGATCAGGCGGTTTTTATTATCCATACACATGGCAACCCATGAACCCTGTTTGTCCATCGGTACTGAATAAAGCAGATCAATCTTAAACCCCTCGGCAATATTGATTCGTGCGGGAGAAGTGGCTGAACGGGCAAGAGATTCCATTTTTGGCCTGGGAGCTGGTTTAGAGGCCTGTTTTTTAGGCTTCGCACCGGTTGCGTCTTCGAGGGCTTTCTTGGCAGCTGCACCCGATAATTTTCTGTACTTAAGAGCTTTAAACTCGACTTTCATGGGTAAACCGCGATGCAGCTGAAGTCCAAGGTGTCCTTGGGCGATCGCATCGGGATGATTTTCCGTTACATCGACGGTTACCACATCATTGACCATATGGACCAAACGGTTGCCCACAGCCAAGACAGTCAATTTATTCCATTTTGTGCTATCGAGTTCAGTCTTATCCCCCACTGAACCAAGGATTTTCACATCCTTATCTCCCCTTGCGTCCGCTTTTTGCCAACGCCTGGCAATGATTCCCCGTTTACCATACTTTTCTCCGTAGAGCATGCCAAAGAATTCCTGTTTCGGATGCAAGTCCGCCTGATACCCGGTGAGCACACAATCTTTTACGTCACCCACCGCTTTACTGCGGTACTGAACTCCGGAATTATTCCCCTGGAATTTCACCTGACAGGAGAATTCGAAATCCTTTACCTCTCCTCCTTTCCAGATAAGAAAAGTGTTGGCAGAGGTTGGGTTGTCTGCGGTGGTCTCTCCAATGATGGTTCCGTTTTCAACTTTCCAGAATTGGTCTTTTCCGATCCATCCGGAGAGATCTTTACCATTAAAGAGATTGATAGTCTTTTGTGCGGACAGGGAAGTAAGTCCGAGACAGAAGGCTATAATGCAGGATGAGAGGGCATTTTTATATTTCATAACGTATAAGGTGAGGGGGTATATTTTAAAGGGTGCTGTTTGTATGCAAACAGGAAAATCGTTGTGGTGGAAATTTAGGATCCGGAGGTAACCTTCCAGACTGCGTCCTCAGATACTGAGAACGATCCCTTAATATTTTCTTCCATATGCATTCTTAACTGATCAATTTCAGCCAATTGTGCATCGGTTGGAAACTCGGTCAAAAAGAGAGGCCACATGGGTTGTCCCCAGTATGTTTTATCGTAGGGAACTCCTTCTTTTTCGATGAGAAGTATCCCGGATGTCAGGTTTTCGCTTCTTTCACCAAAGAGGAGATCAATCTGAACGGGTTTCTCTCCAATGGTAATCCATTTCCCTCGGGCAAACCCTGATCTGGAATTTAGGCAGGGGAATGATGGGTGATTGTTACGGAATACTTTTAGTTCATTGCGAAAATGTGAATCTGACCGCGAGCCCTCAAATACAGCCTTCCCATTGATGGATACCAGTAGGTTGTTGTCCGCATAGCCCCAAAACCGATATTTTCCCGGTTCAGGAGCTTTGACTTTTCCACTATACCACGCCATCCATCCATGAATTGTTGAATAAGAATTGAGGCTCACATTTTCTGGGAAATGATTGTAACTCCCGGCAATGCCAGAAAAGCGTAAAGGTCGGCCCTGTACAAATTGTCCGAGTTTGTTCTGATTCTTAAATCCTGATTTAATTAAGGGTAAGAATCTTTTGGTAATGGTTAATTCCTGGACTTCATCTTTACCTTTCGGTCTTGGTTCAGATTCCTTTTTAATTCCGAAGATTTTTCCGTTCAAAGAGAAATCAGTCTGGATCATCGGAGGAACTGAAAGTTCGGGTACACCACTTTCTTTTTCTCCGCGCAGTTTCATTTTTCCGTCTCGGTCAAAATCAGCCATTGAGCCTTTGCTCATAAGTTTACTGGGGCTGTCGTCTCTAGCTCCCACCGCTACTTCACCATCCAAAACCAAAATTTTTGATCCTTGCTCATTTGCCTGAACCACAAAACTGGTACCCAGGTCCACAAATTTTCTTTCCATGGTATCGACTACAAAACCGATTCCCTGAGGAGGGACTACCAGTTTAATTTCACCTTCTTTTAAAAAGACCCGATCGTTGCTCACTAGGGTCATATTGAGAGGGCCTGTGCCTACGAGATTAACCCCAGTTTCACGGAAAGCCATTTCCACAAGGCCTTGTTCAATGATAAATTCCTCCCCTTTTTGTAAGAACTGTTTCTGTTTGAAAACCAGGTTTTCTCCTTCCAGTCTCATGACTTGAGCAACACCGGGATTATTGGGGACTTGATCCTGTAAGTTGAGGAAAAGCAATACAACTGCAGCTGCGACTCCGAGCCAGGCCAGTTTTGGGAAAAAAGAGATTTTGGAAGAACCTTTTGGAGTGGGCTCGAAAAGTTTATTCATGACTTCTTTTTCAAAATCAGGATTAGTCAGACCGCCGACAGTACCCATTTTCTCTTCCAGTTCGAGCCATCTTGGTTCTCCTGCCTGTGCTGCCCGGGTTAGTCCGGCCATTTCAATTTCGCGGGCAAGTTCAATCCGAAGCTCTTGATCCTCTCGTAATCGTAGGAGCAGTTCTTTTCTTCTCGAAGGTGAAATGGTTCTATTTTCATGCCAGGCGGCAACTATATCCAGGAAGTCAGGGTCTTTATCTAAGTTTTTCATGATGCGGATTTTGGTTCCTTGTTATCCATACATTTACGCAGGACGATATGTGCACGATGACGAAGTTGGTAAATTGCGTTGGGTTTTAAATTCATTTCTTTAGCGAGAGTTTCCATACGCACTCCGTCGAGCCCCGCTCTAATCAAGTGACGGGTACGGTCAGGTAATTCGGAAATACAGTGGAGAAGTTTATTAATTTGGTTTTGTTTCATCTCATCGGATGCTTTGACCATTTCCGGCTGGATGGCACCGGCAATGTCATGCCTGAATTTATCCATGGTGTTGGCCCGCCGGCTGCTTTTGCGCCAGTGGTTGGACAATTGATACTTGGCGATGCTCAAAAGCCATGCCCGGAAATTCGTTCCGATCTCGTAGGAAGATAGCTTGGAGAAAGCAATAAGGAAGGAGTCCTGTGCCAAGTCCTCCGCATCCTCCAAATGGTAGACCCTGGATGCAAGGTAGCCACGGACCAATAATCCATATTCCCGAACGAGTGTCCGAAACTTGTCCTTGTCTCCCGCAAGGACATCTTGAATGATTTCATCTGGGTTTAAATTCGACATAATTTCAGTAATTATTCTGTAAATGTCTTAAGGATTTCTTTTCTTATGCGAAAAATGAAATCTTAGAAATATTATCCAAATATTAGGGAGATGTTGTGCTTTTGAAAAATGATTTATCCACTGCCCGGTCAATTTGTAAAAGCACGCTGTCCACTATTTCAAAGGCAGACTCTATACTTTCATCCGCATAACTGAGGTACCATTCCTCTTTTTCCGTATCCTTTTCTAAAACCGGGAATCCTACTAATTCAAGAAGCTGAAAAGTGTAAGGGTCATAATTGTCGACCTCCACCTCATAAACCAGGGATGGTTGATCATCCAGTTTACTCGATGGATCATTGGGTTGGTTGACCTCGATCATAACCCGGTAGGGCATGGATGCGTTTTGCTCGGTTGGCAGAATATAATCGGCTGGATCGAAGGAACCATTGGCAGTTGCTTCCGATACCGCATCGACCGAATCCTCAAGGCTGAGGTTTTTCTCTTCCGCTTCCTTCTGGGCTTGTTCCCAGCCTTTTACCTTGAATGCCCAGTAAGGGAGTTGTTCCCGGCTGTCCGGAGTATCGGAAACATAGAGAGTCTTGATATGATATAAAGATTGGTTCTCCAACCATACTGCCAATCGCGGAGGGTTCTCTAGATCGTATGCCGGTCCGGTTCGCAGATCGATGAGCATTTTGTAACCGGGATCCGGGGTGTACTTGTAGGTCATTCCTTTCTCATCCATTTCAAAAAGGTCGAGGGCAGGGCCAAGATTACCACTCAGCCCAAGAATTTTCTTAATCGGAGCAGGTTGATAATAAAACAGGAGCGTTGTAAAAATAGTAACCCCGATTACTCCGATTACTACAGGGCTCTTGATATACTTCTTCAGGGCAACAGAATTGTTGAAGATATGCCCTGCGACCACACCGATAAAAAGAAATCCGGTCAGGGCATGGAGGCCGATAATTTCAATCGAAAAGGGTTGGATAAAGGCAATCACCCCTGTAACCGCCATCACCCCAAAAAGGATGGCATTAAAAAGGGAGACTAGTCGGCGTCTTTTCAAGAAAAACTATCCTTTGGTAGGAATAATGGCTTGGTGATCTTGGAGAAGTCCATGAATCTTGGATAATGGGACCTTAAGTGGCGTAGTGTTCGATTCTGCTGCTAGTGCAGCGGTTGCCCCGGCTGCCTGTCCCATACCCATGCAGGCCGCCTGTACCCGCAATCCTGAGTTGGCAAGACGATCACTGCTGACACACCTTCCCGCCGCGATAATATTTTCACTTCCCTTGGGAATCAGGGCACGCAGGGGTATGGTGGGCACAGTTCCGCGTTTTAAAGGCTTGGGTCTTACCCCCGTGCGGGTGTGCAGATCCACGGGGTAAAAAGCATAGGATACTGCATCATCAAAATGATGGCCTGTGGTGTAGTCCTGAACCGAGATAAGAGTTTCTCCGAGGATACGGTAGCTTTCCCTGAATCCAGTCTCGGGTTGTAAGTGCATCAGGCGTTTTTTATCTCTCCTGACTTTTTCTAAAATTGTTTTTCTTCCCGTCAGGTTGGCCAAGGTGGCAGTACGTGAATTGGTGGAATCAGCACCATGCACATACAGTCTGTGGAGTTGTTTGCTAGCGGGGTTATGAGAACTGCCCATTTGATAAAGGTAAGAACCAGGTTGCCTTTCCTTCTCGCGGAGTCTTTCAAATCCAAGCATCCCCACAACTTCCGCTCCTCCGGTACAGTCTACGATTTGCTTGCAAAGGACCCTGCGTTTAGTACCAAAGCCGAAACAGTCCACATGCCATCCTTTATCTGTTTGAGTTACCTTGGAAGGGAATTCGTAATAAGCGATGTCTACATTCGCTTCGCGGCATTTTTCTTCGG
>Ga0233432_10003644_pt1 | contig 13878 bp, 7 predicted proteins | sample SI_122_August201_6_FD_179870 | JGI IMG/M metagenome (GOLD analysis project Ga0233432, IMG submission 179870) | Seawater microbial communities from Saanich Inlet, British Columbia, Canada - SI_122_August2016_10_MG | ecosystem: Environmental > Aquatic > Marine > Inlet | place: Canada: British...
TATTTTCTCCAAGCTGTGTAGCCATTATTTTCTTCTTTTTACAGATTTAACACGACGAGGTTTTCCTTTTGGTTGACCAAGTCTTTTCTTTTCAGCAACTTTTTTATTTTTTTCGGATGCTGACATCTCCGATGCGGTTTTTGGTGTTTTACTCGAAACTCGTTTTTTAGGACGACAATATGGTACGCCTCTTCCGTCACCTTTGGTTCTACCGCAAGGTTTTCCTGTGCGTACATCAATCCATTCTTCCTTAAACCATCTGCGGAGGGCGGCACCTTTTTTAGTTTTTCTTACCGGCATTATTTTTTACTTTTATTGCCCCAATTTTTTGCGCCGACTTTACGGCATTTAGCAAGAGCCCCACTTGCGTACGCAGACGGGAATACCTTGTATCTAGCCTTTACTTTTTTATAACAAGCGTCTTTTGCCATTAGTTTAATTTTTTACGTTTTAATTTTTTTCTTTTAACTTTCTTCAATCCTTTTGTAGAACTTTCAGGTTTTTTGGCTTTAGATTCTATAAGCCCAACGTCCCATTTGCTATACCCTAAAGCTAGTGAAACAGCTTGCCAAGTTTCAACGTCTTGACGCACAGGTGTAGAGAGGTTATCTAATTTACGTATTACGCGATCTGCCGGTAAATTAGTGGTTGCAGATATAATTTTTCCTGCTGATTCAAAGATTGGGTTATCTAAAGTAAACCCTGCTGTTTTCATTTTCTCGCGTGTATTGCGATATGTAAACATTCTACCTGCTGAAGCAAGTTTATCTATTTTAGAACTAATAGGTGGCGATAACTTTAGTGCCTCATACGCTACCTCCTCGTAATTAGGTCTTGCTAACTTAGATTGCCTAATGCCTTCAAGCACCATATTTTTACCAGCAGCAACAGCAGCACCGCCGAAACCTAAGCCTCTAAGTAAACCATCAGCTGTACCATTTGCTATTCTAAAATACCTGCTTCTGGTTTTTTCTTCTTCTTCTTCTTCATCAAACGCTAATGCAAACAAAGCCGTTTGTAAAGACGAGAATACAATGTTCTGCACGGCGCCATAGTACATTAGCTTACTTAAGTTTGTTTTCCAGTCGCCTCTACGATTAATCAAATCTAAGGCAGCTTTTTTAGTTAAGCGAGCGTATTGCATAGGGGTATTGGCAAAAGCTAATACAAGACGCCCTAAGCCACTTGCTTGCTGTAAAGATATACGATCTGGACGCGATGATTGCTGCGTTTCTTCAGCTGTCTCCTGGAAATCAACAAATGCCTGCTTAGTAGCATCTTCCTTACTCATACCCTCTTTAATATACCTGTTCAATCTATTGCGGTAAAAAGACGCGCCGCCTAGTGCTATTGCATGGGAGTCAGCAATCTGAGTTGGTAAGAAACCTTTTTTAAGTAACGATGCAATAACCGCTCTTATTGGGTTTCTGCCTTCTTCAGCAGCTTTTGCAATCTCATCCGCGTTAACATCTGTTTTAAGCCCCGATCTTCTTTCTTTTAAGAAATCAGAATTAAATAAACTTACATAGTCACTCCAAAACTGTGGTTGATTTATAAATGCTGCACTAGCTGCTAATGGGTTGTTATCACTAAAGTTTATAAAGTTAACAAAAGATAGTTGCTGCAATAATGCAGATCTCGTGTTGAAGAACATGATAGCACCAACTGAATCATTAATCCAGTTTACAAATTGATTTGTTAATTTATTAGAGCCAGAAACTCTACGTCTACCTGTTTTCATTCTATAAAGCACATCACTTAGTGCTTCTATATAATTGTCTCCGAACGCAGCACGCAACCTGTTCGCTGTTTCACCCTCTAATTCACCTGTTTGGCCAATCTTTCCGAATATTTCTTCTGAATTAGAAAGGTATTCTTCTAAAAACTTTTCTCTTGACGATGTGTTTAAGTAATCAAGAATATCCGTAGTTAGCGTACCGCCGTCCCAACTTTTTTCAGGAGCTGGTGTTTCAGCAAAGCTAGTTAAGTTTATAATTTGACTTGCAAAGTTTCTTAAGCTTGAATCGTTAGAAACAATATTAACCATTTCTTTTACCTCTGCTTCAGAAAGCCCAGGTATTTCATGGCCGTTTGTTACCCATATATACACTCGCACGGCAACTTCATTTGTAAATCCAGTAGAATTTGTAGCTTTTAGTTTTACATTCTTGCTTCTTAGAAGTTTTTTCATTTTTCTAAACTGGCCCATTGTAAATTGGCGGTATGTTGTGAAATCGTTTATACCTTTGCCAAATGGATCAAATAAGTTTTTCTTAAACCAAGCTAAATCTGCATTACCTTGTTTGCCTTTGCCGATCATATAATACATAAGACCAGCGAAGTCGTCAGCCGATGGTGGTATAAAGAATTTCCACTTACCTTTATTTTTACCCAGCAATCTTGCTTTCTTTTCAGATATTTCCGCGGTAGCGTCTATTTCTGACTTGTTACTAATTTTCTCTGCTAAATCTTCTGCCAAGCTAAATTGTATGCCAGGAGCTACCATTCCGCTTTCTTGCATTCTATTAAACACCTCAAGCCTTTGTTCAGGTGTTAATGATTCATAGCTTCCTCCAGGTTGGTTCGCAGATTCAGGGAACATCTGGCGAGTAACGGTCTCTAGCATGTCAAACCTATCCTCTTTTTTAATTTTTTTGTATGCAGCTTTGTTTGCTTCTATTTTATCATAAAATGTGTCGGCTAAGCTAAATTGTATTTCATTGTTAACATAAAGTTCGCCTTTACTGTTTTCTTTAAGCCATTTTGTTTTTTCTTGATAGGTTGCAGTTTTACCTATAGATTTATCCATTGCTTTAGCATCAGAAACAGAAATCATTATACTTCTAGACTCAACCGGAGTATATTTGCCTGATATAACATTGCTGAATCCTTTAGTTGCAACATTAACACTAGCGTCCATATGCTCGTGCCGCCATCCTGACTTAGGAGTGTTTTTATAAACAACACCACCCTCCATTGTAGCAAAAGATTTTTCGCCGTCTAATATCTGTGAATTAGCACCTGCTAATTGTTTAGCAAAAATTATAGCATCAACTTTATCCTGCCCTTCTTTTGCCGTCTTAACAAAATCAGTTTCTAAGTATTTTAGTAAATTAAATAAAGTTTGCCTAAGAGCGTTTAATTCCTTACTAGACGCCTGCTTTAAAACTTCTTGTATTTTATCATCTTTTAAATTACCTTTTATTGTACTTAAGTTGCTTGAATTTAATAAAAAGCCAAAACCTTTTAAAGACCCGCCTTTTCCTTTAACAAGTGCATTAAATTTATCTAACTCCTTTTTAGTCTTATCTGAATAGTTATTCGGATTTTCTTTGGTTTGATATGCAGTATTTCTAGCTCCCGCCTCTAATGACTCTTTTAAATCTTTAACTCTTTCACTGGTATTATCAAGCGGATTGCCATTTTCGTCTACAATCTTTTTTAAATGTTCCGGCTTAAACGTTACACCGTATGTATTAACTCTATAATGATTACCGGAATAACCATTCAAACCAAGCTGTATACCTATATTGTATAATGAATTTGGCATAAACTCTCTAAGCTTTTGTTGCATCGAGATGTATTTTTCAACAACATCTATAGGAAAGGTTTGATCATTAGCTGATTTATCGGCTAATAAAACATTTGCATTTATTATTTCAGCTATTTGCTCATCAGTTAAATTGTGCAACTTATTTAGTCGACCCGCTGCATTTTCTGCAGCTTTATTTAAAGACTTTTGATAAGTTTCATAACCCACCTGGCTTAATTGTAGGTCTGAAGTGCCTGCACCAATATTAAGATTAATAACACCCGCTTTATCGTTTTGTAGTTCAATTAAGCTTCTAACTGTTGTGTTAGTCATAAGCTTACCGGTTAAGCGAATCATAGCTAGCATTGACTGCGCTTGCGGGGTTTGCCCTCCTAAGCCTGCAGCTATGCCACCATCTGGTTTAATACCAAAAGCTTTATAAAAATCTTGAACAGTAATATTTTTATTTAACTCATACGGGAAAAGCCCAGCGCCTTTAGTTGATCTTTCTTGCCTAGTATAGAATGCTTCCAGTAATTTTCTTGGAACAAGAGTACCTGTGTTAATTAACTCTTCTGAAGCTGCTTCTTTTACGGACCCATCAGGCAATAAAGCTAGCAGCACCTTAGCGTTGCCCCTAAGTATTTCCTGAACGCCTGGTATTTCTTTTTGGTTTAAGTTCTTTGTAGCTTGCTGTACTTTAATAACTGGTACGCCAAAAAACTTGCCTGTAACTTCTGGAGCAAGATCATTTAAATTTTTGAACGTTAATGTGTTTAAATCAATGTCTTTTAAAGCCTCCTTTACCGCGTCTATGTACTCCGTTTTAAGTTTATTAGGTAATATATCTAATGGATTTATTAAGCTCTCTAAACGCTCATTTTCAGCAGCTATAATTTCAGACATATCTTCTATCTCGCTGTTCGCAAATTCAGTACGTTCAGCTACCTCAGAAATATCTGTTGTAAATTGTTCTTGCGTTACTTGACCTTTTTTAAGTACAGAGTTTACTTTATTCTGTAACTGAGAGTTAATCCAGCCAGAAAGGTTATCGTTAACTTCTGGGTTAAAGTTACGAATGTGAGGTATAAGTTCGCCTATAGCATCCATAATAAAATCTTCCTGGTTGAAATCTGGAAGTTGTCTTATTTGCGGAGTAATTTTGCTACCTATAAGTTTTTCAAATGTACCGGCGGTATACATTTTTTCAATAGCTTCTTCAGAGCCTCTAGTGCTCCATTGCTGTTTGTTTTGGTTTTTGCCAAGTTCTTGCACAAAACTTTGATCAGCTGTACTTAATTGCAGTGATCCTCCGCTTGAATCTGTTGTATCGCCAATAGCTTTCAAGGCTCCTTTGGTGAGTTTACCTTTTCCAATGCTGCGATCGTACTCCCGCATGAAGTTAAACACCCCTTTAGCGTCTTTAAAGCTTGCATTTGTATATCCTAGCGGCCTTAATATATTTAGTATTACATTACCAATTTTTTGTAATATACTGTCATTTAGCTTAATGTCTTTATTTCTAATACCATCACTAAATACAGTAAAGTATTCCCTAGCTCTCTGCTCACCAGTATATTGTCTCCTAGTAAGCAAATCTTCCATTGCATTAAGCTGGTTTTTTGTTAGTGTTTGTTTAAACTGCTCAACAAATTCTGGTTGGTTTTGAATTCTAGCGTTTATTATTGGATGCAAAACTTCGTGGGCTCCAACGTTAATTTGCCCTGTTTTAGCAGCTACTTCTTTGTTAATATATATTTTACCATTGAAAGCAGCTCCCCCAACTAATCCAGCTTGCACTTTAGACAAAGAAATCTCGTCAAGATTTACATTATCATTTTTTAATGCTGCTAAAAATTGCTGCGTATTGCCAGCTATAGTCGGCTCTTGAAGACCTATTTGTTCTGCTGCTGTTTCAGCAAACGCGACTGTTTTGCCAATTTTATTTTCAGGGTCAAGTAGTTGTTCTTTCACTCTTTGTACAACTTTATCTTGTATGTCTAACTTTTGTGTTTCTAAAGATTTTGATTCTGCTGTTCTTCTACCAACTCTTTTATATTTTGCAGATACATCGGCTATTTCTTGTTTTATTTCTTTAGCTCTTATTTTAGCTGTTTCAGTATCTTTGTTTTGAAACTGCTTTAATTCTTTTTCAAGTTCGAATACATCAGCGCGGTCTTGTGCGCCTGTTATTCTAGTATCTATTTGAGATTTTAAAACTTCGTCCTGCTGCCTTGTTTGAGCATAATTTTTAAATTCGCCGTCATTTTTAACTTGTATTTTCATACCAGCTAATGCTGTGGCGTCTGCTCCATCAACAATTTCTTTAGCTAAATTATAGTTTACTTTTGATCCATTTATAATGTATTCAGTATTTTTTAAAAGACCTGGCACCTTAGCAGCTATGCTAACCGGCGCACCTCCAATACCTGCAATACCTTCAACTATTATTTCTTTAGCATCTAATGGTTTCCCTTCAACAGTTAAACCTGCGGCTTCACCTAATGATCCACCTATCATTTCAGTTGCTCCCGTGGCTCCTGAGCCTACTAAACCACCTATTTTTTTAGACCCTGTAACTCCCTTTACAGCAAGAGCTGTACTAGAAAAAGCTTTACCTCCAAGCGCGGTAAATACGCCCTCAATAGCGCCTATTGTTAAACCTCGCGCTAATGATTTATTTCTTATACTACTTGCGGATTCTTCATCTTGCATTAGTGCTTGAACGTTAGCTCCTGTGAATTCTAAATTCTTTTTAGCAAGCTCTTCTTGTATGTTAGAAGCAAAGGTTATCATTGTTTCGGACATTGCATTAGCACCAGCCATTGCGCTACTAACACCGACTATACCTGTGCCGACTACTGGTATTACTGAACCTACGCCAGCTCCTGCTGCACCAAATGCGCTCGCTGCTCCAAGAGATTCAGGGCTAATTAATCCGGCAAGAGATTGCACTAAAACGCCTGAAAACCCAGCTATGCCTTCATCTTTAGTAGCAAGTAAAGTTGACATTACAGCATTGTTACCTGCTTCCTTGTATTGATCGTAAGAATTGCTCCATTTTTCAAACTCAGCTATATTGCCCTCTTCATTGTATTTATTTACAACATTTACAAAATCATTGTATTCGTACTTTTCAGCGTCTCCAAGTTTTGAAAATATAGTTAAAGTTTCGCCGGCTGCATCCGCTCTAGATAAACCGCCAGTAATACCTTCTTTTAAAGATCTAGCTATTTCGTTGAATCCCAAAAAACCACGTTCCAATTCTGATTCCGTATTTTCTGGTTTTATTACGGGTGCTGCAGTTTCCTCCACAGCCACACCCGGAGCTATGGGTTCTGTCTTTCCCGGCATAACCAATGCTGAGAACTGATCTTTGTCTCCAGAATATCCATCATTAGAAAACAAATCAAACGAATAATCCATAGCTTCTTGATCCTTACCAATAAGCTCTTTATATTCGTCTAATGTACCTGTATATCCGTCCTGTTGAAACAACCCGAATGCATACTCCAATGCTTTTTCGTTCATACTATTTAATTTGAAGGATTAAATTTTGCTGCACCTGAAGTTTTAGGAGTTGCTTGCTGTGCGCTTCTTTTTTTATTAACTAATCTGCTTTTGTAATAATTTTTAGCATCAGTGCTAATATCGGCTAGGTCAAAAAATGCATTTGATATAGAATAAGCATCTGTTATATCTACGTCATATGGCGATGAATCGTAGTAAAAATCAGCTACTCCATATGTATTTTTAAATGCTTCTTTCGTTTGCTCAGGCGTGAATTCTTTTTCTAAAATTTTTTCATCCGAAGCAAACAAATTAAACATCTCCTCTTTTGTCATAAGTTTAGTTCTTTCAGACGGGGACATTTGGTCTTTAATTAAGCCGGATATTTCTTGTCTGTAGTTTGGCGCTTTTGAAGCAAATCTTTGCGCTAGCATAGCCGGCCGTACGCTTTCAGGAACTCTTTCGTTATCTTTTACTAATTCAAATATTGAATTAACAATTTTATTAGCTTCATCTTCCCCTTGCTGCGCTAATGGATTAAAAGTTTCTAAATCATCTTTTAAACCTTGCCCCATTTTATAGCCGGGTATATTTCCGCTTTTCCCTGCTTTAGCAACCTGTGCAGCTTTGTACTGTTTTAAGCCGTCAGCGTTAACGGTTGATATATGGCTCATAATACCATCAAGAATCATATCTTGTACTTCATCTTGTCTTGCCGGATCGTTTGCAATTTCGTCAGGTATGTCAATAAGCTTAAAGCCATCGAATAAATCATCATTAAGTAATGACTTAATAGTTTCAGGACCTCGCTGGTCAATAAGGTTAGACAATTGTGCGCGCATTAGCCTAAAAGCTGAATCGTCTTTTGACAAATCTAAACCTTTAACCCCTTTGCTATACATGCCTTGTGCTTGCTTTAATACTTCAAGACCAACGGTAGAATCTTTAAGAAAATATTTTGATATTTCAGAATGATCTAAATCGCCAAATTCTGTTTGATAAGTAAAACTACCGTCATTATTAATGACCCCATTGTAGTTTTTATTAACAAATACTTCGTCAAGAGCTGCTATTTTATTAGCATCCATGCCTTTTGAAACGTTTCTTCTATTGCTAACATACTCCTCTGTAAGCTCTTGCAATTCTTTTAACTTGGTATTGTAGCCTTCTAATGAGTTTTTAGCATTACTCATTATGCCCGTGTATTGCATATACTCAGGTGATCCTGTTTGACCTGATGCTTTAAGATTAGCAATTCGGCGGGAAGCATCGGCATATTGCATGCGATTGCCCATAAGCCCCGTCTGTAAAGCGTTTTGCCATGGAGTTGGTATTTTTTCAGCAGAATAATCCTCCGGCAAGTCTTCTAACTTGGAATAAACAAAATTGTCTATATTAGTGCGCATTAGCTTTTCTTCCTGCTTACGACGATACCTCATAATATCATCGTAGCGGTTTTCTTTTGTAGCTGCCGCTTTTACCTGAGGATTTTTATAAGCAGCCTTCCCTGCCCCTCGTATATTATATACACCTAAATTTACTGCCATGATATTTTGTTTATATTAATTTGGCTCTAGCCATTTGCTTTATTAACTGCCTTCCCCAAGCCGCCGCCACCGCCAAATCCTCCTCCAGCTACCATTTCAACACCTCCTGATATAGTGTCTGTTATTCCACTCATTAATGCCTGTTTAGCTTCAGCTCTAGCCGCCTTAGCTTCGCCTAATCTTTCGCCGGCCATACTAAGCATATTAGAAGTTTTTGCTGCTTCCATTTGTCTTGATTGCATTTCACCACCGGCAACCATTTGTTGGCGATTAGCTTCACCCTGAGCTGCCATAGCTTGGTTTCTGTTTTCCTGTTGTGCTATAGATGCGGATGCTGCTTGCGCTTGTTGGTTTTGTGAATTGGCTAAGCTTTGCGCTAATGCTGCAATACCTGAACCGCCGGCGGCTGCTGATAAGCTGCTCATTACATTAGCGGCACCTTGCTGGCTTTGTTGTGCTGCAAAATCTGCTGCTTGTGTGTTCACCGTAAGATCCTCGTATGGGTTACTCATATTTTCATATGGGTTAGACGTGTCTAGTTGAGCGTAGCGGGATTTCATTTGATTAAATTCGCCTTGAGCAGCTCTTTCCTCCCTTCGCCTAGCTCTACCGCCGATTGAAGCACCTACTATATTAGTAATGCCGCCAACTATTTTGTCTATTGCCATAATTTACTATATTTTTATGTTATTTTAATTACGTGTTTACTAGCTACTTAAAGATATTTCACTGTTAACAGCATATAGTTCTTTTTCTTCTGTAGATGTTATTTCAAAATCTACCTCAGCATAATATCCTATTATACCTGACGTGTTTGTTTCGGTATTCTTAGCAAAGAATATAAAATCCCCATCTGAAGGGCGTAGTGCGTCGTCTTCCGTGAAGCATGTGATTGAGTTACCTGATATACTTATACAAGGCCCCACTCTATACACTCCGCTATTATTTTTAAAGTATACAATATCTGCGCCAGGATAATTAGGCGAATCACTGTTAGTTTGTAAAGATACGTTTAACGGGTTATTAAATGATAGTGTTATTTGCGCCATAATAATTATGTTATTTGATGCCTAAGTTTAAACTGTCCATTCGGGTAATTTGACGGGCCTCCATTAAAAGTGCATGTGTGTAAAACTTTTATAAAATAAAGACCGGGGGGTACAGACATATTGCCCCATGGAGAAGCATAGGAAGTACTGTGAGTGTACGTTCCTGTCCAGTTTATTCTAATAGGATGATCTGATCCAGTGGTAGCTTCGTTGTATGCTCTTGGCGACGCTTTCCAAAGAGTTATTTGCATTTTGTGCGTGGTAAGAACCCCAGCAACTTTTTTTGCATCTAATGTGTAAGTAACATTCCCCCCAGGAACTATTATCATAGAATATGTAGTACTGGGAAATGTAGTATTGACAGCGTTGCCAAGAAAATTCGACTCCTCGGTTAAGCCTAAAGGAATGCCCAGCTGACTATCATTATTATAAAATGAAGAAACAGGCAGAGCCGATACATTTATATCAACATCTGCTATCCTACTTGTTAATCCATTATTATCAGTAACTTGATATTGAAAAACGTCGTCAGCACTTGAAACCCCGTCATTTTCATAAAAAACTTGGTGTTGAGAAAGAGGGCCTGTGGATATGCCTCCTGAAGGATTACTTAACCCGCTATCATAATACAAAGAACCTCTAGTCGGTGCTGTAATTAAAGAATAGCTTATACTTTCGTTGGTTGGACTATTGCCTTTTAATACAATTAAACCAGTGTCGCTCCCTTGCTCGCAGGGTTTTGCTATGTCATCAGCATTTGGTTTAGAAGTAATCTGTATTGTAACTGTAGCCTGGTCCGTGTCAACCCCGTCACTAACCTCATAAACAAAAGAATCTTCTGAAACAGAAAGGACCCCTTTGCTTTTATATTTAAATCTACCAGCGCCACCCAATTCAACAAACCCATGCAGAGGCGGAGTAATCATAGAATATTCTAGCTCATCCAATTCATTATCCGCGTCTGTTACGTCTAAATTAGCAAAGGTTGACCCGCCTCTTTCGCAACTTATGCCAGTAGGTTGGTCTGTTGCGATCGGTGCTGAATTAGTAACATTTATAGTTATTGTTTCTATTTCGCTATCATCTACGCCGTCATTTGCTTTAAATTTTATAAAGTCAGTTGAAAGCAAACCGCCTGAATTGGTGTAGGTAACATCGGATATTAATTCAGATGGAGGTCCAGCTACAGATGAATTTGTTGTTAAGCTTCCTAATGTGCCATCTGATGGATTGTCTACAATGGCGTGTGTCATTGTGTCTCCGTCTGTGTCTGTTGACCTTAAGCTTACTACTACACTACCATTTCTAGAGCAATCAAAAGAATCTGCAAATGCTTTTGTTTTATTTTGTATTCTTAAATTATTAGAAAGGTCTAATTCTGAAACAACATTAGTTGCGCCAACAATCCCAACATTACCTGCTATTGTTAAATATAGTTTATCTTCTATTTTAGAAAGAACAGCAGAGGTTACATTTATTGTGGTGCCTCCGTTTGACCCGCTCGATGTATTTGTAAAGCTCGATACAGAAGGCTGCGACAAAATTCTTAACGGACCATCTACTGTAGATATTTCAAATATATGCGAAAGATTAGCGTCTTCTGAATCAGTTGCGTCTATGCCACTTAACAACTGTGATACTTTATCACTTGAGATCAGCATTCTCGCATCGCCATGAGTAGGTCTTACTGTTACTGTTACCTCAGATGGTTGAGATATTGTAAAAGTTACAATTCCATTTGTATCTGTATCTATAACAGAGTTTATACCGTTTGTATATGCTGTAGTGTCAAGTGTGAAAGTGTACGTGTCTGCAGAAGAAACTGCTGGAAATGTAATATTTTCAGAATGCACGCCTGTTGAAGACATTGCTATTTCTAAATATGTTGTACCAGAAGTAAAAGTATCTGATGAAAAATCGTATGTATCACCAGCCGTATTACTTATAGATAGTTTTGTTTGAGCAGTATTTGTACCTAAGATATTAATTGTTCTAGTTTCACCTGTATTTGGTAATATTGAATCTAATATACTATAAGCTGTTATTTCAACTACTTCTGTAAAAAATTCTTCGGCTTCTGCTGTAAATACTATTGTATCACCTGTTTCATTTTCACTGCCAAATGTATAATCTACTGTAAATTCAATTTCAGTAAGTCTACCATCTGTATAGGTTTTATCATTTGTTATACTATAGCGGCTGGGATTATCTGAAGTTAATACAAAATAAGGTTCAACTTCAAAATAATGATTAGCGCTTGCTTCAAAAGTTCTTTGAAAAACTTGGGATGTTTGGCCTGCGGTATTTGCAGCTGAATAAGCCACATTTGTTTCTGCTGACTGAGTGGTATTGGAAACTTCACTACTTAGCTGCCCAGATAAACTATATTGAATAAGATCAGCTGCTCCATCAATATCTATAGTAAGTGTTGTATCTGCTGACGGCATAACATATGTATCGTCCAAATCAATAGCAACTAAAACAGTATTACCTATTGCTCCTGGGGTACCACTATCGGATAAAGTTATATTTGATATACCCGTAATGCTACCTGTATTATTTGTAAAATTAGAAGCAGAAACAACATACCCGCTATTAGGCGTAATAGCTAATTGAGCATTGTCTGATCCTATTACAGAGCTACCTGTTTTTGTAAACGATTGTGAATTTATTGTACAATTAGTTAATGCCATTAGTCGTTATTTTCTGCTATAGTTAAAGTAAATTCAGTTGTATCTGTATCACCGCTTATGCTACCTAATGTGCCAATACCTTGTGTTGAAAACTCGCTTGTATCAAGCTTGCCAGATTGAGTGGTTTCATTCCATGTGTTTCCAATACCTTTTATAAAATTGTAATATTTGCCTTCTTCTTTTATAAATGTAGGGACTTTACCATCTTGTTGATCTGTTATAATAGACGGGCAGCTCCATCCAGTATCGCCTTCGTAGCTTAATGTTTTGAAGTTTTTTATTTTAGATGCCTCTTGATTGTAAACAAATTTAATTGACGACTTAGAAGCGCTGCTACCTCCAAAAAATGTATTCCTAGTGGTATTTGAATGCTCCCAAAGTTTACCTTGATAGAACAAGTAAAATTTATTGTTTAATGTAAAACCGCCTTCAGGGGTTTTATTATCATAGTTTTTTCTAGTTGACCAACCAGCAATGCTTTCTTTAAATTCTACTATATCGTTACTTAAAGCAATTTCGTAAGCGTCTTTCTGAGCATTGTAATACCCAAGTACATCAGTAGCAGCAGCCAAATTTGTTTTAAAATAACCCCTCATTCCGGCATTAGATATAGGCGTTAACCCATTCCTTGAAAGTCTCATTATAGAGCCTCTTGATTTATCTGAAAAATATATTCTAAATCCATACGCAGCAAAACTCTCGGGGTTTTTGCTAATACCAAAATCACCTACAAAAGGCGTAGCATTACCAAGAACTCTGTTGGTGGCAATTAAGTTAGGGTTACCATCTGCGTTATATAAAGCATCTTTATTAGCTAATATATTAATCACCTTATCTTCACAGAATGCAATTAAATCTGTTTCTTTAGAATAAAGCTTTTGTATACTGCCGAACGTTGGATTTAAATCTTTTGTTATTTTTTCAGCGGCTATAAATTGATTAAGGTTATTTACGCCTGATGTAGAATTAAATATCCCTGAGTATATAAGTCCTGTTTCTCTGTGTTCCTCATCATATGGCTCATCTAATGTAGTAGATACTTTAGGCCCTTTATCAACTATAGGAGCATTAAAATCATCTCTAATTCTATTTGATTCTACACCATTTCCAAATGAAAATGCGTTAAACCATTTTAAATTATTTGTATTACCTAAATCGGTCGATGCATCCCATGCTTCTTGCGTTTCATGATATATATTGAGTTCAACCCCTTCTTTAGGTTCTGTTTCAAATATAGCGGGATTTGTTAGACTGCCAGACTTTGATATACTGCTTTCCCATACTGTCATCCATGTTTGTTTCCTCCAGTTCTCAGGTGATACACCCTCATTTGGCCCATCACTACCTCCCCATTGCCCGTAAAAATGAACAGGCTTATCTAAATCCTCTTCTAGCTCTATATGAACCCTTGCCCAATCATGGGGGTCATTAATATTTTGATGCTTTGCAACAGTTTTTATTTTATATAATTTTGCTCTATCGGTATCACTCCACCCTTTACTTGGGTCCCAGTTACCAAATTGCAAAAACATACCTTTTTTTATTTC
>Ga0233432_10003646_pt1 | contig 13872 bp, 8 predicted proteins | sample SI_122_August201_6_FD_179870 | JGI IMG/M metagenome (GOLD analysis project Ga0233432, IMG submission 179870) | Seawater microbial communities from Saanich Inlet, British Columbia, Canada - SI_122_August2016_10_MG | ecosystem: Environmental > Aquatic > Marine > Inlet | place: Canada: British...
GATTGAAGGGGCCATGGGTAAGGGCCATTGGATAGTACACGAAGAATTGCTCTTCTTGGTTTCGCTCTATGAAGTCGTTGATGAAATCGACATAGAGATCGGGGCCGTATTGATCTTCGGTGTTTTTCACATATGGGCCATTCGTTTGAATACGTGGATTGGCGTAGCGCGATGCCTTGTCTTCGGTGTGTTCGGTATGCCAGAGGAAATACTCGTCAAAGCCGGAATCTTCTGCTCGCATTCCGCGGTTGCGCCACTCGGGCATGTATTCTGGAGGGTTGTAGCTGCGCAGTTGCCATTTACCCGCGATGCAAGTCTTGTAGCCTGCGTCGGAAAACCAATGCCCGAAAGTGCGTGCTTTGGGGTCGAGGATTCCGAAGGCCAACCAATTTCTAAAACCATATTTGCCTGTCATTAGGGAAACCCGTGTTGGAGTGCACAAGGGTACCGCGTGCGCGTCGTCGAATCGCACGCCCTCAGCGGCAAGTCGGTCAAGGTTCGGTGTTTCGTAAGAAGTTCCTCCGTAGCAACCCAAGGCCTCGATTCCCAAATCGTCGGCTAGAATAAGGATGACGTTGGGATTTGAACTGGCGGCGTTAAGTGCTGCGGAAAGTAGCGAAACGAGAAGTAGAACTTTTTCGTACATGCTAAAAATGGTGCAGGAAAAGTGAGAAGATTGTGTCAAACGTCAGCCTTTTCCGTACGATCAGTCAAACTCAAAGCGTATCCAGGTTTAGATGTTTTGGCGCTTTGGGATTCTTCGATAGGTACTTCTCTATATGCGACGCGATCTCTGGGAAGCCGCTGGATACGTCTTTAGATTCGGCAAACATTTCTACTTTGGGTCCATAGAGCATCAGCGGTGATCCGTCGGCGGGTACTACTGCCTTGAAGTCACCGTAGCGTACAAAGTGGCTATAGATTTTGTCTTCTGGAATCTTCTTGGATAGCCAACGTACGAGATTCGCACGTTCGGGATCGCCGATTAGGTTAGTCCACTCGTTGGGGTCGTTCTTGTGATCGTATAATTCCTGAGTGCCGTCGAAGTACCTCGTGTAGCGCCAACGAGAGTGGCGAACCGTGTGCGTACCGCGTCCAACGGTTGACATGGCTACGTGCACCCATTCCGCTCTGGGATCCGAAAGCAGGGGCATGAGTGAATGACCGTCGAGATCGTCTCTCTTCTTCAATCCAAGCATGTCTATAACTGTGGGGTACACGTCGAGCAGAGAGACTGCCTTGTGACTACGCTTGTTGGGCTTAAACCCTATTGGACGAGCATTTTTAGGTGGAGTTATTATCAACGGGACGCGTGTTGAGCGCTCCCATGCCGTAAACTTGCCCCAATGTTCCTTTTCGCCCAATTGCCATCCATGGTCAGTCCAGAGGACGATCATGGTATTGTTGGCATGTTTGGATTTGTCCAATGCGCCGAGCACTTTACCCAATTGAGCATCCACAAATGAAATACAAGCTAGGTAGGCGCTGACAGCATTGCGCCATTGTCCATTTTCGGAGGTAGTACTATGGGCCCCACTCGTGAGTGCGTAGCGGCCTAGGTCTTGAGCCGTTTGGGAAACATCGTCGAGGTCGCCTTCGGGAACTTTCGGCAATACAACCGACTCTGGTGGATACATGTCGTGATACTTTTTCGGAGCCCAAAGCGGTTGATGGGGACGATAAAATCCCACGCCCAGCATGAAGGGCTTGTCATAGGATTGTCCGAGCTTTTCGACGGCCCAGTCAGCGGATTGCGTATCTGTCCATTCCGACTCGGGTCGATCGATGACTCCCCAGTCGAACGAATCTATTGTCGAAGAATAGGGTTTCCTGTCTCGGGGCATTTGATTGAGAGGCATTGTGATCCCTAAACGAGGAATCTCGTGTTTGACGTAAGGACCACCAGCCTTGAGTTCCGCTTCGCTGATTTTCAATTCTTCATCAAGGATGGGACGCCACTTGTTGTAGACCGGACCACTTTCGTTGAGCATCCGGTTGCTTTTACCATGAAGCAGCTTTCCGGTTCCCATCGTGTAGTAGCCCTGTTGCTGAAGATCCAGTGGAAGAAGTTGAGCATCGGGCATCGTTTTTTCGAGCTTCTGTCCATTCCCGTAGACCCCGTTGTGAATCGGGAGGAGCCCTGTCCAATTGGCGGCTCGCGATCCGCTACATGCCGGCACCACGCAATGAGCGTTAGTGAAAAGAAGGCCGCGCTTGGCTAATCGATCGATATTGGGGGTCTTGACCTGTGGGTGGCCATCGAGGCAGCCAATCCAGTCATTCATATCATCAATCGTGATATAGAGGATATTCGGTTTTTGAGCGTTGGCGGCTGCTAAATCGGTCGGCAAAACGGCGAGCGATAGGCCAAGTGCAGTGAGAATACTTGCATAGAAGGGTAGAGTAGAGATGGGGGGGCGTTTGTAGCACATAATCGGTATTATCGTGATTTGAGAGATTTTGGACTAGTAGATCAATTAGTAGTTTCCACAAATTCCTGCCACTGCTCGTTGATCCAATCCGGATCCGGCACGTTAGAGGTGATCAGGTAGCGATACAGCGAAGTGTAAGTCTCGCCTGGCTGAATCGAAAAAGGGCCTTCAACCATTGGAGAGAAAACGAAGTAGGGCATCTTTGGATGTATTCGTGCGGTTTGCGGAGAGCGAAAATTACTTGGGTGATTGAGGACGGTTATCGATGCCGGTTCGCCGTCGATGATGCCGCTCATTCGGACCCAATGCACCTTGGTGTGATTGCCTTCGATGCGCTCCTTGCCTTCGTCGGTCAAAAAGTCGCTAGTCCCATCGGGGTTCGCAGGGATTTTGGTCCATTCATTGCTTCCGCGCAATGCCATGCCGCCATAGCGGTATTCATTGAGTATGAGCGGGGCGGTGCCGACCAATTGTTGAGCGCTCTCCACGTCGAATAGAAAATGCTCTCCAATCGTTTCGCGAGCGGTCACGGTCCAGGTCTCCGTTAAAACCTGCTCCTCGGTGCCCTTGATGATCGCTACGTGATTGTGACGGACGGAGAAGGATACGCTGTCGCTGTTTGTTATCGTTGTGAGCGTTTCGGCGAACTCAACGCGGCCCACTTTTTCCTTCGGATTCCAAAAGTCTACGAATTGCTCACGGTAGGTCGTGTTGGTCCAAGCCATGAACAATCCATGTTGGTGGGGATGGTCTTCGGAGAAGTCGCCCGTCGCGATCTGTCCAGTAGGCGTGAAAATCGGATGAATGTATCCGCTGCGATCGTTTATAGCGTCAATTCCGGCAGGAGCCTTTTGGACGCTTTTGTTGTAGCGCAGAATATTTTGCGAACCTTGCTTTATGACGATCGAGTCAGTGTCTTCTTCGATGGAAAAGCTGGGCCCGCTTCGGCATGACGCCAGAACGATGCTCGTGGCTACGAGAGGAAGAATGAGGTGGAGGCGTGTGAGGCGAATCTTATTCATGGGGTGCTCTTAAAATCGCTTTCAAGTGGTTCGGCGTCGAGCTTTAAGGAGTGATGGACAACGACGGATGCGGGAGCCCCTCAGGAATGTCCAATTATTGGCTGCACGGGTTAACTTCATCGTGCGGTATTGGCTCGACTGAATGAGCTCAAAATTCACAATTCTATAAAGTTTTGTTTTAATCCCTGAACCTTTCCCGTTTATGTCTCATATTTCACGTCGTCGTTTTCTGCAAAATACATCGATGGCCGGCACTTCGCTACTGCTAGCGGGTACTCAAGCGTCCGGTAAAGTATTCGGAGCGAATGATCGTCTTCGTATCGCGGTCGTCGGTTTAAATGGTCGCGGCAAAAGCCACATTGCCGGTTGGTTAGAACAGCCTAACGTCGAGATCGCTTATTTGATTGATCCTGATAAAAATGTGCTGGCGGCGCGCCTCAAGGATCTGCAACTAAAAGCGGAAGGTCGTTTTACGACCAAAGGTTTAAGCGATGTTCGCAAGGCGTTGGAGGACAAGAATCTCGATGCGATTTCGATTGCCACCCCGAATCACTGGCACTCTTTGATGACCATTTGGGGCGCCCAGGCCGGCAAGCACGTTTATGTCGAGAAGCCCATGAGTCATGACATCACGGAAGGTCGTATCGCCATGGAGGCTCAGAAAAAATACGGCGTAGTGGTTCAGCACGGAACGCAGCGAAGGAGCAGCGAGCAGATTGCTGGATTGCACGAAATGATTCACGCCGGACATTTCGGCAAACTGAAGATTTCCTATGGATACGCCTGCAAGCCGCGCAAGGGCATTGGATTCAAGTCTCCCGGCACTTCTCCTAAGAGCCTTGACTGGAATCTATGGAAAGGGCCTGCCATCATCGATTCCTACAATGCGAATCTCGCTCACTACAACTGGCACTGGTTTTGGCGCACAGGTAATGGCGAATTGAACAATCAAGGCACTCATCAATTAGATGTGGCTCGCTGGGCGATCGACAAAGACCAGACGCATCCCGTTCGGGCGATGGCAATCGGGGGTCGCTTTCAATGGCAAGATCAAGGGGAGACTCCCAATACGATGTTTGGTATCGCACAGTATCCGAATGGTCAGTACACGCTCTTTAACGTGCGAAACGTCGACTACGAAGGCTACGAGCGTCAGGTGGAGAACGAGTATTATTTCGAAGATGGCGGAAAAATTATTCGCGAACTATACTACGCCAAAGGGAGTTCTACTGGAGAGAAAATAGATATAGAGCCAGGCGACGTAACGCCGGGCGGCAATTGGACCAGTTTCATTGCGGCTTGTCGGGCGGGCGATCCCGAGATGGCGAACGGCAATGCGGCTGACGCTCACTATGGATGTGTTCTTGGCCACTTGATGAATAATTCCTATCGCCTGGGCAGATCAGTCCCGTTCAATAAAAGAGCGGGCCGTTTCGGCGACAATGAAGATGCTAACGAACACTTCGGAAAGCTGCATGATCTAATGGCGGGTGGCGTAGGCATGGCCAAGGACGGCGAACAGTACACGGTCGGTCCATGGTTGGAGTTCGATCCAACGGCCGAGAAACATGTCGGCAAACTTGCGGGCAAGGCCAATAGGCTAATGAAGGACGAAAACAATCTTGGTTTCAAAATTCCTACGCTCGCGAAGCTTTAATTAAGCTACCTGGCTCAAGGTTCCCGAAAGGCGAAACGGTGCTATCACTGGAATCGTTAACTGCACCTTTATCTCGGACTGATCGTTAGTCCATTTCTACTAATCTTCGCCGTTAGCACAATCCTACTGAATCGCCGGATGAAACCGAGTCTTGTAGAAAGCAAAACGACGGCACCGATTGAGTTGGCTGAAGGGCTAGAAGGCGAAGCGCTTGTAGCCGACGGGTTGGATCAATTGAATTTCGCAGGGGAAGTCTTTGATCGTGGAAAATTCCGCAATGGCAAAACGACGATCAATATTTCCAAGCCAGGAAACGTGAAATTCGTCACGGTCGATATCGAGAAAAAGGAAGTATTGATAGCCAATCGTTCGTTTGGATTCATCGATACTTTGCGTTACTTGCACCTGAACCCAGGTCCTCACAAACACCCAACGTGGATTTTCTCTAAAGCGTGGGGATGGGTAGCGGATGGCACGGTCTACATCGCTCTGTTCCTCACGCTATCGGGGATCTACATGTGGACGGTCCTAAGGGCCGAACGGAAAGCCGACATACTGGCGCTTGGTTCTGGAGCGGTCGCTTTTTTTGTAATTCTGTACGGACTGATTGCCTTATGAAGACGAATTCAGCTGTATTTGAAAAATGGAATAAAAAGAACCATATTTACCTGGGTCTATTTCTCCTCCTCTTTCTTTGGATCTTCTGCGTCTCCGGACTCTTTCTGAACCACCCAGAATGGTTTCATGGTAAACCCGAGCGAACTTCGGTGGACAAGCCCGTTGATATGCTGGATGGGGGCGACCAAATCACGAAAGCCCGGCACTTGATGGATCAGCTGGAGCTGAAAGGGGAAGCGCTCTTTCAAGGTGCTCCGAAAGCAGGTGTATTCGGATTCGTTGCGATGCGTCCTGACGAGCTGACGTTTGTTAATGTCAATTTGGAAACCAAGGTTGCCAAAGTCACCCATGTTGAAGGCAACTTCGACCAGATGTTAAGAAACCTCCATACCTTTTCCGGAGTCCGTCCGATTTGGCGAGAGAAGGAATCCAAGCGCGATTGGCTACCGACAATCCTTTGGAGCATTAGCATCGATGCTTTGAGCATTGGAGTGACGTTTAGGATCGTAGTGAAGCGGAGTTGAGGTTTTCCCACAGATTGCTCGGATTATCACAGATACCTTGATGTTCCTCATCTATGATAATCCGAGCAATCTGCGGGCAAACATTTCTAAAATCATCAAACCTGTTAAATTCTGTTTACAGATCATGTACATGCCCAATGACTTTTCTCTGCGAAACACGTATTTTATTCATATGAAGTTTTCAAGATTATCCCATTGTCTGCTGTTGGCGATTCTCGTCGTTGCGACCTCGATTAATAGCTCGTTTGCTCAGCGCGAAAAACAGCATGCGGTTTTCGTAATCGGCACGGAGCACTACAGTCCTCAGCATACGATGCCTGGCTTGGCTGAGCAGCTTGAAGCGAAATTCGGTTTCAGAACGACGCTTGTCCTGTCTCACGAGGATCCGGAAAAGAGCGAGAAGGGACTTCCGGGATTAGAGATTCTCGAGGATGCGGACATCGCGATTTTCTTCATGCGTTTCCTGACGCTCCCTAAAGATCAGCTCGGCCATATTGAACGCTATCTGAAATCAGGGAAACCGGTTGTTGGGTTTCGCACGAGCACGCACGCGTTTGCTTACCCAAGTGGTCATCCGCTTGAGCGATGGAACGATGACTTCGGCCGGGATGCTCTAGGATCGAAATACTTCATTCATCTGCAAGGCTCCACTGACGTGAAACGACCCAAAGGGGCTCGGCATCCTATCTTACGTAATGTGGATTTCAAGACGCCTCAAACCGCTGGCGGCACATTGTATCTAGCGGACTTGCCGGACGACGCGATTGTCATCCTCGAAGGAACGGGCAAGTCAAAGAAAGTAGGCGAGGTCAAAAATGCGTTCGGAACGCATCAGCTCACCGAGACCATGACCCAACCAGCTGTCTGGACATGGAAGAATCAATGGGGCGGTCGTGTATTCACTTCAATGCTCGGACACGTAAAAACATTTGAGAATCCTGAATTCGTACGCCTCTTCATCAATGGCATCCATTGGGCTGTAGATCGCTCGATTCCAAAGCCGGAGATGGCGATCCATCCCATAATGGGGCACGACATGCACGCGGTCATGGCGCAGGCCAAGCAAGCGGCGAGTAAGCAGGCGAAAGCCGAAAAAGTCGCGGCTGCTGCTAAGAAAGCTACAAGCCCAGTGCTTAAAGATGCGAAAGGAATGAAAACCGGAAACAAAGAACCAGAGAAGGATCCTGCATTGCAGCAATACGCGATTTTCGGCGATTCTTCGCCGCGAGCGAAAGCGACTACGCCTGTTGCTACAACGCTTCCATTGCAGCTCGGAAACGGAGATCGGATTGCCCTGATTGGAAACACGCTCTTCGATCGAGATCGTCAATTCGGCTATTTCGAATCGCTGATTCACCAAACGAATCCGAATGCTAAAGTCAGCGTTCGAACCTTAGCTTGGGCAGCTGACGAAGTTGATCTCCAGCCGCGTCCTGACAATTTTGGCGACCTTGACCAGCACCTGACCGCTCAGAAAGCAGACATCATTTTCGCCGCATTCGGATTTAACGAATCTTTCGCCGGTATCGAGGCGATTCCCGAGTTCAAGAATCGTCTTCAAAAATTCCTGCGCCATACGAAATCTCAAGCCTACAATGGAGATTCGGCACCACGCCTCGTTTTGGTTTCACCGGTTGCTAACGAGAATGTCGAAGGCGTAAAGGCTGCGGACCTAAACAACCCGCAGCTCGCAGCCTACACGGAGGCAATGGCGGAAGTCGCCGCTCAGGAGAGCGTTGGATTTGTCGACGTATTCGAGGCTACGCGATACGCCATGTCCAACCCGAAAACCGATCTGACCTTTAACGGAGCTCACATGCAGGACCAAGGTTACAATATATTTGGAAAGACGTTGCTCGAAAAAGCCTTTGGAGAAGAGCTGGCTCCTGAAGTGAATGAGCGGATACGTGCCACAGTCGTAGAAAAGAACGAGCAGTTTTTCTACCGCTATCGTCCGCTCAACACTTTCTATTATACAGGTGGCCGCAACAAGAGCTACGGCTACCTCGATTTCCTGCCAGCTATGCGGAATTTCGACATCATGGTTGCCAACCGAGATCAATACATTTGGGACTTAGCTGCTGGTAGACAAGTGCCAGAGACGATCGACGATTCCAATGTCCCCGAGTTGCCGAAAACACATGAAGCTCGCGGGGCAAATATATACCTGAGTCCAGAGGACGAACTGGATGCCTTTCAAATCGATCCACGTTTCGATGTAAATCTCTTCGCCTCGGAGGAAGAATTTCCCGACATCGCCTGTCCGATTCAAATGCGCTGGGATGCCGCAGGTCGCTTGTGGGTGAGCTGCTCTACGACTTATCCGCATGTCTATCCAGGCCAAGCTCCAAGTGACAAATTGGTTATCCTCGAAGATACGGACGGCGACGGTAAGGCAGACAAAAGCACTGTATTCGCTGACGACTTACATATTCCGCTTAGCTTTGTCTTAGGCAATGGAGGCGTCTACATCTCAGAAGAACCCGATCTCGTTTTCATCAAAGATACCGATGGCGACGGTAAAGCTGATTTTCGCCGTAAAATATTTACCGGGTTCGGTACTGAAGATTCGCATCATGCGCTTCATGACTTCACCTGGACGCCAGATGGCGATCTACTGTTTCGCGAATCGATTTTCCACAATAGCCAGGTCGAGACTGTCTATGGTCCGATCCGGGCGAAAAACAGTGCCTGGTTCCGTTATCGTCCGTCAACTCATCGCCTAACGACCTTTGGAGCCTATCCGAACACAAATCCTTGGGGCGTCACCTACGATGACTGGGGAAATCATGTCGCGAGTCATCCAATCTTCGCGACTGCGTTTCACGCAACCAATCCCCCTTACCCCGAGCAACATCCTAAAGCTAGCGGCATACCCGCGTATTCGGGAACGTGCGGGCATGAATTCGTCGATTTCGATTTTTGGCCTGAAGAGCTCAAGGGCGGATTCATCAAAGCTCGCTACAAGCCGAACAATCGAATCGAGATTCACAAGTGGATCGAAAAGGAGGATAGTTTTGTTGAGGAATACCAGAGCGATTTGATCTTCTCGAGCAATCTGAGCTTTATTCCGGTCGACATCCGTTTTGGTCCGCGAGGCGCATTATATGTGTGCGACTGGTACAATCCAATCAAAGGACACGCCCAGTATTCGCTTCGCGATGAACGCCGCGATCGCAAGTCGGGGCGTATTTGGCGAATCGTTCCAAAGGGAGCGACGTTACAGGATCCACCGAAGATCGCTGGTGCTTCGGTTGCCCAATTGTTGAATATCCTCAAGCGCCCTGAGTATCGCTATCGCTATTGGGCAAAACGGGAGCTGCGCGATCGCGATTTTGGGAACGTCGCGAAAGCGCTCGATCGCTGGGTTTCGAACCTCGATACCTCCGATCCGCGCCATCGTCACCATCAGCTCGAGGCAATTTGGCTCTATCGCGGCATCGACGCGGTCAATACCGACCTGCTGAGGGAACTACTGGAGTCCGACAATCATTTAGCCCGAGCGGCCGGAACGCGGCAATTGCGCTATTGGTCCGATCACTTCGCCGATGGAGCGAAGAGGCTACTCGAACGAGCGGGCGATGAAAGTGGTTTGGTGCGTATGGAGGCAGCGATAGCCGGAAGCTACGTGGGAACTATTGAAGCTCTGAATGCGGTAATAGAAGTATCCAAGCGTCCTGCTGGCACGCATCTCGAATATGCAATCGCTACGTCCTTGGGTTCGGAAAAACTATCGCGTCACTGGAAAGGAAACGAGAGTCAGTATCCAGAGGTCGCGTCCTATTTAGACGCGTTTACTAAAGGCTCGAACCTAAAGGCTGGCGCGTCGGTCGGCAATGCCGTTGAAGCCTCGTTCGATTCTCAGAAGGGATTAGTAAAGATTGATATTTCCTGCGTACCCGAACGTATGCTATTTACGGTTACAGAGTTTACGGTGAAGGCGGGCAAGCCAGTAAGATTAACGTTGGAAAATCCAACTGCGACACCTCATAACCTAGTGATTGTCGAACCGGGTGCCGCCGCGGATGTCGGTATGGCGGGGAACTTGATGGCGGCTAGTCCCGATGGTCTCGGCAAGCACTTCGTACCGGACATGCCGCAGGTATTGTTTCACACCAAATTACTTCAACCCGATACAAGTGAGACGATTCGCTTCATCGCTCCGACGAAACCTGGAGAGTACCCGTACATTTGCAGCTTCCCAGGTCACTGGATCGTCATGCGCGGCGTTATGACGGTGGAATAGCGGAGAGGCGAAGCAACCACATCTGGAAGTCTTGATTCACCTTATTAGGTTGAGGAAGGTGGCGCGTAGCGTTCTGACGCGCGTTTTTAGGGTAATTGGTAGCGGCCGATCTCCGATCGGCCACTAAACGACGCAGTCGATTAGCCAACTTGAGAGCATGATGGCCGCTCGGAGATCGGCCGCTACCTTTGTTGCTTAAACTAATGGAACTATTTTGAAACCTTCTGAAAAGAAGGGGCGTTGTCTGCTACGTACCGCATATCCTCAATACGGTTTTTAGCTAATGAAACGCCTCCCACTTGCTTACGCTCTTGTCCTCGCAATAGGTGCTACTGGATTCGCTCAAACTGAAACTGCGCCTCGCGATCTATCTTTACCGGATGTTATTTCGCTGGCGCTGAATCGTAATCTGTCGCTCAAGCGATCGGAGATTCAAGTGCAGTTGCGCGAAAATACGGTAGTCGCCGAGAAAGCGGGTTTTAAGCCAAGTCTAACAGCATCCGCGGGTGGCACCTTGCGCTACGCGGGCGATGGCAGAAGTCCCGTATGGGAATCCGGAGACTTATCGGATTCGGCAAATGCTGGCTTGAGTTCATCGGTCACGCTCTATCGAGGCGACGAGCTGGTAGCTTCTTTGGAAGCTGCGCAATCGAATTTGGAAGCGAGTCAAAAGGATTTCGACCGATCGAAACAGTCGATTCTCTTCCAATCGGTAGCGCGTTATTTAGAAGCTGATTTACGCTTGAAGCAAATCGATATCGAAACCGAGGAATTGAGTACTCGTCTGGAGAATCTCGAGCGCATCCAATTTGATTTCGAAAACGAAATTCGGATCTTCGCAGACGTGCAACGTCAGCGGGCTTTGGTCGCCGATAGCGAGCGTCGCTTAGCCGTAGCCAAGCGATCCTATGAAAACAGTCTTTACCTCCTAAAGGATCTATTACTGCTCCCACCGGTGACTAAAATCACTCTCAATCTCGATGGGGCCAATTGGCTCGAGCCGGAGAATATCAGCGAGCCCAATGTCGAGAAGTCGCTCGCGAGCGTTCTTGATCGTCCGGACCTGTTGGCCCAGCAATTTCGTCTCGATGCGGCAAAGCAAGGAATCCGCGTGGCGGAGTCAGGCCGCAAGATTTCGGTTAATGCCTCTGCGAATCTTCGCACGAGCTATTCGAGCAATAATCAGTTCGGCAACTTTGGAGCGCAGTTCTTTGAAAATCAACCGGATGTATCGGGAGGCCTTTCCGTTTCGCTTCCTATATTCGATCGCCGTCGTACGGAAACCAATATCGTGAGAGCGAAACTACAACGCGATCAAGAAGAGCTCGATATGGCTGACCTCATGCAGGCTGCGGAAACTGACTTTCGTTTGGCCTTGCTGAATTTCAATTCAACCAAACTACAGCTTAAAGCGTCGAAAGAACTATTGAGTTCCGCCGAAGTCGCTCTCGAAGCTGAGCAAGCTCGATACAATGCAGGAGCAGCTACCTTGCTCGATGTTACGACACTTCAATCCACCAGGCTTGATGCTGCGGTTTCCGTGGAGGAATCGCGTTTCGATCTTTTTGTTAACCGACTCGATATCGCCTTACAGGATGGGACGATAGAGGCCTTCCTGCTGAACCAGCTAAACACGAAAATTCTAGAACTGGAATAATTTGATATGAAAACGAAACTTGTCCTAACGTTATTGGTACTAGGAGCTGCCGGATATGGCGCTTATCGCTACTACGGAAAACCGGAGAAGAGCGATTCGAATGCTCCCGTTTACAATTTCGCCAAGATCGAGAGAAAGACGATCCAGAATATGGTGTCTTCCACGGGTACCTTGGCCGCTCGGGAATTGGTGGAAATTGGTTCCCAAGTATCCGGTACGATTGAAGAAGTGTACGCGGATTTCAATGACAAAGTTGAAACGGGTCAATTGATCGCTCTGATCGATCCTTCTGTATTGAATGCTCAAGTGAGAAGTTCCGAGGCGGATCTAATGCGCCAAAAAGCGAGTCTCAAAAAGGCTAAGATCGACTATGACCGTTTCAAGCCAGTGAATGAAAAAGGCTTTCTTTCGGGAAAGGATTTCTTGGGCTACGAGATTGCTCTCGAAACGGCTAAAGCTAACGTGATGAGTGCGGAAGCCTCGCTGGAGAGAATCGAACGAAGCCGGAGCTTTTCGGAAATCCGTGCTCCTATAAGTGGTGTGGTGATCGATCGGAATGTGGAGAAAGGGCAAACTGTAGCGACGAGTTTCAATACGCCTCGTTTGTTCATTATTGCGGAAGACCTTTCCTTGATGGAAATCTTGGCTAACGTAGACGAGAGTGACATCGGTCAAATTCAAGAAGGACAAGAAGTACGCTTTACCGTTGCAGCTTATCCTGAGCGAAATTTCTCAGGGAGCGTAACCGAGGTGCGGTTAATGCCTAAGGTTGTCCAGAATGTCGTCAACTATACGGTTGTGGTGGAAACGGAAAATCAGCGAAGAGCGCTTCTGCCGGGAATGACGGCGACTTTGGATTTCGTGGTAGAAGAAGTGGAAAACGTCGTCTCGGTACCTGCATCCGCTTTGAGCATCAAGATGAACGACGACATGATCGCTAAGATGCAAAAGCGTCGCGAAGAACTTATCGCTCAACGCGGAAATCGTGAAGGCGGTGGAGGTGCAGCTCGTCAAGGTGGAGGTCGAGGCGGAGAAGGCGGAGGTCGTCAAGGAGGCGGAGGGCGTCAAGGCGGAGGCGGACGAAGCATCGGGACACTTTGGTACTTGGACGAAACCAAGGAATTGCAGATTATGGCTGTTCGCACAGGCGTGACTGACGGTTTGGTAACTGAGGTCGCGGCTATCCAAGAGGATCAAGTATTGGAAGACCTGGAGATCATTTCCAAAGTGCTCACTCCATCGACCAGTCCTCAGCCTGACTTTGGTCGTGGTCGAGGCCCAGGCGGGGGCGGGTTCGGCGGTGGTCGCGGACGATTCTAGAACTTTTTCTTGATTTATTATGCCAGAAGTCATTCAGACATTCGATTTGAAGAAGACCTATCCGCTCGAGGAGCCGGTACACGCTCTTAGAGGCGTTAACCTGACTATTGGGCCAGGGGAGTTCGTCAGCATCATGGGAGCTTCCGGTTCAGGGAAATCGACCTTTATGAACATACTCGGCTGCCTGGACCGGCCGACGTCTGGCTCTTACGAATTGGATGGCGTCAAAGTGGGCGGATTGTCTCGCAATGAGCTAGCCGATATTCGAAACGAAAAAATCGGTTTTGTATTCCAAGGGTTTAATCTGCTGTCTAGAACGTCTGCATTGGAGAACGTGGAGCTACCATTGGTTTACCAACGAAAGAAGTCGAAAATCAAACCTAAGGACAAGGCTAT
>Ga0233432_10003647_pt1 | contig 13869 bp, 12 predicted proteins | sample SI_122_August201_6_FD_179870 | JGI IMG/M metagenome (GOLD analysis project Ga0233432, IMG submission 179870) | Seawater microbial communities from Saanich Inlet, British Columbia, Canada - SI_122_August2016_10_MG | ecosystem: Environmental > Aquatic > Marine > Inlet | place: Canada: British...
TGGGGCTAGGCTGGATTTATAATATCGCTCACCAAGGGGAGATGAAGACTCAGGAACTTCGCTTCTTTAAGCATTGTATATACGAGCTGCCACTTGAGTATATGATAAAGAATAAGTACCTTACGCCTCCCGTAAAGGTAGATATTCCTGTGACGTCCTATGACTTCTCCGAGCTTATTGAGGGCGGTAAATCGTATACGATGGCTCAACTTGAGGAGGTATTAAAACAACAGAGACGACTGACTCCCCTCATCATCAAAAACATTGTCGATATCACCGATAGCTACAAGCGGCAGGGCGTCATGATTTTCAGCTCCACGGTAAAGCATGCTCAAGAAGTGATGGAGAGTCTGCCGAAGGGACAGGCGCAACTCATTCTGGGAGAAACCGAGGCTACCGAGCGCGATCGGATCATTAACGCGTTTAAAGAAAGAGCGTTTAAGTATTTGGTTAATGTCTCCGTCCTGACCACCGGTTTCGATGCCGCGCATGTCGACGTCATTGCTATCCTACGCCCGACAGAATCGATCAGCTTGTACCAGCAAATCATAGGCCGTGGTTTGCGTTTGGATACCGGCAAAAAAGATTGTCTTGTTTTAGACTATACCGGAATGGGGCACAATATTTATGCCCCTGAGATAGGTGATAAGAAAACGGCCCCCGAATCCGTTCCCGTCGAGGTCCCTTGCCCAGAGTGTGGTTTCGTAAATGATTTTTGGGGAATCGTCGACGATGATGGATACGTTGTTGAGCACTTCGGTCGTAAGTGCCGTGGCGCCATTCAAAAGCCGGAGACATACGAATTTAACCCCTGTGGCTATCGCTTTCGCTTTAAGATCTGCGATCAATGCTCGGCTGAAAACGACATCACCGCACGCGAGTGCTGCCGTTGTGGATACACACTAATTGATCCCGACACAAAACTCAAGCAGGCCAAGCTTTCCCAAAACGCCCATGTGCTCACACCCGATTCCATTGAAATGCTGGAGCGGTCCGACAAAAACGGGAATCCCTACCTGCAGGTGAAGTACTACGACTACGATGCCCGCTACGTATCGGAGATGCACTACCTCAACAATCAAACTAGTCTTAAGAAGTTCAATATCAATTTCCTGAGATCTCATACGAGAAAGCCTGAATTGAACCTCAGCATCAGGTCGGTTGGAGAAATCATAAAAATCCAACCCCAACTCAGAATGCCTTCATTTGTGATCGCCCGCAAACAGGGGAAGTTTTGGAAGATTACTGAAAAAATATTTGCCGAGGAGCTTTGATCGCTGGCACGCTCGCAGAAAAGGCGACAAAGGCGGTGGGCAATTGTCAATTATCCCAATTCCCCACCGTCTATCGTCCCTAATACTGCATTTAACCCACTTCATGACTGACAAGAAGTCGTTACGCCCTCAAAAGAAACTCTCATGGCGGACACGCTCTCCAAACTGCATCAATCTTGGCTCATGAGCGGGTGCCGGGCAAGAATACTAAACCCGAACGGATAGCTCGCAGCTTGCTGCATCGACTTGGTTATCGCTTTACGGTCAATGGGCCTAACAATCTGAAACTGCCCGGCAAGCCGGATATCGTTTTTCCGAAATACACAACGGCGATCTTCGTACACAGATGCTTCTGGTACCGGCACGCCAACTGCAAAAGCGCTTCTACTCCGAAAACCAATACGGAATACTGGCAGCCCAAATTCGAACGCAACCTGCAGCACGATCGAGGCAATCAACGGGATTTGAAAGCGCTCGACTGGCAGGTATTCGTCATTTGGGAATGCGAGCTCAAGAAACTGGATACGGTCGCCGCCCGACTGATATCCTGCCTGCCTCGAGAGACTAGCTGCGACCTCCCCCAGGGATTAGACGACAAAGCCCTAGCCGCGGAAAACCAAGCTCGCTATGGAAAAGGGACGAAACGTAGATAAATTAACGATCTAAGGACGACGAATATTCGGCTCCTTGAGAGCCTTGATGCTGTTGTCCTCGTTTACTAGAACGAGCTTAGGCTTGAAAATGTCTATTTTGGATTCTTTTACGTTTAAGAAACTCGCAATGATCACTTGTTGCCCGAGTTGAGCGAGGTGCGCAGCGGCTCCATTAATGCAAATCTCGCCTGGCTTGCCCCAGATTACGTAGGTTTGGAATCGATTTCCATTGTCGCAATTATAGACATCCACTTTTTCGAATTCGACCAGGTCCGCAGCCTCGCAAAGTGCGGGGTCGATACTGATCGATCCTTCGTAATTAAGATCCGCATCGGTCACGACCGCGCGATGAATCTTCGATTTAAGCATTGTGCGTTTCATTGTCTCACCTTCTAAAAATCTAATAATCGTTTCTAGTCTATTTCTAACCTTCCAGATTCAAAGCTAACATCGCGTTCACTCCTCGAAGCACTAAGTCCGGAACGATTTCATCGAAAACTCCAAAATCTTTATACAAACTCGAAAATCCTCCAGTCGCCACGACTTGGCGCGACTCCTCCCCAAAAGCCTCGTTCCCGATTCGGTCGATTAGCTCCTTCACCAAACCGAGATAACCGTAATACAGTCCGCCTTGGATGCTCTCGATGGACGAGCGTCCTAGGGCTTGCGGAGCCTTGACGATCTCGACATGCGGAAGTTTAGCCGTTTTAGTGCCCAATGCCTCCATAGCCAATCCTAATCCCGCGCAAATCGATCCGCCCAAGTATTCTCGATTCGCGCTAATCGCATCAAACGTGATCGCCGTTCCGAAATCCACAACAACTACGTTCGTTTCCGGATACAGATCAATCGCCGCTATGGCGTTGGCAATCCGGTCGGCCCCAACCTCCAAAGGATTGCGCGTCTTAATTTTAAGCTTGGTTTTCACCCCGGCCTCCAAAAACAGCGCATCCGTATCGAAATAATCGCGACATGCTATTCGGATGGTATAGACCTCATCCGGAACAACGCAGCTGACGCCAATTCGATCGATAGCCTTTGGGTCCACTCCCTTTTCCCGCAAAGCGGAAACCAGAAACAACCCCATTTCGTCGCTCGAAACACGCAAGGATGACTCCTTGCGGATTTGCATGACAAGTTCGCCGTTTTCGTCGTAAACGCCACCGTGCAATTGCGAATTTCCTACGTCAATACAGAGATTCACAACGATCCTCCTAAGGTAGGGCTGACTGTCCCAGTCAGCCGCAGTGTATTGGCGAAGCGCGGCTGCTTAGGGACAAGCAGCCCTGCCATTGTTTGATTAGCCTGACAATTCATACGCATTCGGGAATTCCGTTTCTATGGCCGCTCGGAGATCGGCCGCTACCTTGGAGCTGCTACTGCCAGCTTCCAGTTATCAATTAGGCGCACCCCTTCGAGGGTAACCGCACCGAATCGTCTCCCGTCTTCTTCCTCTACATATTCCATTTCGAAGCCCGCATCTTCCAATAAGGCGATAGCTTCCTCGCTCGATTGAGCCGAACTCAAGATTTGGGGAAAAGTAGCTGCTTTGGTTCGAGCTTCATCGCTCAACCGTCGATTACGCGAACTCAAAGCCAAACCATCGAACGCCCGAACCGTTTCGCAGGAAACGATTTCAATAGGCATGAAAAAAGTATCGACCATTCCTTTGACCAATTGGAGCTGTTGATAATCCTTTTCGCCGAAATACGCCCGGCCAGCGCCGGAAATATTCAATAGCTTCATCACCACCGTCAGAACGCCATCGAAATGGCCTGGCCGGCGAGCGCCTTCTCTCGGCAGTGAATCTACATGTTCGGAAACGCGATAATTATAGGAATCCGGATACATAGAATCGTAATCCGGGGCAAAAACCGCATCTACTCCCAAGATCTCCAATTTCCCCACATCCTGAGCGAAATCCGCCGGATACGAATCATAGTCTGCAGCCTTGTTGAATTGCGTGCGATTTAGAAAAATGCTCACCGCCGTAAAATCGTTTTCGCTCAGAGAACGCTCAGCCAGAGAGCAATGTCCCTCATGCAATCCGCCCATGGTGGGCACGAATCCAAGCGATCGATCCCCTACGTCATTCGTGCGATACTGATTCCATTCCTCGATACTTCGAATCACTGTGATCATACCTTGTATTCTCCTTCCCCTGGATATTCTCGTTCGCGCACATCCTCGCAATAGCCCTCGATGGCACGGGTGATCATTTGATCGGCATCCATATAACGCCGTGCGAAGGGCGGCTGGAATCGCGAATCCAAGCCGAGCAAATCGTTAATCACTAAAACCTGTCCCGAGGTTTCCGGTCCGCAACCGATTCCAATAGTCGGGATTGCGAGGGCTTCAGTCACGCGTTCCGCGACATGACTCGGAATACATTCAAGCACAATCGAAAAACAACCCGCTTCTTCCAATTCAAGGGCCTCTTCCTGAAGTGTCTGAGCGGCCAAATCGTTTCGAGCCTGCATCTTAAACCCTCCGAACTCGTGAATCGACTGAGGCGTCAGCCCCAAATGGCCCATAACCGGAATCCCCGCGTCAACCAATCGGCTGATCAGTTCCGCATTCCCCTTGCAACGTTCGAGTTTGACCCCGTTCGCGCCTGCTCGCATCAGCTGCATGACTGATTGCGTAGCCGCTTCTACGCTTCCCCGAAACGAGAGAAAGGGCATATCCGCCACAATGACCTTGTCTGGAGCACCACGTCGCGTCGCAGCGGTGTGAGCAACCATCATTTCTAACGTTGCGTGAATCGTGCTATCGAACCCATGGACCACCATGGCACAGGAATCGCCGACCAAAAGCGCATCCACGCTCGTCTCGTTAAGAATCTTGGAAGTCGCGGCATCGTAGCACGTCACCATAGTGATCGGCGTCCTAGCCACTTTCCATTTCTGGAAATCTGGAACTGTCTTCATGTCGGGTGCCTGTCGCGGAGGATCAGGATCCTAGTGATTATTTAGATAGAAATTGTCGTATTTTTAAAAAGTGATCTCTGTCCCGCATAGCTCGAACGCCATCACAAAAACAACATTCATGTAGTTAGACGAACAAAGATCAATCTTTATTGACCCGATCGTCCCATACACTCTCAAAACCAGCTCCTCCCGCTAGGCTCAATTCCCATTTTCTGACTTTCCTCTTTTGACATACCGAACGTAACAGATCACCATTTGTCTTTTCTTACGATCAACCTCATGGCTACCATAAAAATCAACGTAAACGGGGAAGAACGCGAAATAAGCGACATCGACCCCAATACTCCCCTTCTATGGACGTTGCGCGACAACCTCCAAATGGTCGGCACTAAATTCGGCTGTGGGAAAGGCCTGTGCGGAGCTTGCACGGTGCACCTAAACGGCAATGCGGCCCGGTCCTGCAGTATTCCAATATCCGCGGTCGATGGCCAATCAGTCACTACAATCGAAGGCCTCGCTGCCAAAGCCCACAAACTCCATCCGCTCCAGGAAGCATGGATGGAACACGACGTTCCCCAATGCGGCTACTGCCAAGCAGGACAAATCATGAACGCCGCCGCTTTTCTTAGTCGAAACTCGACCCCATCCGACTCCGACATCGACGATGCCATGGCCGGTAACCTTTGCCGCTGCGGAACCTACCAGCGAATCCGCAAAGCCATTCACACTGCAGCAACGAAAGGAGGCGTCGCATGAAAAAAGATCTCTACGACCACGACCTAGAGCCGGATGTCGATATGCCCGCCGAATTCATCCAACGACTAAACCGTCCCTCCAAAAGGGTTTCCGAAACGGCCGATAGCTTTATCCCTCGCCGACAATTCTTAAAAATGTCCGGCATCGCAGGTGGCGGGCTAGTCTTGGCTTTCTCCCTCAGCAGAAGCCCAAGTGCCAAAGCTGCCCACCACACCGACTCGGATTCACCGGAATTCTCTCCCAACGCGTTTATCCAGATCAAGCCGGACGGTACCATAGTCCTCGCTGCCAAGAATCCGGAAGTCGGTCAGGGCATAAAGACTTTCCTACCAATGATAATCGCCGAGGAACTCGAAGTTCCTTGGGAATCGGTAGCGATTCAACAATCCGCCATCGATGCTAAACGATTCGGTCCCCAATCCGCCGGCGGTTCGCAATCGACTCCGCGAAATTGGGATCCGCTACGCCAAGCCGGAGCCGTCGCTCGCACCATGCTCATCTCCGCGGCAGCCAAAACCTGGGGCGTTACCGAATCGAAATGCAAAGCTGATCAAGGGTTCATCGTCAACGAATCCAACGGCAAGAAACTCAGCTATGCCAAACTGGCTGCAACAGCTGCGTCCCTTCCCGTTCCAGATGGAAAAACCGTTCCTCTGAAAAAACGCAGCGACTACAAGCTCCTCGGCAAATTCATTCCCGGCGTGGACAACCAGGATATCGTCACTGGCCAACCGCTTTTCGGAATCGACCAACAATTACCCGGGCTCCTCTATGCGATTTACGTCAAATGCCCGAGTTTTGGCGGCACCGTCAAAAGCGCCAATCTCGATGCCATAAAGGCCCGCCTAGGTGTAGTAGACGCATTTATCCTAAAGGGAAACGGCGTAGATAATGAACTCTCTGCCGGCGTCGCGATTCTAGCCAAGTCAACCTACGAAGCCTTCCAGGCCGAAAAAGCGCTCGAAGTCGATTGGGACAAAGGCCCGGCATCGAAGGAATCCTGGACCGATCTTCAAAAGCAGTCGCGGGAAATCACTTCCAAACCCGGGAAGGTCACCGAAGAGCAAGGCGACCTAACCGCGGCCCTATCCAGCGCGGCCCAAGTCGTCGAATCCTTCTACACTTACCCATTCCTCTCCCATTCGAACTTGGAGCCGCAAAATTGCACCGCCTGGTTTCGCGATGGCAAGATGGAGCTTTGGGCTCCTTCCCAAACGCCTCAAGCAATCGCCGGCATGCTCTCGAAGCTCCTCGATCTCGATCAATCGAAAATCGAGGTCAATCAGCTCCGAATCGGCGGAGGCTTCGGACGGCGCCTTCTGAATGATTTCGCCTGCGAAGCCGCGGCGATCGCTCACAAAGTCGACGCTCCGATCAAGCTAATGTGGAATCGAGAATCCGATATGGCTCACGATTTCTACCGTGTCGGCGGATTCCACAACCTCACAGGCACCTTGGACTCCAATGGACGCCTGACCGGACTCCAAGACCGGACCATAGTCTTCACTCCCACGGGCGGCGATGGAAAACGTCCCGTTCGCGGAGGCAATGTTCGGGCCAGCAATATTCAGTGCCCGGAAATTCCCAATGTCCGCATCGAAGCCAATAGTCTTCCGCTTCAGGTTCCGGCTGGCTGGTGGAGAGCGCCAGGCTCCTGCTCGCTCGCCTGGGTTTTCCAGAGTTTCATTCACGAAATGGCGGTGACCGCTAAACGCGACCACCTCGAATTTCTTGTAGAGCAATTCGGGGAACCGCGTTGGCTCAAAAAAGGGAAAGCCCAGATTCTCAATACCGAACGAGCCATCAACGTGACCAAACTCGCCGCCGAAAAAGGCGACTGGGGCAAGCCAATGAAAAAGGGCCAAGGTCGCGGTCTCTCTTTCTACTTCAGCCACTTAGGATACTTCGCCGAAATCGCAGAAGTCACCGTTGACAGTGCCAACAATGTCACGGTCGACCGAGTTGTCGTGGCAGCCGATGTCGGCATGCTGCTCAACAAAAGTGGTGGAGAGAACCAAGTGGAAGGTTCGGTCATCGACGGAATCAGCACTCTAGCCGATCAGGAAATCACCTTCGAAAACGGAGCGGTCAAAGAATCCAATTTCGACACCTACCCGCTTCTAAGAATGCCTGCTCAACCGAAAATAGAGATTCATTGGATCACGAGCGACTACTCGCCTACCGGTCTCGGAGAACCCGCGTTTCCTCCCCTCGCCGCCGCAGTGACTAATGCTATTCACCAGGCAACCGGAAAGCGCATTCGCACCATGCCGATCTCGAAAGAGGGATTTCAAATCACCTAATCCGATAGGCACGTACCCAACGAACAAATACATATCTTGTGCCACGTCGCGTAGGAAAAGCACAATCTCCTATCGCGGCACTCCAAGGTAGCGGCCGATCTTCGAGCGGCCACAATCTACCTAAGTCCTGCAATATCCCAAGGAATCGTCAGCTAGCTCAAAAAAACCTTTGTAATACGCAGCCGCGCCCGAAAGGCTACGTCCCTTCTAACAAGCAACCCATGGCGGACCTAATAGTACACGGCGGCAAGCCCCTCAGCGGCGAAATTATTCCATCCGGAAACAAGAATGCGGTATTGCCGATTCTTTGCGCGAGCTTGCTGACAAGCAGTCGGGTTGAATTGTCAAACGTGCCAGCGATCACCGACATTGAAAAGCTGATCACATTTTTCCGGAGCATCGGCTCGCAGATCGACTGGAACCGCGAGCAGAAGACCATGCGATTGGATCATTCCAATCTCGAATCGACCTTCGATTCAAACGCTTTGCCCCAAGGCATGCGCTCGTCGGTCCTGCTCTTCGCTCCCCTACTTTACCGCTTCAAGCGCATCACTCTGGATTCCAACCCCAAAGGCTGCGCCCTAGGCATCCGCGAGCTCGACCCGCATCTCGAAATTCTAGGCAAACTCGGCGCCACCGTTTCTCACAATGGCGTTCTGGAACTATCGATCACTGATCGCTTCCAAGGAAACGAACACTGGGCGGACTACATGTCCGTCACCACCACCGAAACATTCGTCATGGCGGCCTCGCTCGCAAAGGGCGAATCCAAACTCACTAACGCAGCCAGCGAACCGCACGTGCAGGATCTCTGTCGCTTCCTCGTAAGCATGGGCGCACGTATCGAGGGTATCGGAACAAGCGTCCTGAGCGTAACCGGAATCGATAGCCTCGACGGAACCAGCGCAGCCATTTCTTCCGACCACCACGAAATCGCGACGTTCCTCGCCCTTGGAGCCATCACTGGCGGAGAGGTCCGCGTGTTGAATTCTATCCCCAAACACTTTTCGCTCATCGAGCGCAGCTTCGCGAAACTAGGCGTTGAAATACGCCACGAAGGCGACATCGCCGTTTGCCCAGCAAACCAGACACTGCGTATCCAACAACCTTTTACAACCAATCTACTTTCGAAAATTGAAGCCGCTCCGTGGCCCTACTTCCCGGTAGACCTCCTACCTTTGATGATCGCCTTGGCAACCAAAGCCGAAGGCACCATGCATTTCTGGAACAAGGTTTACGAAGGCGGATTCTCATGGATGCCCGAACTTACTAAATTCGGTGCCCACGTGCTTATGAGCGATCCGCATCGCATAATCGTTTTCGGCAATCGCCCATTGAGACCAGCTTCCGTCGAGCCTCCATATATCATTCGAGCCGCAGTAGCGCTCTACATGATGGCCGCTAGCATCGACGGCAACAGCGTGGTTCGAAAAGCTGACCCCATCAGAAGGGCCCATCCCTACTTCGCAGAAAATCTTCGCAAGCTCGGCGCAGACATCGAGTGGGACGAATAGAAATCATCCACCGTGCAAACCTCGAGGTATTTCACAGGTAGCGACCGATCTCCGAGCCGTCATCATTCTAGAGATAGCTGAACAACTTCGTCGTTCAGTGGCTGCCCGGAGGACTACCGCTACCAATTTAAGCAACGCCTCAAGCGACGCGGAATTAAACCCGAAGCGAATAAAGGTCTTGCTAGCAAAGCAATGTAGGAGCGGGTTTATCCCGCGATAACGGAAATCGCTGCTGCGCCAGCCTCAGACTAACCTAATCGGCGATGCCGCCCGACCATCTAATTCACCAAGGCATATAAACGGCCGGAGTCTTCCCAAATATCGACTTCGTTAGCTTCGAGATCGATATGCCCATCCGAGCTTCTGAGCGTTTCCAATGAACCTTTCAGTGATGCAACATAAAGCGTACACAAAGCTCCCGTTCGCCGATTTCGCACCTGCATGTGGGCCGCCTGTTGCCCTTCGAGCTGACAATACCGCGCCCCGATCACCTCGTAAGCGGAAAGCAATTTCTGTTTCACCAGAGGAGTCACTGAAAAGCCCAAGTCCTTGAGTCCTTTTTGAACTCCTTCAAAAGACGCAGCCTTCACATCGAATTTAGCATAATCATTATGACGCATCGCAATCTCGCCCGCCACATCGAAATAAAAGTCGCCGTTGTCATGCTCGCGAGCCATTTGAAACGAAATCACCACCACAATCGCAGCAGCAGCAGCCACCGGTCCCCAATAGCGCCACCAAGCGGTTTTCTTTTCGTTCCGACTTTGCTCCAAAATTCGCTGAACGCTTACCGCAGGTAGCCGTTCGCTCATAAAGAGGTCTCTGATTTTCTTATCTAGTTCTAGATCGTTCATCGCAACAGTTTCTCTTTTGCTTAGCCTTCTACTTGCTATCGCGAAATTCGCTACCCAACGCTTTTGCCAACTTCTGGCGTGCTCGATGGATGTGACTTAAAATCGTTCCGCGAGGCGAACCCGTCTTTTCGGATATCTCGCTCGCCGTAAAACCTTCTACGACATTCAAATACAAAGCCTCGCTTTCTTCCGGTCGCAACCTGGAAAGTAGTAGCTCCATATCGAGGGAAACGCCTTTAGGCTCTGTTTTCCCATTCTCTGGATGAGAATCGAGCGGCTCGAATTGCACGATCTTGCTACGACGCTTCTGGTCGTAGAAAAGATTCCTAACTGCTCGGAATAGCACCGGCGTTCCCTCGACCTTTCCATAGGCCCGTACCAATTTCATCCATGCCTGCTGCACGAGATCCTCGGCATCTTGATGATGTCGAGCAATCGAAAGCGCATAACGGTAGCCCGCCTGAACCAATTCAGCATCACTCAATACCGGTCGTGGCTTAGAATTCGAAGATGTCATTGGGCTAGGTTTAGATTCATCTTCGTCTATCAATACAGCTACGGCGCACATGATCAAATTTCTTTTTCCTATTCCCCGAAATACGAGAACACCCATGAATACGAGGATGGTAACCCTATGATCTTCGGCGAATTCCAAAGACCGTCATCACAGTGAAACGGCCTCTATACCGTCTTGATTGCCACACTTCGCTATTTTAATTCCAAAACAATGGACAGAAGCCTTCTAACGAAAAGCAATTATCCCAGTCGCGACGCCTTACGCTTTTCCGCCTGCCAAATACTGCGGATCGCTGCGTAATCCTCTTCCTTCGACTTCGACCGAATAACGTAGTCAAACGAACTCCATTGCTTCACTTCAGCTTCCGCCGATTGGATACGCCGCGCAATTTCCTGCTCGTCATCCTGACCGCGGCCGTGCAAGCGCCGTCTCAGTTCGTCAAAATCCGACGGCATTATAAACACCGTTACCAAACGCTGTTCGATCGCCGGGTGACTCGCTGCCGTTTCGCGAACCGTGGCCACTCCCTGCACGTCGATGTTCATCACCAAATCGATCTGCTCGGTAAGTTTGTCTTCGATGACGCTCTTCAGCGTACCATAGCGATTCGTATGCACCTTCGCCCATTCGAGAAAGGCGCCGGCTTCGATATTCTCGTCGAATGCCTCGTTCGAAAGGAAATGATAATCCATTCCATCAATTTCGTTTTCCCGCGGCTGACGAGTCGTACATGTCACTAAACGTTCAATACGATCATTGTCTGCCACGATCCGCTCGCACAAAGTCGTCTTCCCGCTTCCTGCCGGACCGGCAAGAATCATAAGTAAAGCGATATCGTCAGCGGGAACGTGTTCCATTTTCAATAGGCAAACGCCAAAACGCTAACAAAACCGCCGTACAGCAAAAAGATCAATCCCATGGTTCTAGGGCGACTGGTATTAGCGAACAGCCATCCGAAAAAATCCCGCAAACGAAATGGCGAGTATCCAAGATAAAGCGACAAAGCGATTCCTACGTAAAACGGCACCACGAAAAACAGTCTCAACGGCTCCTCGTAATGCCCAAACGCCGCTCCCAAAATCGTATCAGCGATCAGCAAAAACAAAATGCACGCGCCGCGAACCGAAAGAAAATCCGGAGCGTACTTAAACGAAAGGACTCCTACCGCAGCGAATGCCACGAAGATATACTGCTTGAAAGCGCCATAATTAGCCTCTCCCAAATGAGCCACCTTATACAAGGTCCAGGCTCCCCCAATAATAATTGTCACGTAGGCCGCCAAACGAGACCGAGGAAAACCGCGGAGAATCGAAGAGAATCGCTTGCTAGGAGCAGCGAACCCGGCACCGAGAGCAGACATCAAAATTCCTGCCAATAAAGTCGCTTGAAAAAGTGTCAGTTCCATAATTATTCTAAATCGTATTCACTCCGGCCAGTACTAGATCGCCATAAACTGTACTCGCCGTGGCGCGTTCCACTTTCATACCGACTAATTGACCGATCAATCGTTCATCGCCATCGAATATCGAATTGCGGTAGCCGCGCGTCTTGCCGACGAACTTGTCGCCTTTCTTCGCAGGACCCTCGACCAACACTTCTTGAGTCGTGCCAATCAATTGCTCGTTCCGCCAAAGCGAACGCTCCTGCAGGATATCCAGCAATACATGATTCCTCCGTTCTTTTTCCGCTTTCGGAACTTGGTCGGCCATATTCTCGGCGGGCGTTCCGGTCCGAATACTGTATTTGAAAATATAGGACATATCGAATCCGATATCTTCGAAAAACGTCGCCGACTCATCGAAGTCCGCTTCCGTCTCCCCGGGAAAACCGACGATGATGTCAGTAGAAAAATACATGTCTGGCACCACCGCTCGCAAAGAGTCGACGATCTCGCGATAACGAGCTTTCGTATAGGGACGATTCATTGCCTGAAGCGTCTTATCGCAACCAGCTTGTAACGGTAGATGGATATACTCGCACAGCTTCGGCACATCGCGATACGCCTCGACCAAGTCTTCCTTAAAGCCGCGCGGATGGGGCGAAGTGAAACGGATCCGTTCGATACCGTTTATATCGTTAATCTTCTCGATTAGCTGGACGAAGGGCGACTTGCCATTGATCACCGGGAATTCGCGGCGACCAAAACTCGTAACGATCTGGCCCAATAAAGTGACTTCCTTAACCCCTTGCTCCGCCAACGAGTAAACTTCCTCGACGATTTGCTCGATCGGACGTGCCCGCTCACGGCCGCGTGTTTTCGGCACAATACAAAACGCACAATTCATGTTGCAGCCCTGCATGATCGAAACGAACGCGCTCACTTGGTTCGTCTTCGGCAAGTGATCCTTGATCGTATTCTGCGAACCGCTCTCCTCCTCGATGTCGATAATCGTGGCCGGCTTCGGGCCCTGGCCCGAAAAGGATTTTATCAAATTATCCAAATGATCCGGAACCGCATGAAACTTCTGCGTACCCACGATCAGATCCAAATCCGGTAGCCGATCAATCAATTCCGAGCCGCGATTCTGAGCCATGCAGCCTAACACGCCAATCTTGAAATCCGGCTCCGAGCGCTTGCGCTTCGCCAAGTAGCCCGCCTTGCCGATAGCCTTCTGCTCGGCCTGATCCCTAACGCTACAGGTATTAAGTAAGACCACGTCCGCATCGAACTCATTGTCCACCACAGAGTAACCCCGATCGCGCAAAGACATGGCGACTTGCTCGCTGTCCCGCTCGTTCATCTGACATCCGTAGGTTTTAATATAGACGCGATTCATGACAATTTGGAATCCAAACGGCATACGCCTCCCCGGTCTAAGGTCAAACAAGAAGCAAAGGTAGGATTGTCAGGTATTATCTAAAGTGGATGGAAACGAACAGTAGGGCGGCATCGCCGAGGCCGCAGCAGGACCCAAGGTTGTCCGTCCCGAACAACGGTGCCCCAAAGCAAACCGAACCTTCGCCTACTCGGACGCCTGCTCAGCAGCAGCTTCCGCTTCCGCGCCGCGCTTCATGATATCCTTCTTCAACAAAACCGCAAAATACGCCAAGACCGCCACCGCTAGCAG
>Ga0233432_10003649_pt1 | contig 13860 bp, 13 predicted proteins | sample SI_122_August201_6_FD_179870 | JGI IMG/M metagenome (GOLD analysis project Ga0233432, IMG submission 179870) | Seawater microbial communities from Saanich Inlet, British Columbia, Canada - SI_122_August2016_10_MG | ecosystem: Environmental > Aquatic > Marine > Inlet | place: Canada: British...
TTTCATTGGAGCTTTTAGCTTTTATAATTGCCGCAATCTAGTCCCGTTCGTCTAGAGGCCTAGGACACCGGGTTTTCATCTCGGCAACAGGGGTTCGACTCCCCTACGGGATGCCAATTTCTCAGAGAACCCTATAGATACAACGTTTATAGGGTTATTTTTTTGGCATTGTGTCCATGGCTTGTCCACGCAAAGCCTACGGTGACAATTATTATTTAAGGTTTTGACCCCTCTGAAAGTTTGATCACAGTTTGGTGAATTATTGGAGCAGTATTCGGACCCAAGGATACAACCTCCCCATAAGTTTCTTCACTCTCATCATAGATCCAAGGAGGGGAGTTATCCCACTCACTTTTAGGAATGATGTAACCAATAGCATCATTTGCCAAGTTCACCATGAGATTTAGCTTACCCGGAAGTTGACTGCGCAAATGTGGTACTTCTTGAGGTGCTATGGCGTAATCAGCACCCTTGGGATTTTCTATGCCACCCACAGCAATTTCTGGATATAGCTCTCCAGGTATGCCAGTAATAGTTGCATCACCTAATTGAATGAATGCCACTTCACTGAGGTAACGGATGAATGGTGGCATCAAATGAAACCGGGGGCTGCTATCGACAACACCAAGCAGGGTACCTAACGACAACATGAAATTATCTATACCTAATTCTACTTCGAGCGTGCGGACAGTTAATGTTGGCTCTGGACTAGGCACAAAACTTCCTTCATTAGCAGCTTCTATGACGCTATTTGCTAGACTATAGCCAAAGGCGCGGGCTTTAGAATGGCCTGCTTCGGTGATGGTTTTCTCTAAAAAAGGATCATAGATAGCATCATTTGGCCCAGAGGTCATCAAACCTCCAATATTGCCGGTCAGCCATAATGTGGTTCCACCCAGTCCAGGTTTAAATAACTGGTCGTCGTAATAAATGCCTTCGCTGAGTCCTCTTCTAAGATAGCCGGCCACATCTGCTGTTAATTCTAGATTTTTATCCCAAGCAAGCTCTACATGAATTCCAAAATTAACCAATGTACCTATAATTGAACCGTCAGGTCGGCTGAATAATAACGCTCGAATGTCTTCATCTATGACGATGGGTTTACGTTTATCTTTGATTGGCGTTAATGGGTTAGTTGGAATACGTGCCATGCTCATCTGCGCAGGCTCTAAGTTGTCTATTGCTTTACTCAGTGCATCTAGAATATTTTGCTGTAATTGCTGCATATAACCAGGATCAACACCGGAGCTCAAAAAACTTGGCCCCCAAAGACCTTGAGTATCGGGACCTTCATGATTGTGAGTTGCATGCACCATAAGATAATCTAAACCCCAGCCCGTAGGCACGGCTTCGCGAACACCAAGTACAAATTTGCGCATCAAGCCGACCGTATCTGCGGTTACAATTCCAATACGATTTTTGCCATCATCAATTACTACGGCCACTGCCATAAGGTTGTCTTTGATGCCCTGAGCAGGCCGTTGATTTTGAAAACCTGCCATCCATACAGCATCGAATTTTCCATTACCATTCACATCTGTCCATAGATCGATATCAGGATCAAATTGGGCATCATTATCTACGTCAACCCACTGGTCTATTAGGTCAGGAGTAATTGAGAGCTGCGCAAACCCAACTTGCAATTCTCCTGCCTGAGCTCGAGCAAGCAGAAGAATTCCTAAAATTACTAATGTTAAAGAGTTTTTTCTCATAATTAAAATTACTCTATTGATTTCAAAGGTTTTTTATTCCTAAACAGAGCCAATAGAGGCATAAAGAAAAGCCATGTCTTATGATAATTTTTTGGAAATAGTCGTTGAGAAAGATCTAATAGTTTTGCATCTAAGCCAATAAAAATTCGACTCTTGTTTTTCTTTACTCCATTTAGAATTATTTTTGCAGCCTTGCTTGGATGCATGCCTCCTTCTTTAAAAAGCTCTCCCATTTCTTGCTGAGTTTTAGGAGCATTCTTGGTGAAGATAGATGATCTGGCTTCATTATCCTTAAAATCTTCATCACTCATTCTGGCCGTTGCAGCAATATTTGTTCCAATGTGCCCTGGATGAACACAGTGTATTTGTAAATTGGGATTAGTTTCTTTCATTTCCAGCGCAAGACTTTCTGTAAAACCTCTGACAGCAAACTTGGTAGCATGATAGGCAGTTTGTCCAGGCACAGCCACCATTCCAAAGATTGATGAGGTATTAACAATAGCTGCCTCAGAGTGATTTATCAGATGAGGTATAAAGGCCCTTGTACTGTTAATTACTCCATCAAAGTTAATGCCCATGACCCAATCCCAATTATCTTCATCCATGTCTTTAAAATGAGAGCCAGCAGTAACGCCAGCATTATTAAAAACTAAGTCTACTTTTCCATGTTGATCTATGACTTTTTGAGGTAGCGCCTCAATAGACTCTTTATCGGAGACATCTAAAAGATGCGAAGAAACTGATACATTATATTTCCTCAACATAGCTACAGTTTCGTTCAATGTTTCCTCATTTACATCGCAGACACAGACATCAGCTCCATCTTTTGCAAGAAGTATTGCCAGGTACCTTCCCATTCCAGAACCTGCTCCAGTAATTACAGCTACTTTTTCTTTGAAAGTTTTCATTATTCAGTGCTTGAAGGAAGATCAATCATGCCAAGCTTTAGATAAAGGGTTAATAAATCTCCTACCCCTCGCTGACTTATAATCTTGCCATCTTTTATAGTTAGAACAGTTACATCCCTAAAACTAATTTCATCACCACTAGCAGGGTGTGAACCGCTAATTGATAATATGACAATAATTTTATCGCCAGCATCTATAAGTTGTTCAATATCTTCTGTGTAGCCTGGAAGATCATTGTGAACTTGAGTTGCTAGGGCACAAACCCCTTCCAATCCAGTCCCCCAATCTGTATGAGGATAATCAGCCTTAAAATCATCAGAATAGAACTCACTAACTCTAGAGACATCGCATTCATTCCAAATGATCTGCATGGCATCTCGGACTAATTGTTCATTTTTTATCATATTAATTTTCTCTTACTGGTTTAATACAGCTTTAAAAAAGCTAATGCCTTCTAGTTCACTTTTGCCTCCTGCATCAGCATCAGTCCCATAACTGCTATTTGCAGAGAGTTTTACGATAACGGTATTATTTTCGGGGGAAACATAAACAAATTGGTTGTAAACTCCAATCGCAGAAAAATCACCGCTACTATCTGGAATCCACCACTGATAACCATACCCAATTGGGAAGTCTGAAAGAGGATTATCACCCGGCATAAGATGAGGTGCATCAGGTTTTGTAGATGATGCAACCCAGTCACTTGGAATAATTTGTTTATTATTTATATTTCCACCCAGCCGATATAATTCTCCAAGCTTTGCATAATCTCTAGCTGTTGCCATAAATCCAGCATAGGCCATCTCCATATTGTCTGAATCAATAATCCAATAGCCATTTTTTTCCGCACCCATTGGAGCCCACAACATTTTTTGCATATATTCTGATATAGAAATTCCAGTAGCCTCTCTCAATAACATGCCTAATGCTTGAGTATCGGTTGAGTTATATCGATTAAATGAGCCTGGTTCCAGTTCTTTTTGAAGAGAAGACGTAAATTCATCCAAAGATCCACCCATCGCAAAAATTCTTGCAGACCGATTAATATCTGAATTTGGATCCCCGTAGTCTTCATTCCAAGAAGCGCCTGATGACATTTGCAAAATATCTTTAATTCTTACATTGTCATATGCAGAATTCTTTAATTGAGGAACATAGTCCGTGATTTTATCTTCTATGCTTTTAATATACTGCTGATCAATCGCTATTCCTATGAGCGCAGAGATAAAACTTTTTGCCATTGAAAATGAGAACCAATGAACATCCCGACCCCCAGTTAACCAATAATTTTCATACTTAATTTCCCCATTTTGAATAATTAACAATGCAGCTGTATCAGTTCTTGATAGATACTCATCCACGCTGAGCATTTTTCCTTCATAAACAAAATTAGCAGGTAAATCTATAGGTTCTCCAAGTTGAAAAACCATAGGATTTGATGATGGCGAAAGCGTGGTTGTTGGAAAGAATTTATAGACTCTATTAAAGTTTTGATATTGTTCTTCACCCGCGAACAATGAACCAACAAAAGCTAGTCGATCTCCTCGAAGCAATGACTCATCTTCTTTTTTACCAAAGGCTAATTCGCTTACAACACCAAAAGTATAAGACGGTAGGAGTAATAGCGTGAGGAGGATATTTTTCATAACTATAAATATACAATAAATGCTGTAGTCACGCTTTGTGTTTTATGTAGTTACTTAAGGGGGGGGCTTAGTAACATAAGATTGTCTCAAAATTCCCCTACGGGATGCCAATTTACTTAGAAGCCTGCAACTGTAGGCTTTTTTTCTGAAGAGAGATATTATTGCACTGAAATCAAAATCAACTTATTCAGGAAGTTCGGCAGAGGTAGCATTGAAATCTCTTTATAGAGATAATGATTAATATGAAAAAACTCCTAGCTCTATTACTTCTATTCAGGATTGTTGGTTGTGCTTCAACAAAAAATATCAGACAAGGATGGTGGTGTTCTTGATGTTGTTGAGGTTTTTAAATCTGGCGATACAGGAAAAGTTGAAGAGATTTAGGCTTTTTGAAACTTACTATTTATCATAACTGAAAATGAAAATAAGGTACCTTCTTCCACTTGCATTATGGACCCTGGGAATCATTAATTTTTTTATGCCATTTGCTGGCTTTTTAAATTATTTTGCAACCTTTATTTTTTGGCTATTGTTAATTTCCCACCTAATAGAATGCGTGATCCTAAAAGAAAGGATCTTGAGCTCTACCGATGCCCCAGTTAAAGCATTTACTATGACTTTTTTGTTTGGTGTGATCTACCTAGTATCGATAGAAACGAGAGCTGCCAAAGGTTAACTCTTAAGCATTAAACGATAAAATAAGAAATTTTTATAACTAATTCACAACTTAATTCAAGTAAAATAAAATCTATGTCAATTATTGCAGTATCAATGCTGGAGAAACACTACCCAGACCCTGAATTTAAAGAGAGGACTTTTGCTGCAGTTAATAAAATTAATCTGAGCATTAATGCTGGAGAAATTTTTGGTTTACTTGGCCCCAATGGAGCCGGTAAAACATCAACATTGGAGATGCTAGAGGGACTCAATGAAATTGATGGCGGGAAGGTTTTGATAGATGGCATTGATGTGAAGATCAATCCTTACGAAGTAAAAAAAATTATTGGTGTGCAGCTCCAATCAAATGAGTATTTTGATCGCTTGAATTTATCAGATTTACTCATTTTATTCGCTAATCTTTATTCCACTAGGGTTGATCCAAAACAGTTGTTGTCCAAAGTAAACCTTGAAGATAAGCTCAAGGCGAAGCCAGATGATTTATCAGGCGGCCAAAAGCAACGATTTTCAATTGCTTGCGCTTTAGTGCATAACCCAAAAATATTATTTCTTGATGAGCCAACAACAGGGTTAGATCCGCAGGCAAAACGTAATTTATGGAACCTTGCAAAAGACCTTAACGCAGAAGGGATGACCATTGTTCTAACAACACACAACATGGAAGAGGCTGAATATCTTTGTGATCGGATTGCAATAATGGACCAAGGCCTAATTATTGCAGAAGGAACACCGCAGCAACTAATTCTAGACCATGCTCCAGAGCCTCCTAAAGCTGCTTTGCATGGAAATATAGAGGATGTATTCCTTGCGTTAACCGGCCATGGGTTGAGAGACTAAAAATGCTGACTAAACCTCAAATACATCTAGCAGGAATTTTTATAAAAATTTTTTATAGAGATCGACAAGCTATCTTTTTTAGCTTGCTTTTCCCATTAATTTTTACAGGAATTTTTTTGTTCTCAAATGGAGAACCAGATCCCCTGAAGCTTGGCTTGGTCAATGAAGCAAATAATGAGCTTTCTATTGAATTCGTAGAGATGGTTAAACAAGAAAAATTTTTCTTAGTTAAAGAGGGGAGTGCCGATCAATTGACGGCAGAGCTGATTGCCGGTGATCAAACCGCCATTATTATTATTCCAAGATCTTTTAACAATATCACAAATCCAGGGCAGCTTCGGCTCTTGTTAGATGCATCGCAGGTTAGACAAGTTGATGCCATTCAAGATTCCCTTGAAGCTACATTACTTTCAATTGAGCGAAACCTTAGAAATATTGAACCCATGTTTTCTCTTCAGCTAGAGGATGTTAAAGCTCGACCACAACGCTATATTGATTTCTTGTTGCCAGGCATTTTGGCATATATGCTTATGAACTTATGCATTGCAGGCAGCGGATTTAACATTGTTGAATATCGAAGAAGAGGGATCCTCAAAAGGCTTTTTGTAACCCCCATCCAGCCCAAAGACTTTATTATCTCAATCGTCTTAGCGCGCATGCTTATTATCATGATTCAGCTTTCAGTTATCTTGGCACTAGCGATAGGACTCTTAAAAATAAACATTATTGGTGGTCTTTTACCTCTATATGGAACAATTATATTTGGTGCGTTTATTTTTCTATGTGTCGGCTTCTTTCTTGGTAGCCTTGCAAAGACACAAGAATCAATCCGCCCAATTGTTTTGCTCTTTACATTTCCGCAGCTAATTCTTTCAGGAATTTTCCTGCCCATCACTTCATTGCCTGATTTTATTCAGCCAATTGCTCACGTATTACCCTTAAGTGTTATAGCCTCAACCATGAGAGATATCGCCAATGATGGCGCGTCACTGATTGCAATGAATTTAAATTTTTTAGGCATAATTCTCTGGATTCTTATCAGCTTTTTTGTAGCCACAAAGTTTTTTGTTTGGCAAAAAGTAGCTTCATAATTTAATTATTAAAATCTCTAGCCATTTATATAAATTTATATATAATTGACAACGTTATCAGTAGGGGCTGATTAAATAATTATGAAAAAAGAAGAATTAGTTGAAATATTCTCAGACTTACACCCAGAAGACACTGCAGGTCAGATGACTGGCGAGGTGCATTTATCAGATGGGACTATCATTAAAACAGACTCCTTAAGAGTAGACATGGATGGCGGCAGAATTATTCTTTCAGAAGAAAAATCTAGCATGTATCAAACAAACAAAAGAAACTGGATTCAAGAACTTATTTTTTATCAAAATAAAAAGCGTATATCAGCTTAATCACTAAAGTTTTAAAAACTACTTTTATTCAACTCCAAATCATAAGCCATTTGTAAAATTAGGCCGTCTGACCATGCTGGACCCATAATGGATATGCCTACTGGCAACCCATTTATTTGAGCCAATGGTATTGTGATATGAGGATTTCCTGCTATGGCAGCATAGGCCCCATTGCCAAAACTCTTTTGATTTTTCATTGCTGCATTATCACCTCCAGCATTATCTATTTTCCAGGCAGGGTTTCGAGTTAAGCCAACAAATCCATCTAAATTATACTTATCAAGCAATTCATTAAATTCTTTTTTTACCTTACTAACCATCTCAAGTGATTTTTTATATTCATCTTCCTTGCCTGCGGTTGCTTGAGCTTTATAGAAGATCTCTTGCTGAAAGTAGGGCATCATCAATCCAGCATTTTCATTGTGAAACTGAATCAAGGATTTAATAGTTTTCAGTTCACTGGCAGAATTAGATAAATAACTCTCTAAACTTTCTTTAAATTCATAAAGAAGTAAAAAGTATTCTTCAGCTGCAGGATAGGTTCTGTTGTCTTCAATTTGCACGACGGTTCCGTCTAACGTATTAACTAGACTAGCAATTCTTTTGAGAAGCTCATCAGCATCCTCATCATCCTTGCCTGAGGTTAATAAACCTAGCCTTTTGCCAGCAATACCATTCTTTGCTAAATCACTCGTAAAGTCATAGTTAAAATTCTTTGGCACTAAATACGTTGCATCATCATTAATATCTTTGCCAGCCATTGCTTCAAGTGCCCGAGCTACACTTAAAACAGATCTTCCCATAGGTCCAGCTGTGTCTTGAGTTGGGGAAATAGGAATAATTCCACTTCTGCTGAGCAATCCCACTGTTGGCTTAAACCCAACTATCCCATTTACTGATGCGGGGCATGAGATTGATCCATTTGTTTCTGTGCCCACGGAAATATCAACGATGCCGTCAGCTACGGCAACAGCTGAGCCGGAACTTGAGCCACACGGATTAAGGTTATCCCCCATAGTATTAATGGTTTGACCGCCATAACTTGACCATCCGCTGATTGATTTTTCTGATCTAAAATTCGCCCACTCACTAAGGTTAGTCTTCCCTTGGATGTAATAATTTGAATTTTTAAGCTGCTTCACAATAAATGCATCATTTGCTGCAATGTTATTAACCATAGCAAGGGATCCAGCAGTTGTTGGGTAGCCAGCTAGATCAATGTTATCTTTAATAGCAATTTTGATAGTATTTTCTTTTGCAGTTATCTCGGGTGTAAAAATTATGTATGCGTTGTGAGGATCGTTTCTAGCGTTAGCATTGACGAGGCTTGTTAAGAGAGCAAGAGCTATGATCAAAAATCTATTATTTTTCATGTAATTACTTTAACTCAACTTTAAAAATTTTTCTAAAACAACTGTTCACTGTTCATAATAATAGTTAATAAATATATGTACCTTTTTTAAGACATTAATTATAAATTATGGGAATGTACAAAAGCTAAGCTGTACTCAAATAGAAGTAGTCATTCCCACAATACTAGTCATTTCTAAAGTTTGTTAAATAGCAGCTTAAGCTGTTAAATAGACGTTTATTAGTGTATAAAGAGGACTTATTAAAAAAATTTAACTAATCTTAGGGAGTAAATATGTTAAATAAAACTGCTTGGATTGTCTCAAGACTATCCTTAACTACCGTAATCGCTGTTAGCTCATTGCTATCAGTCAATTCCTTTGCCCAAGACAATGAATTTGTTGAAGAGGTTGTAAGTATTGGTACCCGTGGAAAGCCTAGATCTGTATCTAGCTCACCCGTACCTGTTGATGTGCTAAGCGCAGATGACATCAGTAAAACTGGTACTGACGATCTTTTGATGCAGCTTCAAGGAAGCATTCCTTCTTTGAATGTTCATCTTCAGCCAATTTCTGATGCTGCAAGTATGATTCGTCCAGCCAACCTTAGAGGTTTGTCTGCTGACAGTACTTTAATCTTTACCAATGGTAAAAGACGTCACCATGCATCTGTTATTGCCTTCCAAGGTGGCGGTGTTAACGACGGCTCCCAGGGTGCTGATATTTCAGTTATTCCAGCTATTGCTCTTAAGAGAGTTGAAGTTCTGAGAGATGGAGCATCGGCTCAATATGGCTCAGATGCTATTGCTGGTGTTATCAATTTTGTACTCGATGATATATCAGAAGGCGGAAGTCTCTCTTATAAAATGGGTGAATACACAGAAGGCGATGGCGCTACCACAACCATTGCTGGTAAATTTGGTCAGCCATTAGGTCAAGACGGTTTTGTAACAACAAGTTTTCAAATTAGACAAGCTGATGACACTTCAAGAAGTGAGCAAAGACCTGATGCTGCTGCTCTTATAGCTGCTGGTAATTCTGCAGTTGCTACACCAGCGCAAATTTGGGGTGCTCCTAAAGTTGATGATGATGTGACATTCTTCATGAATGCAGGCGTCACAAATAGCGATGGCTCTGAGTCATACGTTTTTGGTAACTACTCAGAAAGAGATGTTGATGGCGGATTCTATTATAGAAATCCAGATGGCAGAAGTGGTGTATTTACAATTGGTGACTACAGAGCTGTAGGTAATGTTGATGGAACTTGTGCATATGGTACTGGTGCTTCCGGAGAAGTCGACCCATCAGATTACGCTTTAAGAGATGCTATTATGGCTGATCCAAGCTGTTTCCTAATGAACGAAATTGCTCCTGGTGGTTACACACCAAGATTTGTTGGTACTATCACTGATACCTCTCTTACAGTTGGAAGAAGAGGCGACATCACTGAAGGATTTCTAAGCGGTCATTCTTTTGATTTAAGTGGTTCAGTTGGAAGAAATGAGGCTGATTTTGGCCTTAACAATACAGTGAACCCATCAATGGGACCTGACACACCAAGAAACTTTACTACAGGCTCATACATTGAACTTGAGAAAACGTTTAACTTTGACTTAACCAGAGTAGTTGATTCAATGACAATTTCTTATGGTGCTGAGTGGAGAGAAGAGACATTTGAAGTTATTTCTGGTGAAGAAGCTTCATGGAAAGCTGGTAAATATGCTCTTCAAGGTTTTAATGTTGGCTCTCATGGTTTTGCCGGATTTTCTCCAGACTCTCAAGGTGCTTTTACTAGAAGAAGTTATGGTCTTTATGTAGATCTAGAAAATCAAGTAAGCGATGAGCTATTGCTTGGTGGTTCTTTCAGATATGAGGATTACTCAACATTTGGCGACACTAATGACTTTAAATTAAATGCTAGATACCAAGTATCAGATGAATTGGCATGGCGTTTTTCAACAAGTACTGGTTTTAGAGCCCCTACCCAAGGACAGGTTAACGTAGTTAATACTCAGACAACATTAGTTGATGGGCAGTTAACACAGGCTCAAACATTACCTGGTTTCAAACTTGGTGCCGGACAACTTAATCCAGAAGAAGCAACCAATACTTCATTTGGACTTGTTTACAATGCAGGCGAATTATCATTAACTGCTGACTTCTTTGTCATTGAGCTTGAAGACAGAGTTGCTCTTACTAGTAATGCAGCTCCAACTGCAGCGCAGGTTTCAGCAATGGGAGCAGCAGGCATTCCTAATCCAGAGTTAATTGGGCAAGTTAATTACTTTACCAATGACTTTGATACTGAAACTACAGGATACGATCTAGTTGCAAGTTATAGCACTGTTTTATTTGGTGCTGATGCTGATATTAGTGCTGCTTGGAACCACACGGAAACAGAAGTTACAAATTCTGGTTTAGTAACAGGCGCTTCTAAAATTAAGCGTCTAGAAGAAGGTCTGCCCGAAGATAGAATGACTCTTACTGTTGCTCAAACATGGAGCGATAAAGTTAGCTCATTTGTTAGAGCAAATATGTACGGTGAATACTATGCAGTTCATGCTGATTGGTTTGGCACAACATCAGATGCTGAGTGGACAGTGGACGCATCTGTTAATGTTCAGCTAACTGACAACTTTAACCTTTCTGCAGGTGTTCAAAACCTGTTTGATACAGAGGCACTAAAAATTGATGGCTCAGCTGGAGCTGTTGGCGAAGGTGTTCCTGGAAATGTGTTAGGTGGAATCTATTATGAAACTTCTCCTTACGGAATTGAAGGTGCATTTTGGTATGTTAAAGTCGGATATGATTTCTAAGACTTATTTTTAGAATTAAAAGGGTGCTTATTGGCACCCTTTTTTTTGGCTAAGAAAACTATTTTATAGATATTGCTGAAATGCAATATAGTCCAAAAGAAACTGCTGGCCCAATACCAAATGCAAAAATAATTGTTGCCAGACCTATTGAGCCACCAAGCATCCAGCCAATGCTAATAACCATTATCTCAAGCATAGCTCTGACCCAAGCAATGGGAAGCCCAGTCACTCTTTGAAATCCAGTCATCAAACCATCTCGAGGACCAGGTCCTAGGTTTGCAATTAAGTATATTCCACTAGCAATTCCTACCATGACTGTTCCTGTGACAGCTTGAAGCAGTTTTAATCCATTATGTTCTGGGCTTGGAAGAAATGGGAGAGACCACTCTATGACAGCAGCAATAATAATTACATTGAGCATAGTGCCAACACCAGCAGGTTGTTTTAGAGGGATCCAAAGCATCAATACAGCAAGACTAATTAAGAAAGTAAGCACGCCTATACTTAAACCTGAAGTTTTAGAAAGCCCTTCAGCAAGAACCGTCCAAGGACTCATTCCAGCACCCGCAGTAATAATCAATGACTCGCCTAGCCCAAATAAAGTTAAACCAATGCAAAGAATGAACACGGTCATTGGCTTAGGCGAAAAATTTAAAGGTTTATCTGAGCTCCATTGAGCCATGGGTACAGATTTAATTGAAAAAATTTTCATGACAAGCTTGCTCAGAATTAATTTGAGATAGTGTAAGTGAACACAGATTAAATGACAGCTTTAAAAAAAATTAAAACTACATCCGGTCATTTCACATATAATTTGCAAGATGGATAAATCAGATATTTCTCGAATTATTGAAATGGCATGGGAGGATAGAACTCCTTTTGATGCTATTGAAGTTCAATATGGCTTAAAGGAACAAGCGGTTAAAGAACTAATGAGAGACAACTTAAAATCTTCTTCATATAAATTATGGAGAAGAAGGGCAACCGGACGGTCAACTAAACATCTTGCAAAAAGGGGTTTTAGTGTTGGACGACACCAATCATATGACCAAAATAAACATTAACTATTTTTTAGTATAAAGCTCTGCTTTGACACCTGCTGATTCAGCAAATTTTAAAATTTCCTTGATTGGAGCATCAGTATCTGGAGGAGTGTGACCCCTTTTTTTCAATTCATCAATTAACGTCTGTTTTGAAGACCATTTTAGCAGCGGCATAATATGTATTTTTCTGGTTTACTAGTCACAAGTTTTTCCTACTAAGCTTTAGTATGTAACTTTTTAATTATCTAAATATTTCTAGCTAGCTAAGGCTTGAGTTAATACCTTTAAGCTTGTTTGCTCCTGGACATAAGCTATCTTCAGATATTTTGTTCAATGGAGTGTCAGAAATATTTAGTATTTCAGTATGATCTTTAACTTCAGGATTGATATAGAGGAGACCGGTTAATACTGTTCCGTTTTTCTCTGCTTCATTCAGCCTATGTATCGCTGCGCCTTTATCTAGAGGGTTATATTTAGATGAAAGTTTTTCAAGGGTAATTTTTGCACCGTCATGAAGCGGAACATCTATTTTTTTGCCCTCTGCATAATCAGTTTTAATTTCTTTACCAATTGGAACAAAGTCAAGACTGGAAACAGATTTATTGTGTTCTCTAATATGATCATAGCTTTTAGTTGAGCCAGCATGATTGTTAAATGTGACACATGGAGAAATAATATCTATCAGTGCAAATCCTTTAAATTTCATGGCAGCCTTGAGCAGAGGAACTAATTGATCTTTATCTCCGGAAAAACTTCTAGCTACAAACCCAGCACCAAGTTGAATTGCCATAGCCGGTAAATCTATCGGAGCTAAAAGGTTTTCTTCGCCATATTTACTTTTAGACCCCTGGTCATTGGTAGCTGAAAATTGTCCTTTTGTGAGGCCATAAGTTCCATTATTTTCTAATATATATGTAATGTTTAGCTGTCGTCTTGCAGCGTGCATGAATTGACCTATGCCAATTGCAGCAGTATCCCCATCTCCAGATACACCTAAATACATTAAGTCTTGATTACCTAAATTTGCGCCCGTGGCAACAGATGGCATGCGGCCATGAACAGAGTTAAATCCGTGTGCCTTATTAAGGAAATATGATGGTGATTTGGATGAACAACCAATACCTGATAGCTTTGCAATTTGGTCAGAAGAAAGGCTTAGATCATAGCAGGCTTCAATAATTGCGGCGCTAACAGAGTCATGACCACACCCAGCGCATAGTGTGGAGATTGTTCCCTCATAATCTCTTCTTGTCAGGCCTAAGTCATTTCGCTCTAAATTAGGATGACGGTTAACAGGCTTAACAATATAGGTCATTTAAGATCCTCTGCAGTAATGAGTAATTGATCTGATGCAAGCGCATCAATAATAGAGTTGGTTATAAATTTAGCTGTGATTGGAGCTCCATCAAAGCACAGCACTGACGCAATTTTGCAAGGATTAATTCTCCCTTCTGCT
>Ga0233432_10003653_pt1 | contig 13856 bp, 12 predicted proteins | sample SI_122_August201_6_FD_179870 | JGI IMG/M metagenome (GOLD analysis project Ga0233432, IMG submission 179870) | Seawater microbial communities from Saanich Inlet, British Columbia, Canada - SI_122_August2016_10_MG | ecosystem: Environmental > Aquatic > Marine > Inlet | place: Canada: British...
AGAAAAGCTTATCGGACTCATATGAAATCTAGGGCGCCTTATTTGCCTATTTTTATGAAAAATAAGGGAATCAGTGTTGCCAACCTTCATGGAAAACTTTCTTCCAAGGGATTTTCCGTATCGGGTGAATCTAGCTATGGAAATAAAACTCGAAAGGCTGTTCGAGATTTTCAAAGTTCGAGGAAGCTATCTGTTGATGGAATTGTTGGGCCCCAGACCTGGAGTTCTTTACTAAAGTAAAGTCTTCACTGAAAAGGCCCTAGAGAAGGGCTGATCGTTATTGCGATTAAGATAGAACTTGGGCGGTAGTTCTGGCTAATAGAACGAAATGTGGACAAGGTGGAGTCAATCAGCCACACAGAAAAAGAAAGAATGGGGCTCATGCTGTTGAGAAAATTCTTAACTTTTTTACGCTAATGGTAGAATTGTAAGAATGTGAAGAAAATTCTGGGTGTGATGATTGTTGTGGAGAGGACAAGTTGAGAAATAAGTCTGTTGGATGGAGTTGGGGTTCATTCAAGCTGATTATAGCATTAGCTTTGCCATCTTTCATATGGGCAGACCTCCTCATCTACGAACCCTTTAGTCAAAACGCAGGAGATCTGAACGGCCAAGCGAGTGGAGATGGTTTGTCTGGGAATTGGGGTGGTGATAGTACTACGGTCACAGTCGTTACTCCGGCGAATTTTTCTTCTTATGGAGAATTACAGAAAAACGGAGGCCAGATTGATATGGCCAATGGCGGTGGGGTCGATGCATGGGCCTCAGCGACTTCGGCTTTAGGGGATGCAAACCTACTCGACGATGGTGCGACGCTTTGGTTTAGCTTAGTTTTTCAGAAAACATCAGGAGGAGGCAGTAATGAACACGCAGGTTTTGCCTTGGGTACAGAGAGATTAGATGCTGCATTCAATGGCGCTCGAATGAATACGGGACATGGGCTTGGGTTTTATACGAGGAACACAAGTGTGAGCGTCTCAACCTGGGAAACTGGTGGGCAAAGCACTGGGGGAGGGTTGACGGTCACTTATTCGACCCCCGCCCTCATTATTGGAAAAATTGAGTGGGGAGCGACGCCTGCAGACGTGGAAACGATCACTCTTTATTCTGGTAACCTATTGAGTGCTAGATCCCTTGGCGCGAGTGTATCCAAAACCATGACAGGTTTTGATCAAACAACGATCGATACGGTGAGTATGACTCAGAGAAATTCTGGAGGAACGATGACCTACGATGAGGTTCGTTTTGGGAGCACCCTAAATAGCGTGACTCCAGTTCCTTATGATGGAACTTTTTTTGTCATTCAATGAGAACCCAACGTAGTTTATAGGTTATTCTTCGACAAGGTTAAGCCGAAAGCGCCGTTAAAAAAAATCATTGGTATTGAGAAGGGGTCGCTAAACTAAAGGGATGGACCGCAGTGATGTTTGTCGCCTCCTTGCTTCCAAAGATCCTGAATTGGGGGGATTTTGCTTGGGACTGGATCCTGAGGACCCATCTCGGATTGAGAGAGTTGCTTGGCTAGCCCTTTGGTTGAGAGACCCAGGAGAAAGCCCTATCCCCGAGGGGATGATGGAGAACTCAAAAGATGAATCAGAAGCAAGGTTTGATGCTCTTTTGAAAGCCTGTAGCTTCTTTTTAGATCAAGAAGCGCCTTCAGATGATGCGAATCGAGACGAAGAGATTTGCTCTGAGATTTGTTTGTGGGCAAGGGACCATTATGATCGCCATGGCTACTGGGGGCTCAAGCCCTTGGGTTGGTTGAAGAAGATTTGCCACCGAAATGTTCGCTCTTATGGCCGACTCCAAGTTGAAGAGCAGCCTTTTCTAGAAGCTCTCGAAGGTGATCGAGTTCCTAATGAAAACGAGAGAGTCTTGGCTTTGCACATCCCGGCAACAGGTCCATTGTTGCCCAGTGATGTCGATGAATCACTTGTTCAAATCAGGGAGTCTTACGCTGAAAAAGAGATCAGGTTTTTGACTTGCCACTCTTGGTTGTTGGCACCTGAACTGGAAAAGGTGCTAAGGGAAGATTCGAATATCTTATCATTTCAGCAGCGATTTGAGATCATTCGCGACAGTGAAGATGAGGGCCAAGCCCTAGAGAGAGTTTTTGGGGCAGACGACAAAACCGCCAACAATGACCTTCCTCAAGAAAACGATCTTCAGCGATCGATGGTCAAAGCCCGAGAGGACGGGAAAAAATTTGGGATAGCCCTTGGGGTGATACCTTTTTAAGAGATCACTGAGGTCTTCTTTTTGGGGGCCGTCGACCTTGTTGTGATTTGGTGTCTCTTGAAAGGGTCTGAATTGGGCGATTTTGGTTTCTGGGTCCTCCCCGAGGTTGAGCAGGCGATTTTTCGAATTGAGGTGTCTTGATGAGGTTTAGCCGTTTGCCAAGCAAGGACTGAATTCCTTTGAGATATTTGGTTTCTTCAGCATCAACAAGAGAAACGGCGTGCCCTTCACTGCCTGCTCGGCCGGTTCTTCCAATGCGGTGAACGTAATCTTCGGGGACATTAGGGAGTTCAAAGTTGACCACATGGGGCAGTTCTTTGATATCGATTCCACGAGCAGCGATGTCGGTTGCTACCATCGCTTGAATCTTGTTTTCTTTGAACATCTCAAGGGCTTTGGTTCTCGCTCCTTGGGTTTTATTTCCATGGATAGCCAAGGCTTTGATGCCACTGCGATCGAGTTTTCTGCAAAGTCGGTCAGCTCCATGTTTGGTTCGAACGAAGACTAAAACCTGTTTCCATTCATGGGTTTTGATCAGGTGCTTGAGTAAATCTGTTTTTAAGGGTTTATCAACTTTGTAGAGTTCTTGTTTGACCATTTCCGCCGTTGTATTTCGAGGGGCGACCTCAATGCTCACGGGGTTGTTTAGGATGCCCGTTGCCAACGCTTTCATATCGTTGTTGTAGGTCGCTGAGAAGAGAAGGTTTTGTCGACGGGCAGGTAAGAGTTTCATGACTTTTTTAATGTCGTGGATGAAGCCCATATCGAGCATGCGATCGGCTTCATCGAGAACAAATATCTCGATCGTTGATAGATCGACAATTTTTTGCTGCTGTAAATCGAGAAGTCTCCCCGGGGTGGCAATGAGAATATCGACGCCTCCTCGAAGGTGAGCTTTTTGTGGATTGATATTAACTCCCCCGAAAACGACCGTGCTTCTTAATTGTAAATGTGTGCCGTAGTCTTTGACGCTTTGACCAACTTGGGCAGCGAGTTCTCGGGTGGGGGTGAGAATGAGGCATCGAATAGGACGCTTTCCTTTTTCGATAGGGTGCCGAGAGAGTTTTTCTAATATGGGTAAGGTGAACCCAGCTGTTTTTCCTGTTCCAGTCTGTGCGGAGGCTAAGACGTCCTTGTCTTCTAATACTGCAGGGATGCACTTAGCTTGAACAGGAGAGGGCGTTTCATAACCTTTTTCGGCGACGGAACGTAATAGGGCCTCGGATAGGCCAAGATGATCAAAGCTCAAAATATCTCCTGATGGGGTTAAGTCCACCAACAGGCGGCTGATCCAGTTGCTCGTTAATCGCTTGACTGGGAAGGCTATTGTGGAGAAGGGGTGTTGCTGGCAATGCCACTGATTTTCTGACGAAGAAAAGTGATTTCTTCATAATTTATGATGCCGATTAGCTCTTGAAAGAATCAGGTGACGCGAGACTAAAACCGACGAAAACTCTATTTGAGACATTACATAAAGACAGGGATTTGTCGTAGGTGATTCAACATCCTAGAAACATGAATGTCATCGATTAGATTGCTAGAAGAGGTGGGCACAAAGGCCTATCCCATCTTGATGAATCATATTGAGAAAATATTCGATGGCCCAATGTTATAACTGATTTATTGCTACCTGACTTTCTTTGTATCCAATTCTGATGGCCTTGACTTCGAGTGTTTTTCCACACTCAGGAGGGAAAGGAAGGTGATAGAATCTCCAGGCACTTTCTCCTTGGTACCGATAGCCAATAGAAGAACCTTGGGTTGTGCAGTGAAGGTGAACTTTGCTGTTAGGCTCTAAAGGACCAGATGCAGGCTCTTGTCCATAATGATTTGGTTGAATAGGAATGAGGATTGGAGTTGCTGTTGTTGGTTGAATACCATCGGGCCACCAAGAACGTACCATCTCAGATTCATCAAGTTGGCCCATGTCACCAATCTCTTGGCACCAACGTTCACATTCACCCCTTAAGCGCAGTAGGTGTTCTTTGTGTTTTGGGTCTGAGGCTAGGTTGTTCATCTCGTGGGGGTCAGATTCGGTGTCGTAGAGTTCTTCGACGGGGCGTGCCCTAAATAGAAGAGACTCTTCAGGTTTGAGGGTGTCGTCTAGGTGGCCTTGCCATAGTTCTTCCATGATGGGGTGCCGGTTCAAATAGGGAACCCAAATCATATAAGGTTTTTCGGGGTGGTCGTGACGGATGTATTTGTACTTTACATCACGGGCGGCTCGAACTTTGTCGTAGCTTTCATCGTAGCGGTCTCTTGAGGCATGGATGTAGGTTCGGGGTTCTTCTGCTTGATCACCAAGAAAAGCTTTTCCTTGTAGGGTAGGTGGAACCTCAATTCCACATAATGACAAGACGGTGGGAGCTAGGTCTAGGGTGCTCACAAGTCGATGATTGATCGACCCTCCATCGATGATTCCTGGAGCTTTAATAATCATGGGGACATGGATTCCAGAATCGTAGGGCCATCTCTTGCCTCTGGGTAATGGCCCGTGATCAGACCAATGCATGACAATGGTGTTGTCGCTGAGCCCATCCTCTTCGAGTTGCTCAAGGAGCTTGCCAAGAATTCCATCGGCAATTTCAATTTGAGTGTACATTCGAGCTAGAGATTCACGAACCTTTGGGGTATCTGGAAAGGTGGGGGGCACGACCATGTCTGCTGGATCAAACTTTATTTCGGGACAATTCTCTGGCCACATGCCAGATTCGTGTGTCATGTGGGGGTTCCATACCGCAAAGAAGGGTTGATTGGGGTCTGGGCGATTTCTCCAATGGGCTTCACTTGAGCAATCGTCCCAGGCGGTGAATGGAGAATTGAACTGGTAGTCCGTTTTGTTGTTATTTGTGCAATAGTATCCATTTCGCCTGAGATGCTCTGTGAAGCATTTAACATAGGCCGGTGGAACAACTTCATAAGGCGTTGGAAGTTCGGGGGTAGCAGGGTTGGTCCATGAAGTTCGCATATGATGAGCTCCAATAGCGTTGGGGTACATCCCTGTGATAACAGCTGCTCTGGCTGGGGCGCAAACTCCCGCTGTAGAGAAAGCTTTTGGGTAAATGCACCCTTCTGCTGCAAGACGATCAAGGTTAGGCGTTCTGGCAACGGGGTCACCATAACAGCTGTAGAAGGGGTTGGTGTCCTCGAAGGACACCCAAAGGATGTTAGGCGGTGATGACATGGTCGCTCCTGATCTTAGAGAAAGGATGTTCTTTTTACTGGTAAATTAAAAGGTCTAATTAACATAAACATGTCTTTTTTGAATATATTAATATTAAAATGGTCTTAAATAGTCAATTTAAATCAATGATAAGGATTGGTGTTAGATTAAATAAATGTCTTTTTTCAATTATGATGATTTATCACCTACCATTCTAGATTTAGCCCTTGCCGACGGAACTGCCACATCAATACGTCTACGGCCTCTTGCCAGGAGGAGGGCGATATGGTGCCCATCAGGTATCTCGACTGATGAGAAAAAGCCCATCTCAGCCTCAGTCACGCTTTATAGCAGCTTGGGTGGTCGAAGGGCGTGGAGAATTTCTGGATGAGAAAGGGAAAACATGGCCTCTAAAGCCGGGATGTCTTTTTCTGCACTACCCTCAACAGGTTCATCGGGTTATTCGAAGGGCAGGCCCATGGTTAGAATATAGTATATCCATGGACGAAGAAGTTTTGACGAGACTGGACCCAACTTTATTGGTCAAACCTGAGAAGCCCGTGTCGGATGTTCCGTTACGAGCCTCGCGAATCAAGTCATTTGAGAGATTACATCTTCAGCTTCAAAAAGGTTTGGACGTTTTTTGGAAACTTTGTGAGTGGTTAAGGGAGGCATTGGAGAGTGGGCAGAGTGAAAAAAACCCTTGGGAGGAAGCTCGTCGAAAGCTATCACTCCCTCCATTTGAAAATGTTGAGAAAGCCTTGGAGGGTCATCCCTTTTCATTTGGGCATTTTTCTCGAGAGTTCAAAGAAAGAGTTGGGTTGTCTCCCGGAGCTTATCAACGGCAGGCACGATTGAGCTTAGGCCGAGAAATGTTAAGAGTGGGAGACCAAAAGGTGAGAGAGGTGGCAGAAGCCCTTGGTTACGCTGACCCATATATTTTCTCGAAAGAGTTTCGGAAAATGTTTGGTCACCCTCCCAAAGCAGAAAGATTGATGAGTCTAGGGTGAGATATCTTGACCTTCTTTGGGAAGAGTAGGTTCTTGCCCCCACTGTGACCAAGATGCGTCATAGACCGAAATGTTTTGATGACCAGCTAAGGTGGCGCCAAAAGCTAGAATACAGGCTGTGACTCCAGATCCGCATGAACAAACTAGGGGTCTTTCATCAAAAAACTCAGCAAGGGCATCAGGATCACGAAAGCGACCTTCTTCTAGTAAGTCTGTGTAGGGTAGATTATCTGAATTGGGCATGTGGGCAGCTTCAAACCGATCTTGGGCACGAGCGTCTATGATTCGAACAGATTTATCTTGAATTGCTTTTTGGACGGAGTCCACACCAATAAAGGCATTTTCTGACAAGTTGGCTTTGAAATTTCCTTTTGGAAAATCGCTAGGGGGCTCATTTGTGATGAGGCCACCTGATTTCTTCCAGGCCTGAAGGCCACCATTGAGAAGACCAACCTTCGATACGCCAATGGCCTTTAGCATCCACCAAGCTCTAGGGGAAGAAAAAAGTCCATTGTTATCGTAGACGACGACCCGATCATCTTGATTTAAGCCTAGATCTTGAAGGCCGGCCTCAAATTTAATGGGATCGGGGAAGGTTCTGGGGAAGGGTGAGGCTGAGTTATGAAAAACTTGATCGTAATCAAAGTGTAGAGCCCCAGGAAGATGTTCTTGTTGATACTCTTCTGCTCCACATCTATCGGCCTTCGGTAGGAACCAAGTTGCATCGAAAATACGCAGTTGAGGTGACCCGATATTTTCTTTCAGCCAACTAACTTCGATGAGATGACCTGGCCAAGAAGGATTGTTCATATCAACTCAATAGGAGAAACATAAAAAGAGAGGGGTGAAAATAAATTGAAGAAAAGGCCTACAAATAACTGTCTCTCGAAAATGCTGCTTATGATATAGCTTATGGCGGTAAAAATTCTAAAAAAAGAGGCGAAGAGATTATCTGAACGTCTTAAGAGTCTTAACTTCTCTGAGCCAGTGACTCATGTTTATAATCCATTGGAACACGCTTGGATCCCTCACCAGAAATATCTGACTCTCTATGGAAAGGGGAAAAAGAAAGTTGTCTTCTTGGGTATGAATCCAGGCCCTTGGGGAATGACTCAAACTGGAATACCTTTTGGTGAAGTCAGTCTGGTTCGTGATTGGATGGGGATCGAGGGCAAGGTGAATAAGCCCGAAAATGAAAACCCTTCACGCCAAGTTGAGGGTTTTTCTTGTACTCGATCAGAAGTGAGTGGTCGTCGGTTGTGGGGTTATTTTTCTAAAAGGTTTCCCAAGGCCGATGAATTTTTTAAAGAACATTTTGTTCTTAATTATTGTCCCCTTGTCTTTATGGAAAAGACGGGGCGCAACCGAACACCTGACAAACTCCCCGTGTCTGAGTCAAAACCTATGAATCAGATATGTGATGAACATTTAGTGAATTGTGTCGAAACTCTTCATCCAGAATATTTAGTTGGAGTTGGGGGCTATGCAACCAAGATCCTTCGGCGTCTGTTTGATGAAGCTGAGTATGAAATAGAGACGCTATTGCACCCGAGCCCAGCAAGCCCTGCGGCCAACCGTGGTTGGGAAGAAAAAGCTGAGAAACAGCTAAAAGCAATGGGATTGGCTTAATCAGTCAATTCTAAAACCGGTAAGCGGTGATGTTAGAATGATTTTGGACTAGCTATAAGTAGGGAAGGGGCACTCGTGCAACGACATATGGCTAATGATTCTAATACCGATGTATTGAATGAAGATTATCAGCTAGGCTAGGACTTTGGTAAAAAAAGTTTTCCTAAGCTGATCAGCGTTAGCCAGACGAGTCCCATTAAAGCTACGGCTGCTTGGGAAAAAGGTATATCCATGTCGTGTGCAAAAAGGTAAGCTAAGCCGTTGAGCAATAACCCCAAAGCTGGTGAGAGCCAGATCAGATGAATAAACCTAGAGGAAAGACTTCGTGCCATGTACACAGGAAGAATCAGCCCACCAAAGGTAAAAAGCCACCCACCTAGATGGATGGACCACCCTAACCCAAGGCCGATGATGGCTGACAGCATGAATTCCCACTTTAGAACTGACCACCCCATGACTTTGGCTGTCTCAGGCTCGGTGCTGATCAAGACGATCGCTTGGTGATAACGAAGCCAGAATGAGATGAGAAGGATGGTGAGGGCGAAGGTGCTCATCCATTCCCAGTCTTGGCTGCTGATCAGTGAGGAGCTGAGGCGCTCTTGGATTTCTTTCATGCCCAAAGGAGCGTGAGTCAGAACCAGAAAAGTAAAAACCGAGGAGAGAATAAAGAGGGTGACGGTCGCCATTTCCCTGGCTTCAGAGCTCCATCGTAAGGGTTTGAGGCACAAGCATGAACCCAAGAGGGAAAAGCTTAATACGGTTAGCCAGCATAGCCATTCTGGGATTCCTTTGTGATGTAGGGCATGTGAACCCAGGGCCAAAGTGATCGCTAAGCCAAGAACTGAGGTTTGGGAGATGGCCATGGCGACGAACACCTGCCTGCGCAAGACAATCAAAATCCCCAAAAGAGGGAGGAAGGCAGATAGAGCCCAGCCAAGTAGGTAACTATCTGCAAACAGAGGCCATGATTCTAGAAAGCCAGAGATCAAAGGGAACTTCCTAAAAACTCAGTTAAGGCAGAATTGGTTTTGATGTTGTCAGCTTCGATCACTTGGGCTTGGCCATCATGGAGCCAAAGCACATGACTGAAATACTTTTGAAGTAAACGTAGGTCGTGAAGAACCATCACAATGGCAGGGGATTTGTGTTTAGGGCAACAACGGAGCTCATCCATAAAGAGTGTGTTGCTTTTTTGATCTAAACCTCGAGCTGGTTCATCTAGAAAGAGAAGGCAGGGATGATTGAGGAGAGCTCTAGCGAGGACTGCACGTTGAAACTGACCTCCAGATAGGATGGAGATATCTTCTTGACATTGTGATAGGCCTAAACGTTTCAAGGCAGTTTGCACCAGGTCTTTTTTGTCTTTTGCATTGATCTTGATTTGAGGAGGAAAACCGAGTTCAACAAAATCTTCTGTTGTCATGGGCATGCGAAGATCTCTCGTCGGATGTTGTGGGACGAGAGCGATTTCGTTTGGCTGAGGAAAGAGGGTGACTTCACCATGTAGGGGTTTCAATAATCCAACTAGGGTTCTTAGGAGCGTGGATTTTCCCTCGCCATTCTCACCAATAATGGCCCAGTGCTCTCCTTCAAGAACTTTAAAGTCGACATCTTGGAGAATGGCAATTTTGTTGTAGCCACAAGCTAATCCCTTGGTTTCAAGCAAGAGTTGGTTTGGTTGATCTGGGTTCAATGGAGAGAATCAGTGACAAGAATGGCTGGAGCAATTGGAGCTTTTGCAGGCACGATAGTTCTTGAAGTGGGCCCAGCAAAGGAGAAGGGAGGCTAATATCATACCTCCTTTTTGAATCATGACATCTGTGGGCCAAGTCCAGAAAGCCAGCGTTGAATGTGGATGTGATGCAGCACATCCAACACAGGAGTGTTCTTCGGTGAGAGTCAAGAAGGTAAGAAGGCCCAAGCCCATCCCTCCCCAGACAAGAACGTGATAATTGCCATGGTTTCGACACCCCAATGTTAGGGAGATCAAAGCCGTTGGGATGACGAAATATAGAAGCAGAGTATGGAAAGAATGGTCAGCGAGGAAAGTAGCTCCTAGCATCGGCCATACCACGGTGATCACTGGAACCAGCAAGCAATGTATGGCGCACCCTACGGAGAGCAATCCTCCGAGGGTGTCCAATACGCCTTGTGATTTTATTTGATTGCGCAACACAGACATAATTCTTTGACATTGTGATCGATCATAGCGAGATAGTCATCCGTGCCTTCTCTTGCTCCTGACTGATGAGCCATGGGAACGATTTTGGCGCGACTGTGTTTTTGAATAAATGACAAGTGCCTAGGATTGAAGTAGGGCGACGCCAGGACTCCTTTTACGTCGTGGGCATTCATCCACTCAACTAGATGTTGTAGGTACTTACTTCCGGCGGGAACACCTGGCTTGGGCTCGAGGGCTCTTTCAACTTTTAAATTGAAGCGTTTAGCAAAATAAACCCATTGTTCGTGATCGGATACCAAGTGTGCACCTTCAATCGCGGCCATGTCCCCAAACCATCCAGCTAAAGCTTTGCTTTCATTCGTTTTAGATAGGAAAAGTGAAAGTTTACCTTTTTCTACCAGTGAAATCAAGTTGGTTAGGCCATAACGGTTCAGTAGGGCTGGTCCAAAAGCTTTCTCTCCCCATGCTTTTTCAAAGGCCACTAGGTTTTTTTGAAAAACATCTTTGAAGGAAGGTTTGATCTCTGAAAAAGTTTCACTGATCAATCTGGCAATCTTTAGCCCGCTCACTGGATCTAACATGAAATGAGGGTTTCCTTCGGCGTGAAGGTGACCCATAGCACGTGTGATGAGGTTACTCTCTGTGTCATGAATTGGTGTGATCACTGAGGACGATTCGATGTAGCCTTGACTCCCTTTTCTGATTTTTGTGTTACGTGATCGGTCGATCAAGGCAGGTGCCCATCCCTCTTCCATAGCAAAACCAAGAACGATGAATGCATCAGCTCGACTGAGAGCAAGAACATCTGAGGGCTTAGCGACAAGAGAGTGTGGGTCTTCTTGACCTTTCACAAAGACCGTGACATCAACATGTTCTCCCCCGACCAACGAAACGAGATCACCGAGTTCAGGTACGGTGGCACATACTTTGAGTTCTGCCGATTGAACCCAGGTCCAGCAACTGAGATAGATCAATAGAAAAACAAATTTATTGTTCATGTTGCTGCTCCTTAAAAATTGTGGGCGGGGTGTTTTCCGATCAAGACTTCAGTCGATAACCAATATGAGGTATGACTATTGTCTGTCAGATGATCGGCGTCATCAAAATTAACCTGGAGTGTCAGTTTTGAGAATTCACTTGGACGAAAGGTTAACATGGGAGAGATGCGGGTACGATCGCTTCTTTCAGAGTCTAGAGAACGAAGTTGGGAGAAACTAGCACCTTCTCCTCCAGCCTGTTCGTAGCGAAGGCCAACCCTCCAGCGAGGGGCGAAACCGTAGACACCTTCGATCAACCACGCCCAATCCTCAAGATCTTCAGCTGAGTAAGCTAGACCGTTTTGAGTGCCAGCATCGGCTTCGAAGGTACGGTGGATGGCTTCGGCTTCGAGGGTGAAGAATGGATAGCCTTGGCGTTGCTTCGGTGAGTCCCATCTTAAGACCAGATCGGCTCCAAGTAGAGATGTTGAGGCGGATGATCCTGTGCTGTTAGGGCCAGTAAGAGCACTCAATCCTAACTGAGTTTCCCAATTGGAAGTTAGTGAGGCTCCATTGACCCAGCGAAGAAGAGCGATCATGTCGGCAAAACTGTGGGTCTCACGAGACACTGTGGGTCGGCCACCAATTGTGGTTGCTGAAGTAGAGCGAAAGCTTGATGTGAGGCCTCCAGTGGGACTTTGGAGCCCAAAATGGAGTTCACTCATCCAAGATAAAGGTAAAAGTGCTCCAAGGCGAACTCCTGTTGCTCTTTGGCCTTCTCCACCAAACATCCTTCCTTTTGCAATTGATTGGTCTGCAAAGTCTGAGGTGTGGGCATGGCTTGGGTTTTTACGTCCGAACTCGGTCAAAAAATAACCCATTTCAAGCTCCATGTTGTAGGGAAGAGATGTCGTCGTGATGAAAGCTTCTTCTAGTTCTACGGCTGACTCCGAGAAATTGGCGTGCATCTCTGCCTTGAAATATGGATCGACAGCACCAGAGAGGGAAAGTTCCCCAGCCTGAAAAGTGAACCCTCGTCGGCGTGGGTCGTGAAAGCCCGTTTGTAATTGAGTTATTTCAGAATCTCTTGCTGTTGAGGCTCCTGCTGCCGCTTTAAGAATAAGGGACAAGTCAATGTAATTGGCCTCAACCTTTTTTCTTATTGGCAAAGCTTTTGGAGTCATGGGGGCTGACTTCGTGCTGCTGTCTTCAGATAGCATACTATTGAGAAGGTCTCTGTTCGCTCTTGGAACGACGTCGAGATCTAGATTTTCACCAATCAGAATTGTCGTAGGAAGAAAAAGTGCGAGAGTGATTTGTTTAAATAGAGTTTTCATGTTTTCTCCTTATTTCAGTCGTGGTCGTGGTCATGGTCGGATGCTTCACCTAGGGTGGATTCTCCCATGAGAAGTAGGCGGTTGGGGGCTGTGTCGAGACTCCAAGTGAGTTCTTTCTTGAAGGAATCAAGATCAATTTGATGGACCTCATTATTTGAAGGGTCTCCAATGAACACTTTTCCTAGTCCAGCCGTTAGGCCAGGTAAGTTGTTTTCTCCGGCATGGAAGTCGGTGATTGGGTTGATGACCGACGAGAGAGTTCTGAGATAGGCACCTTCATTGGAGGCGTCGTGAAGCCTTAGGTTTCCACTGGACATGAGAATGAGGAGATAGGTGGTTTCTTCATGCTCCTCTTCTTCCTCTTCGTCCTCATGGTGTTCCTCTTCTTCGTGTAGTTTTACTAAGGTCATTTCCATAGGTTTAGATGTCGCACTACTTGTGCCATCAAGGTATTCAAAAACACTAGTGAGATCCCCGTCTGGCTCCAATCCTTCAGCCTCGACAAGATAGACGCCTGCGCTGTGGTCTTCATGGGTTAGGTGGGCAAAAGCATGTCCAAGGCCATCCAGAGTGGCCCATTGAGTTGCAACGCGGTGTTCTGCGACTTCCTCATGTTCGTCATGCTCTTCATCACCGGCTTCTTCTTCTTCTTCGTGATCGTGTTCTTCGGCAAGAAAAATTTGAACTTCTGAAGGCGTTGGATAGGGAACCATGAAATCTTCCCACTCTGTGTTTCCAGATTCAGTGTGCTTTCCGACAACGAGAAGCCCTTGGTCGGTTCCGAATAGAGCGGTTCCTTCTCCGGACCGAGTGGCAGAGAGGATATTGGAGCTCATCAAATTGTTGGCTGAGAGATTGCTGCCACTATGGAGTACTGACGCATCTTCAATTTCGTAGACCTTGTTTCCAATGGCAATGTGCTCTTCGTCCATTGGCACGCCGGGAAGTGTTCCTGCAATTTCATTGACGAGGCTTTCATTGATTGAGTTGATCTTGTTCTCTAGATTCTCTTCGGAGATGACAATAACTTTTTCTGCTAGTTGTATTGATATCCATGCTCCACGAGCAATGACATGACCAAGGCCTTGGCCTGTGATGGAAAGATCAATAGAGTCAACGCTGGAGGTAGAAGATGTATCAGAAGTTGAGGTTTCAGAAGAGTTGGCTTCGTCGTCATGGTCATGTCCAGAGGCAAATCTTGGTTTATGATTGTGTCCTTCGTGCCCATCAGTTTCCGTCGTCGTATCGGAGGTGGTGGTCACTGAGGTGCCCATCTTTAGGAAGTCGACGCGGTTTCCTGAAGTTTGAACCATTAAGGCA
>Ga0233432_10003654_pt1 | contig 13855 bp, 15 predicted proteins | sample SI_122_August201_6_FD_179870 | JGI IMG/M metagenome (GOLD analysis project Ga0233432, IMG submission 179870) | Seawater microbial communities from Saanich Inlet, British Columbia, Canada - SI_122_August2016_10_MG | ecosystem: Environmental > Aquatic > Marine > Inlet | place: Canada: British...
TGCGTGAAGCTGGATTCTGTCGTCGCCTTAAAGATGTTGGCGGTGTTGGAGCCATCGTTCCCGACCTTCCGATTCAGTATTCCAAAGAGTACTTTGAGGCCTGTGAGGTAGAATCACTAGCACCCATACAGATCGTGACTCCAAATGCATCACCTGAGCGCATCAAGGAATTAGCTGACCATTCGAAGGGTTTCGTCTACTGTGTTGCCAGAAAAGGAGTCACTGGCAAGAAAACCACCTTTGAAGGCATCGATGACTACCTCAAGAGGGTTCGCTCGATAACAGACCTTCCTTTGGCTCTCGGTTTTGGAGTGAAAAATCACGAAGACATTCGCTCCCTCATCGGCAAAGCTGACATGGCCATCATTGGCACAGCAGGGCTTCAGGCATGGACCGATGGAGGGGAAGATGCCCTCGGGGCTCTTCTTTCCTGGAAATAATCTCCTTGGTTCCTCATTTTTCACTTAGCTTTTTGACCTTGTGTCACCAAGTCTAAATTGAACGAGATGTCATTTCGTCTGCTCAGCACATGGCGATGACCCCGATCCTAGAAGGTGTCGAGGCCATCCATTCTCGCATCGACCATGCTCTTGGCCGCCTTAAGTTTCAAGGCCCAGGAAAAGGCCCTCGATTTAACACCTTTGGCCAAGAACAAAGCCTAGGGGACATTGTTTCAACCATCATAGATCTGGTGGCTCAAAATGGCGACGAAGCCGTTTCTGAATGCCTCAAGCTGATCGACGGTGCTGATTTACCACCAGAAAAAATCGTCGTCTCTGAATCAGAAATTAGAGCAGCCAAAGATCACATCAGTGCCGAACTCGAAGCAAGCCTCATCTTGATGGCCCAGCGCATTGAGTCTTATGCCAAGGCGATGATGCCTGCGACTCAAACCTGGTTTGAAGGAGACCCCGGCAGGGAACTTGGAGTCAGGTTCACTCCTATTGAAAACATTGGAGCCTACGTTCCCGGTGGTCTAGGAGGCTCGACTCCTCTCATCAGCACCGTTTTGATGAACTTGATTCCCGCCAAAGTGGCAGGCGTTAAGAACATCGTTGTGGCTACACCGTGCTCTAAAGACGGAACCGTGCACCCTGCTCTACTGAGGGCCTGTGAACTTGCAGGAGCCACAACGGTTTACCGAGCAGGAGGCGCCCAAGGTGTCGCCGCGATGGCCCTAGGAACAAAATCCTGCCCTCCTTGTTCAAAGATCATTGGCCCAGGCAATGCCTTTGTCCAAGAAGCAAAGCGGCAATTGTTTGGACGAATCGACATCGACATGATGGCTGGACCCAGTGAAATTGGTATCATTGCAGATTCCTCAGCCAAAGCCTCAGTCTTAGCTGCCGATATGATCGCCCAAGCTGAGCATGACAAGATGGCTTCCAGTTTTCTTTTTAGTACCAGCAAGGAACTTCTCCTCGAGGTGCAAAAAGAACTCAGCCAACAACTGGCATCGCTGCCCCGTGGTGACATCGCCCTTGCTAGTTTAGAAAATTTTGGGGCTCTATGTCTCTGCAAAAACCTCGAGCAAGCCTGTGCCTTCTCTAACCGCTACGCACCCGAACACTTAGAACTCTGTGTCGATGAACCAGATGAGTTACTACCAAATATCAGTCATGCAGGAGCCATCTTCATGGGCCATGCCTGCCCTGAAGTTGCTGGCGACTACACCGCTGGCCCCTCGCACACTCTCCCAACCTGTGGAGCTGCCCGCTTTGCATCGGGCATCACCGTCTTTACTTTTCTAAAAAGTAGCTCCCTCCTTAAATATAATCTAGAATCCCTCCGGGGTGACCTTCCCTCCCTAACAGCCATGGCTCGAGCGGAAAATCTGGAAGGACACGCCCGCTCAGCAGAATCCCGTTTCCTGGAGTCAACATGAGAAACGCGACCATCGAACGCACCACCAAAGAAACCAGCATTGAGCTGGGCCTAAACCTCGACGGTGGAAAGATCGACATCTCCACCGGTCATGGTTTTTACGATCACATGCTCGAAGCTTTCGCCAAACACGGCCGTATGGGCCTTGAAGTTGAAGCGAAAGGCGACAACACTGGCCCTCACCATCTGGCGGAGGACGTTGCTATTGTCATCGGAGAGGCTCTACTGAAGTCTGCTGGAGATAAAGCCGGAATCGAACGCTTTGGACACGCCTCCATCCCCATGGACGACACTCTCGTCGATATCAGCGTAGACTTTGGTGGCCGAGGTTTCCTCGTTTTCGACTGCCCTGAAGTTCAAGATGTGGAAACTGGGCTGGGTGTTCACCTCGTCCACGACATTTTTTATGCCATGTGTTTTAATGGCAGGTTCAACCTTCACCTTCGTTTAATCCATGGTCGTAATCCCCATCACATTTACGAAGCCATGTTTAAAGGAACGGGCGTAGCATTGCGCCGAGCACTAGCCATCACGGGAACTGACATTCCTAGCACCAAGGGTGTCCTCTAATTCTAACGCCCTAGCTTCCCTCGTTGAAAGAACGGGGATGAGATTCAAGGAGATGTGGGATTTTTCCGTCTTCCTGAACCGAACGTTCAAGCAATACCTCTCACCCTACCCTCGCTTCACATTCTTTTATCGACAGTTTATCGAAATTGGAGTCAAATCCATCCCCATCGTCTTAGTCGTTGGTGCTTTTGTCGGTATGGTTTTGGCTGTGATGACTTACCAGCAGTTCTCTATCCTAGGGATTGAGTCCATGATGGGCCCCTTCATCGCAGTACCCATGGTGAGCCAGCTTGGACCGATCATGACTGCACTGATGATCCTATGCCGTGTTGGTTCAGCCATGACAGCCGAGCTCGGTTCCATGCGTGTGACAGAACAGATCGATGCCCTCCACTGTTTTGGCATCAACCCCATCAAAACACTTATCGTTCCACGCACCCTCGTCTGTGCAGCCATGCTCCCTTGCCTCACAGTCATCTCCGACGTGATTGGCATCATTGGAGGTTGGGTTCTAGGAGTTTACGTATTCGACATCAACGAATCCTATTATCTAGAAAAAACCCGTAGCTATTTTATGGCATACGACGTCTACGTTGGGCTCATGAAAGCTCTCGTTTTTGGCTTTGTCATCAGCCTGTTTTGCTGTTTCAAAGGCTACACAACCCGTGGAGGTGCCACAGGAGTTGGCAAATCCATCATGGAGGCCGTCGTGGTAGCTTTTATTGCTATCATTGTCCTCAACTTCTTCATGAGCCTCATTGCAACAGAACTGTGGCAGACTTATTGGGCTCCAGATGTCTGATAGCTTCATTTCCCTCTCAGGAGTTCATAAATCCTTTGGCCCCCAGCACATCTTAAAAGGTGTTGATTTAGAGGTCGAAAAAGGAGAAACCCTTGTAATCATTGGAGGAAGTGGTACTGGCAAAAGTGTGACCATGAAACTCATCATTGGTCTATATCCACCTGACGAAGGAATCGTTCGTTTTGATGGAAAAAGCTGGTCAGAACGTTCAAACAAAGATTCCGACAAAGAACGTCAGCGTTTTGGCTACGTATTTCAGGGTGGAGCTCTTTTTGACTCTCTCAACATCAAAGAAAATATCGCTTTCCCCATCCGAGAGCACACCAAAAAGAAAGAGCCAGAGATCGACAAAATTGTCAAAAACTGTCTCGAGAGCGTTGGGCTAGAAAATATTGAGCACAAGTTTCCAGCTCAAATTTCAGGGGGAATGCAAAAACGAGTCTCCCTTGCCCGAGCTCTCTCTCTCAACCCTGAAGTCCTACTCTACGATGAACCCACTACTGGGCTTGATCCGATCAATTCCCAAAAAATCAACGAATTGATCGTTAAAACAAAAAATAAACACGATGTGACCTCTATCGTGGTCACCCATGACATGCAAAGTGCTCTTTATGTCGCGGATAAAATCGTCATGCTTTATAAAGGTTACTTGATTTTCAAAGGGTCGCCCTCACAATTACTCGCTTCAGATGTACCCGAGGTAAAGACTTTCATCGAACCTGCCCTACAACATGTCCGTCGTCAATAACATCCAGGGATCGCTGACCCAAACTCAGCAAGCCCAACAGCTGAATCAGCAACAAGCTGATCAGCCAAAGGTTGCTCAACAACAGGGCGAAGCTCAAAGTGCTCAGGAACAAGTCACTAAAAAAGAAAGCATCACATCACAAGATGACGTAGATCTCCAGAATCTTCATCGAGAACAAGAGAAAGAAAAAGAAAAGAAACGTCGCCAACAACGAAAAAACACCCTCGACCAAGAAAACCTAAAAAACGATGACGCCTCAGCCTATGGCACCCGCTTTGGAGGCGGTCTGATAGACACCCAAGCCTAAGGGCCCTTCCCCACCGGCTTGAAAATCCTCTATCTCAGCGATTACTTCTCCACTTGGAATATGGGTGGAGCAACTCGAGTTCTTCAAACTCAGCTTAAAGCTAGCACCAAAGCTGGGCACGAAGCACTTCTCATTTCTGGTGCTCCTGCTGAAGATGCAGGAGAGTTGCCCTGCCCTTGGATTTCTCACAAGTACAAATCCTTAAGCTTTTTACCTGCTCTGTTATGGTCGTTACGCAAAGCCAGAAAAAGCTTTCACCCAGAAGTCTTACACATTCACCAACCCCTCATTGGTTTGCTAGCGGTTCTTATTTTCAAGAAAGACACACCAAGGGTTTATCACTTCCATAGTTTTTGGCGCGATGAAAAACTTAGCCATGCTAAATCTCCTCAAGCTAGGCTCCTGAGTCATTTCAAAGGATGGATTGAACAGACTGCCCTAAAAAGAATGGATCACTTCATCGTGCTCAGTGATTTTTCCAAAAAAAAACTCATTCATAAAATTCCTTCGGCCAAAGTCGAAGTCATTCCCGGAGCCGTTAACTCTAGTTTATTTTCTCAAACGAAGTCACCTGCAGCATCAATTCAGCGATTAGATGACAAACTCGAAATGGTCAGCGTACGTCGCCTAGACCCTCGAATGGGCTTAGATATTTTGATTGAAGCCCTATCTCTTTACAAAGAAAAACATCCTCAACGTCCTTTTCACCTTTCAATTATTGGAGATGGGCGACAACGAATCGATCTCGAAAAACTCATTCAAAAACTCAATTTAAACGAAAACGTGACTCTGATGGGTCGAGTTAAAGAAAATGATCTCATTGAGTCCATGCAAAGAGCTGAGTTTTCCATTTTGCCCACCCGAGAATTAGAGGGTTTTGGTCTAAGTGTCATCGAATCTTTTTCTGCGGGCTCTCCTGTTTTAGCGACGTCCGTCGGCGCTTTACCTGAATATGAAAAATTTTCAGAAGTGTTTCACGCCGTTGGAGAGGCCAACTCCAAGAACCTCCTTAGTGGCCTAGAGTGGGCCCACCAACATTGGAAAGGCCATCAACTGCAAGACTCTTGCATGAAAGTTGTTCAAGACCACTTCAGCGAGGAAGTCGTCTCCCAAAAACTCTTAGCATTCTATCATACCCTAAAGACATGATCGACCCTAGTAAGATCTCAGCCGCAAGTCGAAGAAAACTTCTCGAAGAGCGACGTAAAAAAAAGGACGCCACAGCCGCCGAAAGAGCTCGCTTTGAAGGTTGTCTGCAGCAGGTTAGAAGTAAAGATCAAGTTCAAGATATAGAAGAACTGATCAAAAATATCCAACGGGAGGGGGATCGCCTGTCCCACTTCAGGTCGATGGCCCAGCTAGATCACTACAAGAACAAAGTTCAAGAATTCATTGAAAAAACCAACCGTGCGACGTTCAAAGTGAAAGCCACGGGATTTACTGACCAAGGCGGCGATTACTCCACACATCTAAAAGTCGAAAAAGTTGATGCTGCCCTAGAAGATCTGACCAAATACGTTTTCGACAAATCTTCACAGTCTCTTCAAATTCTCGAGCAACTAGACCTGATCAAAGGCCTACTAACCGACCTTTATCAATAAACGTTAAAACCGGTAAGTTAGACCCAAAGAAACCACTGGGTAGATTTCAAAGTCTTCCAAATCAGCTTTAATCTGGGATTTTTCTCTTTGGATTTCATTTTGAAGGGTTGCCTGAAGTCCTGGGACAGTCGAAACATCAATTGCCCCAACTCGAATGGTCCCAGATGTGTTTAGGTCAACATTTGGGCTCCCTTGGAACATCACTCCAAGGTCGAATAAAAATGCCCAGCGTGATGAAGCTCCAACGGCTTTCCCCCAACCCATCCCAAGATATGGAGCAAATGTATCGAAGTCAACTTTCCCATTCAACTGCCCTGAGCTAATATCGTAAGTTGTGGAACCAATTTCTACAGTCTGCACAGCAGTGGGTTTAGCCTTAAGAGTCACCTCATTGTTGTTCATCATCACACCACCTGTTAGACGAAAACCTCCGGCCCAAGGGTGCCAATCAACATAAAGCCCGCCATTGGATAGTTCTAAATCACCTGTGTAAGTGGTGTCTCCATCTTCAACATCTTCACTTTGCTCTAAAAAGTTGTAACCAAGTCGAAAGCTAAGTTTTTCTCAATAAGCTTTGTTAGCCTCAACGCCTATTCCTAAAGTTCCAGCTTTTAGGCCGATTGAGACATCCCCCTGGGCTTCTTCAGCACAGATCATTAAACTGGTTGCTAATAGAGCCGATAAACCCAACAGAATTTTTTTCATTTAAAACCCCCGTGAAACAAAAAAATGATTTTTAAACAGTGATAAGAATTTCAAGAAAAATTTTCAACTCGCTCAAGAATAGCCAAACTCTCGATGTGATAACTTTTGGGAAAAAAGTCAAAGGGAAGTAATTTAATCACCTTCCATTTTCCACTGGCACACAACTCCTTCACATCCCTCAGTTGTGTTTCTGGATTACAACTCAAATAAGCGAGTTTTTCAAACTGAGAAGCCTCTAATAGAGTTTGCCTGACTTCACTGGTCATACCAGCCCGAGGAGGGTCAATGACAGCCACCCAACGCCCATCTCCTGCCCTAAAGGTTTCAAGGTGATCCTCCACTCGACCTCGAAGAATTTTCATCTTCGCCATGGTATTGATTTCTCGGTTGTAATGAGCGAACTCCAAGGAATCAGGGTTCTCTTCGATCATCAAGATAGATTTAGCCTTGTGCCCAACCATGATGGAGAAGAGCCCAACTCCTCCGTATAAGTCAACAAAGGTGCAGTGCTCATCAACCCCCAAGCTATTCATCAGCTCTTCGAATAATTTTGGAAGAATTGAAAGGTTGGACTGAAAGAACCCTTTGAGGTCATAACGAACCTCCATCCCAGCATGGCTATAAACCTGAGATTCTTCTACTGATCGATTAAGACTTCCTCGCCCAAGTCCTCCCCAGTCAACTTTTTTATCTTGGCTTTCCCGTATAACGATACAAGCACGTTTAATACCCTCCAAATTCCTTCCCTTGAGTCCTTCTAGCACTTCAGGAACAACCGTCTCAACACCCTCCATCACCACAGGGCAACGAGAAAAAGGAATCACCTCCTTTGAACCAAAAGGGCTTGTTCCAAGAACGACGCTCCCATCACGCATTCGCTTCAGCTGTAAAGAGAGCTTACTTCTATGACGAAACTCATTGGGTGAAGGCACAACGGGCTCCCAAACAGGAACCTCGAACGCGACGTTATCTTTCCACAGTTCAGCTAAAACCTGCCCTTTTAGGATCAGTTCATTTTCATAGGAAATCTCGAGGTATGAGCACCCTCCACAACTATCATGGATTGAACATGAACTTTCAACCTTAGGTATATCGCGAGATAGCTCCTCTCCTTTTTTCCTAAGAAAGGGTTCGCCCTTCCTTTTGATTTTCTTCAATCTTTTTCGCGTATCCAATTGATTGGTGCTACGACCTCACCATGAGCTCGTCTTTGGTCGATGCAAGAAGAGAAACTGCCCTTTAAGTCCTGCACTTCAACAAAAATATTTCGCTTTTGGTCCAAAACCACCCTGTGCTCGCCAATGAGAGCAATCTGTAATTCATAGAAACCTGTATTCAAGAGTGGAGATGGCAGAGATGCCTTGTATCGATACCGACCTTTTGGTGTCGGAACAATGAAGACTTTATCTTGGCCCTCTGTCGCATTATTTCCATCTGGGTCTCGAGAAGAAAAAAGAATCATTCCCTCTTCACTGCGAACATTCAAATTCAAAATCAAATCGCCGTGATCATCATCGACTTCCATCTCAACCTCTATTTGAAGAGGTTCCATAATGTCCACCACCGATGAGGGGTTATCCTTCCGACCAAGTTGAATCGACTTAATCCAAGCTCCATTAGAGTTTGATGGTTTTTCAAAAGTCCTCACAGCCATTGCCTCACCTGCTTCGCGGTTGTGATCGTGGTAGGCTTTTACCACCTCTTCAACTCCACCATGGGAAACACAAACGCCCTTATCGAGCAGCAAAGCCTGAGTACACAACTGAGTAACAGCCTGCATGTTGTGGCTAACAAATAATACCGTTCTCCCCTCTCCAGCCACTGACTTCATTTTACTCAAACATTTTCGCTGAAACTTTTGATCCCCAACAGCCAACACTTCATCCAATAAAAGAATATCAGGCTCTAAATGGGCTGCCACAGCAAAAGCTAATCGAACATACATTCCAGAAGAGTACCGCTTCACTGGTGTATGGATGAATTCCTCAATCTCAGCAAAGGCAATGATTTCATCAATCTTCTCCCGAATGTCCTGGCGCCTTAAGCCCAAACTCGTTCCACTTAAATAAATGTTATCTAAGCCGCTGAGTTCTTGTTTAAAACCTGTCCCCACTTCCAAGAGACTCGCCATGCTCCCCTTATAACCAAAATGGCCTGTGCTAGGAGGCGTGATTCTTGATAAAATCTTTAAGAGCGTGCTCTTTCCTGAGCCATTGCGGCCAACAATTCCCAAAACTTGGCCTGCTTCAAGCTCAAAGTCAAGATTCTTTAAAGCCCAAATCGTATTTTTACTCTCTTCAACACTTTTCGCTTCTCTCCCTAATAAACGTCGACCCAACCAATCCGTCAGCGTATAGACATCACTCTTTTCCCCAAGCTGATATCGCTTTCCAAGGCCTTCACATTTTAATGCCAAAGTCATCAGATCACATCCGCAAAGCGACGTTGGGAAGTATTAAAAAAGGCAACACCACCTAAAAACAATAGCACAACTAACCCATAAGAAATCATATTGGCCGTCTGAAAAGGGTTTCCCTCTCCCAAGAGAGCTAAGCGAAAGCCCTCAACGATTCCTATCATTGGATTAAATACTGCTAGCCAAAAGCCAACGCCATGCTCCAAAGAGCCCAAATTCCGAATAGGAAACATCACGGCCGAAGCAACGAAAAGAAGTTGGGTGATCAATGGCAAAACAATCTGAATGTCTCTGAATCGCACATTGACAGGGCCCAACCAAAGGCTAATAGCAATGCCAGCTAACATGGTCAAGAATAAAAAAGGAATCGCCCAGAAAATCTCAATTCCGGGAGCGTGACCATACCAAAGACATAAGCCAGCAAAAATCACCATCGCGATAACTAAATCAGTTAATACTGAAAAGGCCTGATAAATCGGCAAGATCATTCTAGGAAAATACACCTTCCTAATCAACTCCGCTTCGTTAACCAGAGACAGAGTTCCATTCCCAAAAGTCTTTGCAAAGGCGTTCCAAATCATCAGCCCACTCAAAAAGTAAAGTGGATAAGGCCCATCAAACTGAATATTCATGGCTCCACCAATAAAGTAGGTAAAAACTAAGGTTGTCGCCAATGGCTGTAAAAGAGCCCAAGCAACACCAAGTGCACTTTGTTTAAAACGAATTTTAAAGTCTCGCAAAACCAAGAAGACAAGCATGTCCCGCCTATCCCACAGTTCGCCTAACTTTAATTCCAAAAGGGGTTCCCTTGAGGTCACTTTGGTATCAAAACCTTCTAGCATGAGGTTATTCTACGAAAAGCTTCCCAAAGCAAGCACCTCTTCTATTAAACATTAAGAGGCAAATAAAACTTAAGAGAATCAATCAAATGCTTTAAACCTCTATTACATTTCTCTTTTCTATCAAGCAGAGAAAAAGACTTCCCTTTTTTACAAAATCTTTCAAGCAAGAGCCTGATCGTTTAGTATTTTTTCAAAAAATATCGCCTATGAGGTTCATCGCAATTCTAAAACGATCGGAATTAATGGCGTTCTAAAATTTCTATCAAGTGAAAGCCAAAACCTGTTTTTATTGGGCCATGGACCTTATTGGGAGAAGCCTTAAAAACAACTTCGTCAAATTCAGGCACCATTTCCCCTTTTGAAAAGGTGCCAAGGTCTCCGCCCTTTTTTCCTGATGGGCAAGTTGAATACTCTATAGCAATGTCTTCAAATTTTGAACCAGCTTGGATTAAAGACAGAAGCTCCTTAGCTTTCTTCTCTTTCTTGACCAAGATATGTCGGGCTTTTGCTTTTTTCATCATACTCAAGTCTCTAGAATTAAATGATCATTTCTTATGTGAATGCTAAACTTAAATGAGTGTCTCTAACTCTAGAGAGCTCTTCTTTATAGGATTTTAAAACATTGACTTTGCTTGTATCTAATGCAATATTTTTTGTTTCCCCAGGGTCAGCCATCAAATCGTACAAAACCTCTTCATCTCCACATGCATCGTAATGGCAATATTTATATTCCTTTGTGGCCCACATATAACCAATTTCACTTTCAGCGTAGGCTCCATTAGGTGATGAAACAGACCCACCCTCTAAGTGAGCTTTCATACTAACACCTTTGTTAAAGTCAGGTCCCTCTACTCCAGCATAATCCAAGCAAGTCGCCATCAGGTCTAACCCTGCATTCACCACTTGATCATCGTTGACGATTCCGCCGGTTCCTCGTCGACCGTGGGCCACGAGCATTGGCACTCGAGCAGCTTCATCATAAAAAACTGTTTTATGTTCTAGTCGGTGGCTAGATGAATGGTCTCCATGATCACTCGTAAAAATCACCACAGTGTTCTCAAGCTGCCCCGATTCTTCTAGGGCATCGAGAACTTTACCAATTTGACCATCGACCCTCTCTGTCAGTCGATGATAGGCCCAACGGTGCAGTCTCCATTCTTTTTCTCCCCACTCTTCCCTAGCTTTCTCGCGAAAGCCTCTCAACTTCACCAAGTGAGATATTGCCTTGGGCTCATCACTAGGGACCTCAAAATTGTTTGGAAGTGGCAGACAATATTTTGAGAAAAATTCGTCTTCTCCTATACCTTCAGGAATCTCCAACGCACGATCCAGTTCTTTCATTTCAATGGTCGCCCTTTCGGCTAATCCACGGTCTTGATCTGAATTAGCAAAAGTTCGTATCGCCTGATAGCAAATATCGTGAGGGTTGATGAAGTTAGCAGCAATGAGCCATGGGCTTCCTTCGTCACTCTTTGAATTGATCAGGCTAGCGGTATCTGTCGCCAATAGATCCCGTTCATCACTTTGATAATAATCAAAGCCTAAATTCTCAGAATTGAGTCCAATAGGTAAATGTTCCTTTCCACCAAAATACACTTCATATCCAACCTTTCTCATTAGGTGCCCTAGTCCGCCTTGAATCAATTCGTCCGGAGCTTCCCTAACAACAGCGTTCCCATTCTTGCGCAACCCAATGGCACTAGGCATCCTACCTGTGTACCAACTAAAGCGGCTAGGTGTGCACACTGGATTGCTACAATATGCCCGAGAAAAACGAGTCCCCCAAGATGCGATTCTGTCAATATTAGGAGTGCTAAGCCAAGAGTTGCCGGCGCAGGACATCATGTGATGTGATTGCTGATCGGTCGTGATGATAAGAATATTTGGTCTTGGCATCATTTTCTTCATATAAAAAACCTAGAGCATCTTATTCGATCTTTCCAGTCTTCATGATAGAGTTTTATTTATTTTCTCCTTTATTGATCAACAATATCTTTCTTCTAATCTGATATTGTTATAATATTCGAATCTACTATCAAATATTAATTAATTTCCAATTATAATGGCCCCTATTTCAAATAAAATACTCAATACTTGTATTTTTAATCATAAGATCCTCAAGGACCGGGTTCGGGGACTCCCCATGAGCCACCCTAGCTTACAAGAACTCGCTCACCATGATATTGTCTCTCTTGGAGTTGATTTTCGGCCCAAAGGTAGTCACTGGTATGAATCACCAGGTAATACTCATCTACTTTTTTTTGTCATCACAGGCCATCTCATCTGTACCCAAGAGAATCTAACAATTCATCCCGGAGAAATTCTCATCGTTCCGGCTGGTATGGAGAAAAGCCTACAGTCACCAAAGAGTTCACTGAATGGCGCCTGGATACACTTGGGAAAAGGAGGAGCTTGGGGCCCCAAAATAACATCAAAAATTCATTCTCTTTCGTCTCGACATAACCTTCAAATTTTTTCACTGATCGAAGGAATGAGCCAAGAAATTATTGGAGCTCAGAATGATAGCAAAAAGTTACTTCAACAACAAACAAGACTCCTTCTCCAAATTCTTCTTCAAATATTTCCCTCCCAAGAAAACCCTTTAACTCTTAATGATCAGAAATTGATGGTTCAACTCCAAGAATTATGGGCAGAAGTGTCATCTTCTCTCCAACAATCTTGGACAGTTAAAGATTTAGCCAAACGATTACACTTATCCGAAAGTCATTTTCATCGTAAGGTGACAAGCTTACTTGGAAAAACTCCCATGGAGATCATCACAGAGATGAGAATGGAAAGAACATCAACCCTCCTAAAAACATCTTCAGCAAAGCTTGATGTCATTGCAGCAGAAGTTGGCTACCAAACCCCATACGCCTTTTCCAATGCATTCAAAGCCTACACAGGTATCCGACCAGGGAGTTATCGAAAAAAATGGGTAAAAAGCACTCTCTCTAGATAAATATATAGTTGAAAAAATTCTCTTTGCCCCTTCAATTAGGCACAGTCCCTATTTTCTCTAAGCTTCGAAAGAAATAATCATTGCTTCAGACGCCACCGATACTCACCAGCTGTGCCTTGAGGTATTTCAATCTCCCGAATCGAAACCTTCTGCCTAATTATTTCGAGTCGTCTTCATGCCCTCAGGAAATATCCTGGCTAGGCTAGGCCCACTTTTTTGAACCCATTGGTTGATCACTTCTCCTTGGCCATTTCTTAAAATTTTGATAAGACATTCCATGTCACGATCAGTCAGCTTTATGCCTTCAAATTCATTTCCAACAAATGTTAAGCATAAATTCACAGCTTTTACCTTTGATGGTAGCTGACTCCCATACCACTGCACAAGAGCTTCCTCATTTTTTAAAATCGCTTGAGTGATATGTGGACTAAATAGTGCAACATTTAACAACTGAGGGAGAGTGTAGATGTCATTCAGTTGACTTAAGAACGTTGTGCCGGCATCATAATGACGGAGGTTTTTTAAGTCCATCACCCTCCGATATGTCGCATCTATGAAAAAGTTAAGCCTTGCATCAGGTCGACAAAAACAACACACGGCGTTATTAATATTTCTTTTGGCCGTCAAAACTCCTGCCCCCCCTTCATTATTCAGCCATATTTCATGGGAAAAAGCAAATGAATTTGGCCAATCATCGAGAAAAGAATCTGGATCTAAAATTAGAACATCTGCATCCAACCAAACCACCCTTTCATATCTAGATAGAAAACGGTGAGCTAATATCAGTCGCGCTAAATCCACCATCAAGTGAATCTCATTTTGACTCTTTTCTCGATAATCTTTTGGAACTAAATCAAAAATTTCGTCCCCTAGCCTTTTGTAATCCCACCCACGGCTTTCTGACCAATCTTTGACTCCATCCATACATGCAGATAGCCAAGATGGCACATTGTTCTCTCGGAATGACTGAAAGACCAATGTCTTTTTGTTACTTTTTTCTTTCAAACGTCATCATTAA
>Ga0233432_10003655_pt1 | contig 13853 bp, 5 predicted proteins | sample SI_122_August201_6_FD_179870 | JGI IMG/M metagenome (GOLD analysis project Ga0233432, IMG submission 179870) | Seawater microbial communities from Saanich Inlet, British Columbia, Canada - SI_122_August2016_10_MG | ecosystem: Environmental > Aquatic > Marine > Inlet | place: Canada: British...
GAAAAAACTATCTATTATATTTGCATTATTGTTTATTGTTTCTTGTGGTGGTGGAGGCGGAGGCGGTGGCAGCGCCCCAGCCCCTGCAGCTCCATCTCCAATAATAAATTTATCTGCTGAACCCTCATCAGTCTTGCTTAATAATATCTCGACTCTTTCTTGGTCATCCTCTAATGCAACTTCTTGCTCTGCTTCATGGACAACTCAAACCTCTGCATCAGGTTCAGAGGAGGTTACTATAACAACAGCTGGTAATAATTCTTATTCTATTACTTGTTCTGGAGCAGGCGGCTCTAGCACAAGATCAGTTACTGTTGAAGGTTATAGGAATACTGATGGTGTTGTGGTTGATGGTTATATTTCTGGTGCTGAAGTCTGCATAGATGAAAATGAGAACTGGACTTGCGATTCAAGTGAGCCCTCAACCACTTCAGATAATGAAGGAAGGTTTACTCTAAAATACAATAATGGTAATTTAATTTCAGTCGGCGGCACCGACCTAGACTCTCAGATTCTTCTAGATAATTTTTTAATTACCCACAAACTTACCGGACATTCAGATTTTAAGGCAGTAACCCCGGTTACTTCAGTAGCTGCTTTTATGGAAGACAGCTCGTTAATTAATGATGTTTTAGGCATAGATGCCTCTTTTGATATATTTACTTTTGACCCTGTTGTTAACAAAGGTGATGGCGGTATTAATGACTACTTATACGAAAAGGGCAATCAGCTAACCGTTCTTGCTTATGCACTGCAAAATATTACAAACGATTTAAATACAACCACTGAGACAACTCAAGATTACTTTAAAGCAATATCTGAAGAAATAGAAAAAGAATATACAGATACTTCGCAAAGAGTAAATATTGAAACCGAAGCCTTTATCTCAAAAGTGGTTGCTAATGTCGTAAGCTCAAAATCTGTAACTATAGATGATACTAATAAAGCTAATACAATAAGTGCACTTACATCAATATTACCTGTAATACAGGTCAAATCCGATAACACAAATACAACAGCTATATTTAATTTTGCTACCAGTACGTTGCAGTCAGATGCAGTATCAATAGCAAATGGTAGTATTGATTCAACAATCCTAAATAGCTACCAAGCAGATATTTTAAGTTATGTTGCAAATGATCAGAGTGTGAATGCTGATGATTTGGTGCCTGATATAACTGCATTGCCCGACCTTGTGGCTACCGATGAAGATTTTTCTGTTGATATCAGTGTTTTAAGGAATGATTCATATCTCACAACTGCAGATATTAGTATTAACATAACAAACCCGAGCAATGGCTCTGCATCAATAAATAACAATGTAGTTACATATACTCCAGATGATAATTTTTTTGGAAGTGATGAGATAGATTACACAATCAACCAAAACGATAAAACATCTTCAAGCACCGTTTCTCTTGTTATTAATTCCATAAATGATGTTCCAACTTTCGATAATCTTTTATCAGCCTATTCTGTTGATGAGAATCAAACAGCAGTTACAAGCATTTCAGCAAGTGATATTGAAGATGACGCTTTAACAATATCTATAAGTGGTACAGATGAATCTAGCTTTAACCTTTCGAGTTCTAATGTATTAACTTTTGCAGAATCTCCAGATTATGAAACACAAACTAATTATGCTTTAGTAGTTTCTGTAACAGATGGAATAGATACTTTGAATAAAGATCTAACAGTAAATTTAAATAACTTAAATGATAATTTTCCTGTTTTTACATCTTCAGCTAATTTCAGTGCCGATGAGAATCAAAATTCAATTGGAGTTGTCACGGCAACAGATGCCGATGGTGATGCTGTTACATTTAGTATTCAAGGATTGCCTGCGCCTATTACAGATGAGCAATATAAAGGACTTTTAATTGATTCCTTGACTGGGGTAATGACCTTCAATGAAATTGGAGCAGATTATGAAGAAAGGGAATCTATTTCCTTCAACGTTATAGTTAGTGATGGGCTAAATTCTATTACCCAAGCTGTAACCATAGCTATTAATAATCTTAATGATAATTCACCAGTCTTAACCTCAGAAATAGACTTTATAATTGATGAAAATACATCCTCTGTTGGAACCATAACTGGAAGTGATGCTGATGGAGATACTCTTAGTTTTTCAATAAGTGGAACAGATGCTGATAGTATTTCAATCGACTCAACCTCAGGAGTTCTTTCACTAAATGAAACAGCTGACTATGAAACTAAAATTTCATATGCTTTCAATGTTGAGATCAGCGATGGGCTAAATTCTATTACAAAAGCCGCAACAGTTAGTATTAATAACTTAAATGATAATAGCCCAATTTTCTCATCTGAAGATACTTTTGCAATTGACGAAAACAAGTCACAAGTCGGAACCGTTATTGCCAACGATGCAGATACTGACAGCAGTATTTCGTATTCAATTGACAATAATGTTGAGCAAAGGATCGAAGTATCTATTGCAGCTAATGAAAATGGATCAGGTAATGTTTATGTTATAAGTGGTGTGCAAAAGAAATCTCTTAATTTAGAGGTTGGTAAAACGTATAGATTTGAGCATTCTACCGATCACCCATTTAGATTATCTACCCAATCCGATGGAACTCATGGAGGTGGCTCAGAATATGTAAATGGCGTTGATACATCTCAACAAGGCATTACATTATTGACAGTATCTGAAGATACCCCAGGAATTCTTTATTATTATTGTAGTATTCATGCTGGAATGGGAGCGGATGCTAATTCAAGTTCAAATATATTTCCATCAATGAACATTAACTCATCATCAGGAGAGTTAACATTTAGCCCCAACCCTGATTTTGAAACATTATCATCATTTTCAGCAAAAGTATCCGCATCTGATGGAGAGATAAGTACAGACCAAAACATTCAAGTTAACATTAATGATGTTGAACCTGAGGGGCCAATTTTTTCATCTCCTGCTCAGTTTAGTGCTGATGAAAATCAGAAAGAAATTGGTACTGTAATATCAGAGGATCCACTTGGTGCTCAGGTTACTTATTCTTTGTCAGGCGAGGACAAAGACTCATTAAGCATAGGCTCAATATCGGGCGTACTATCATTTAATGAATCACCTGACTATGAAATCAAAACATCTTACTCTGTAAATATTATTGCTGTTGGAACAATTACTAATTCTGAGCAAAATGTAACCATCTCCATTAATAACTTAAATGATAATTCGCCTTCAATAATCTCAACTAATGTGTTCAGTGCTGAGGAAAACCAAACCATTATTGGATCAATAGTTGCCGAAGATGCTGACGGGGATTCTTTAAGTTATTCTGTATCTGGCTCTGTTGCTGAGATAAGCTCTGATGGAGTTTTGAGCTTTATTAATACACCTGACTATGAATCAGATGCAAGCTCATATTCTTTATCAATAACAGTATCCGATGGAGATTTTTCAGATTCTCAAGACATAGAAGTATCATTAATAAACTTAAACGATAATTCTCCAGTATTTACAACACCTGCAAGTTTTAATATCAATGAAAACGAAACTGCGCTAACTACAATTAAAGCTACTGACGCTGATGGCAACCCCATAAGCTTCGAGGTTACTGGTCCGGATTTATCTATAAGTTCAGAAGGCATTTTAAGATTTATAGTTGCGCCAGACTATGAAACTAAATCAAGTTACTCAGCAACTCTGACAGCCCGAGATACATCAATTGATGGTTCAAATTTTACTACTCAAGATATAACAATTTCTGTTATCAATTTAAATGATAATTCACCGGTTATAACATCTTCTTCTTCATTCTCGGTTGATGAAAATCAAACAGCCATCACAACCATAACTGCGGTAGATGCCGATGGGGATAATATTCTATATTCTGTATCTGGATCTGATTTAACTATAGGTAGTTCTTCTGGTGTTCTTGTATTTACCTTAGCTCCAAACTATGAGGCTAAATCCCAATATAGTGCCAACATAAATGTGACAGATAATGTTTTTTCATCTAACCAAGAAATAAGCATTGACATAAATGATGTTAATGACCCTCCAAGGGTTACTGTTATAAATACATTTAGTGGGCCTGAAAATCAAAAAACTATTACAGGGTCTTATAGCGTAAATGATGATGAAGGTGATCCGTATACATTAGCGTTGGCGGGTGAAAATGCAGATCTATTTAATTTATCCTCGGATAATGTATTGTCATTTATTTCAGATCCGGACTATGAAACAAATAGTTCATATAGTCTTCAAATTTTAGCATCAGATTCAGCGGATGCAGAGATATCATCCACTACGGACTTCGTTGTTAATGTAATCAACACACTCGAGGGCATAATATCAATGGATTTTGATATTGTTGATGGAACAGACTTTTCCTCTCCGGTGTTTCAAGCAGAGATTGTTTTAGATGAGCTAATGAATGCAACCAAGGTAGTAGTGGAACTTGATTGCGTCCCAATTGTAAATACAACTAATTGTGGTAATAGCAATGAATATGAAAGGGTTTCTGCTGAGAGTTCAAATTCATCATTGTGGACAATCAACCATACTTTGGACTCTCGATATAATGCTGGCTCGGATAGAGTTTTTAATCCTCGCATCAGAATAAAAACCAATAGTGAATACCAGGCAAGTAATAATAATCCTGGTGAAACCTTTACTCATATTATCTATGCTGATGATATAAGTCGTTTTAATGCATTAAAAACTGATGAGCCAATGAAGAGTTTTGATTCATCTTTGAGTATCAACAATCCAGGAAGTGATAATGACTTCAGAAGCATCATGGATACTGCTGGTAACGCATACGACTACTTGGTATATGTTGAATCAGAATCCTATGGCTCCTCATGCAGCACTATAGGAGATGGCGTGAGATTATATGGACTTCCTTCAGAAGAATGTTTCCTTGAAACTTTGGAAGTAAAAGACGCCTCAGGATCGTATTCTTATTCAAATGGTCGATCTATAACAGGTGATGAGGAGGTTGAGCTTTCTATTTCCCTGTATTGGGGTGAATTTGTAAAAGACAGTAAAGCCCAAATCTTCACTTCTACAGCCTTATTTGGGGGTGCTTTGTTAAAAAATCAGTCCACCGAAAATGTAATAAATAGTAGAGAGATTTCTGTGACTGAAGGGGTGGTAAACCAAGATAATCCTCATATTGTGAAATATACCTGGGTTTTTGATAAGGGTATCTCAAATTCAAATGCTGACTCTGCACAGAATGGCAACTTCTTCTTCAATTTTTTTGCAATGGATTATCAAGGAAACACCGATAGCAATCCCTTCACGCATCCTAATTTTCTCAATAGTAGTGCTGATGAGTTTGCTCCAAATCTTCAAAGTTTTAGTTTAGAACCTGTACTAAATGAATCAGAGGATAGGCTGTATTTAGATGTTTCTGTTGAAGTAAATAACGACAATGTCTCATATGATGATATTTCTAATACTGGTCTATATTCATCATCGGTAAAAGATATATGGTTTGGTATCACCTTTCCAAATTGCACACAACAAACATTTTATGTAAGAGATGAAACCTCTTCATTATTGCCTGCTGATACTAAAACCTTTACTAGATCATTGCCTGTATTAAAGAACCTTCATTTGGAGGGTAACTATGTTGTTGATTATATAAATATTAATGACGCTTCTCACAAAGAAAATTTCTATGAGCGAAGCCAAATGGGAGACTCTTCAGGTATATTCCCTTCATTCACCATTGGTGACGGGTCGGCTCCCACATGCCCAATTTTCTCACCAAGCTTAAATAATATAAATCCACAAAACGTTGAGGTTTTTGAAGGCACTATAGATATAGCAGCTTCGGTCGAAGCTGGCGCTGATCAATCAAGTGCATATTCAATTACATATGCTATCGATGAAGGCTCTCTTCTTCATCCAAATGGTATGTTTGTTATTGATTCTTCTAGTGGAAAACTTTCTTTTGCAAATCCTGCACCTTATATAGATTTAGAATGCACATTGGCAGACCTAACTTGTGATGAAACCAAATCTTATAATATTGCTGTTAGAGCAACTATTGATAATAAATATACAACCAACACTTATCTAACAAGTATTAAACTTGTTCAAGATACTGACTTCGATGGTATTAGAAACTCAGAAGATGAAGATGATGATGGTGATGGGGTGAATGACATAGATGATGCATTCCCATTAGATTCAACTGAAACCGTTGATACCGATGGAGATGGCATTGGAAATAATGCCGATGAAGACGATGATGGAGATGGGGTGAATGACGGAGATGACGCATTCCCATTAGATTCAACTGAAACCGTTGATACCGATGGAGATGGTGTTGGAAATAATGCTGATGCAGATGATGATAATGATGGAGTGAATGATGATGAAGATTCTCACCCATTAGATCCAAATATATCGGATGGACCAGTTGTGGTATCAAATTCTGTTTATATAGAATTAAGACCAAAAGCAGTGAATGGAAGCAGTATTACTCTAGAGGGCTCACAAAAAGATGGTAAAACATTAACATATTCAATTGTTACAGGATCTCAATTTGGTTCAATCGTGCTTGATTCAGCAACCGGTAATATAGATTATTCAACTCTTAGCAAAATCTCTAGATTAGAGACTATTATTTTTGTAGCTAATGATGGAACTTATGATTCAGTCCCTGGAATTTTGGAAATAGACCTAAGGTCTGACCCGCTATACAAACACTCATGGCATTTAGACAATACTGGGCAAGCAAACTTTGCAGACAATGGTGGAACAAGTGGGGCAGATTTAAATGTGGACTTACAGGTGGCCCAGGGAATTGATGGAACTGGTGTTGTTGTTTCGGTTGTAGATGAAGGCCTAGAAATAGCCCATGAAGATCTTGCACCTAATATTATTGCTGGACGCTCTTGGGACTTTACAGATAATGATAATGATCCAACAAATAGCGATCTTTATGGAGATCATGGAACATCTGTTGCGGGGATTATAGCTGCCGATGGGTTCAATAAGATTGGTGGAAGAGGCGTAGCTCCAGATGTTGGTCTAATAGGGTCTAATTTCTTAAAATATCAATGTTCCACTTGTGAAGGATTGTCACTCGGTTATGGAGACCATGAAGGTTACTCAAAAAATCTTAACGATATTGTTGATATATTTAATATGAGCTATGGATCTTACTATGAGGGCTCTTATGGTTATGGTGGAATAAGACCTAGTTCTTTTGATCAAGAAGTAATGAGTTTTGGAACAAGTTCATTAAGAGATTCAAAAGGTGCATTATATATAAAATCATCTGGTAATAGCTGGCGTTATGATGGAAGTTATTGTGGTCCAAGTCAATCAAGTGGAGATAATATGCCATGTGGAAACGCCATCACTGATGATAGGCATTCCATGCCATATGCAATAGTAGTAGGCGCCCTAAATGCAAATGATTTAAGATCAAGTTATTCAACTCCAGGGGCAGCTTTATGGGTTGCGGGTTATGGTGGTGAGTATGGTTCTTCAGATCCAGCAATAATGACAACAGACCAATCCTCCTGCGATCAAGGCTATTCAAGGTTTGGCGCCTCTACAAATGATTTTCAGGGAGGAAGTAACGCTGAAAATCTAAATTGCAACTATAGCTCAACCTTTAACGGCACATCCTCTGCGGCCCCAACTGTAGCTGGTGTAATTGCTTTAATGCTTGAAGCTAATAGTAATCTTACATGGAGAGATGTGAAGCATATTATAGCTGGCACTTCGTTCCAGGTTGATTCATTAAATCAAAAACAGTTATCAGGTGTTACACAATACTCATGGGTTACTAATGCAGCTAATTATAAACATCATCCTTGGTATGGGTTTGGAAGGATTGATGCTTTGGCTGCAATTAATCAATCAAAGACATATATAGCTGGAACCTTAGGAACATTTGTTGATACAACTAATGTATATGTAAAAGATGTAGATGATACATCTCTAGTATTTGATATTACTTCTAATATACAAAATGAATACACATTTACCCAGTCAGCGCTTGGAGAGTCAGACTTTATTGAATTTATAACCTTAAGTCTTGAGCTTGATCATTCTGTTGTAAATGATATAGGGGTATCCTTGACTTCTCCATCTGGAACAACAATAAGCATCATTACTCCATATTCAGCAGCTACGCTTAACCCAAATAACAATTCTTTTGATATTGGTATAAGTGGTTTTTATGGAGAGCCCATGAATGGTGATTGGATATTAACTATTACAGATTACTCTGATGATTCAGTTGGTGGAACATTGAAATCATTTACTGTTAAAACTTTTGGTAACTAAAAATTATGAAAAAAAATATACTTGGTTTAATTATTATATTTAGCGTTAACTCATTAGATGTTAATGCACAGGCCATAGAGGTTAAAAAACAAAAAGCATCAATATTAGTTGATAAAACATCTCTAAACATTAGCAATGTTTTATTGCCACAAATAATTGAAGATTCAGTTGTAGTTAAGAAGGCTTCAAAGGATTTTATTAAATTAAAATCTTTAGAGGTTTCTGGAGAATATGCCTACTCATTAAGGGAGTTAAACTTATCACCGAATACTAAAAATAAAAATACTATATCTTTGAATGGGATTCAGGGTGAGGGAAGCAAGGAATCAGACGCTGATTCAAATTACCTATTAAAAAATGATCTCAGAGTTGTGTTAGTCGGCCCCTATAAAAAAGTTTTCATAAGCAATGGATCATTCATCATTCGTTTTAACAAAAACATAGATAAAAATAAATTTTTAGAAGACTACAATATTGAGAAAAGTACAGATTTCCCAAACTTCACATCATATAAAGCAAAAACTTTTTATAGAATAAATGACCTTTTAGATGACATATCTAAGGATGAAAGGGTTGATATTGTAGAGCTTGATTTAATTGATCCAAGTATCAGACCGAATTAAACTTGGTGCCCCATGCCTGAGTCGAACAGGCACTCCCGAAGGAACGCGATTTTGAATCGCGCGCGTCTACCAATTCCGCCAATGGGGCTTGCTGGGCATTGTAGCTAAGTATTATCTAATTTAAAATCAGCTTCTTATGAAAACCTCAGATTTTAATTATGATCTTCCTGAAAAGCTTATTGCTAATTATCCTCTAGATAAAAGAAGCTCTAGTAGGTTGCTGGTTTATAAAGATCAGATAGACCATAAAACCTTCATAGATATCATAAATTATTTTGAAGAAGGAGATCTCTTAGTTGTAAATAATACTTCTGTAATTCCAGCCAGAGTCTATGGCAACAAAGAATCTGGTGGCTCTGTTGAGGTAATGCTTGAAAGAATAATGGAAGACAATAGAGCACTTGTTCAGATCCGATCAGGCAGGAGCCCTAAGATAGGAACGGTTATACATTTAGATACATTTAAAACAGAGTGCGTTGATAGGCAGGATAATTTTTTTATATTGCAGTTTGATCGATCGCCGATAGAGGTCTTCAATTCAATCGGGCATGTTCCGCTTCCACCATATATAAAACGTCCTGATGAGGACTTAGATAAAGATAGATACGCAACAGTTTATGAGGACAAGGATCTACAGGAATCAGTTGCAGCTCCAACGGCAGGCCTTCACTTTGATGACGAGCTCTTAAGTGCATTAAAAGATCTCGGCGTACAAATGGCAACTGTAAATCTTAGTGTGGGGGCGGGAACATTCCAACCTGTTAAGGTAGATAGAATAGAAGATCATGATATACATAGTGAATATTTAGAGGTTTCGGATGAGGTAGTTGCTTTAGTTAAGGCTACAAAAAAAGCAGGTAAGAAAGTTTTTGCAGTAGGCACTACAGCAACAAGAGCTCTGGAAACAGCATTTATTGAAGATAACGACAAGGGATATAGCGGCTATACTAAGCTCTTTATTTATCCCGGATATACATTCAAGGCAGTCGACAGGCTGATAACAAATTTCCATTTACCACAATCGTCCTTATTAATGCTTGTATCTGCATTCATTGGCTACGACAATATGCGACATATATATAAAACTGCTGTTGAAAAAGAATATAGATTTCTTTCATATGGCGATGCGATGCTATTAGAGAAAAATGAAATTTAACGTAAAGAATGAATCCGAGTTTGCTAGAAGAGCAGAACTAGAGTTCCCTCGTGGAAGTATTCAAACACCAGCCTTTATGCCGGTTGGAACGAATGGAACTGTTAAGGGTTTAACCGTAGAAGATTTAAAATCAACTGGTGCTGAGATAATTTTAGGCAACACCTACCATTTAATGCTAAGACCGGGCGATGAGAATGTGCGTGATCTGGGTGGACTGCATAAGTTTTCTAATTGGGACAAACCTATTCTTACTGACTCTGGAGGCTTTCAGGTATGGAGCCTTGGAGATTTAGTCAAGATATCAGAAGAGGGTGTTAAGTTTAGCTCTCCATATGATGGCAGGAAGATATTTATGACTCCCGAGGATTCAATCCAGATTCAAGAGAATCTAGGCTCAGATATTGTTATGGCTTTCGACGAATGTACTGATTATCCATCAACGCATGAGCAGGCCAAGAAATCCATGGAGCTCTCCATGAGATGGGCTAAAAGATGCAAGGAAGCTCATAAATCTGATTCTGCTCTGTTTGGAATTGTTCAAGGTGGAATGCATGAAGACCTCAGAGAGCAGTCGCTTAATAGCCTGATAGATATAAATTTCGATGGAATAGCCCTTGGCGGCCTAAGCGTAGGCGAATCGAAGGAAGAAAAAACAAAAATACTTGCCTTCATGGCTGACAAGCTACCTAAAGATAAACCTAGGTACCTGATGGGTGTTGGTAAGCCAGAGGATATAGTTGAGGCCGTAAGATATGGTATAGATATGTTTGATTGTGTTCTGCCTACAAGAAATGCTAGAAATGGACAGTTAATAACATCAACAGGAGTTGTAAACATAAGAAATGCCCCCTATAAAATGAGCGAAGATCCTGTGGATGAGAACTGTGACTGTAAAGTTTGTAAGGGTTATTCAAGAGCTTATTTAAATCATCTGCATAAAACGAATGAGATGCTGGGCAGTATTCTTTCGAGTTATCATAATATTTACTACTACCAGTCACTTATGAAAGGTATTAGGGAGTCTATTGAGAAGAATTTATTCGCGAAGTTTGTAAAAGACTTCTATAATATGCGAAATTTAGAAACGCCCGAAGGGCCAAACTAGGATTAGATTATGGAACCAGCTCAAGGATCATTATTATCACCATTAATATTTGTAGGTTTTTTATTTGTGTTTATGTACTTCATGATCATAAGACCACAAAACAAAAGAAATAAAGAAATAGCAGATATGGTTGCTCAGGTTGAAAAGGGCACTGAAATTATTGCTGCAGGCGGCATACTTGGAAAAGTAACAGAAGTTAAGGATCTATATGTTTCAATTGAGATAGCATCTGGAACTGTTATCAAACTTCAAAAGAGTGCCATAGCAAATATTTTACCAAAAGGAACCATAGATTCTATCTAGTTAAATATCGTGAATAAGTTCTCAATATCCCAATATCTCATAATACTCTTTGTAGTAGTATTGGGCTTTACTTATGCGCTCCCAAATCTTTACCCAACCCAGCCATCGATTCAAGTAGCTTATACAGAATCTGGTAAGTCCGCTGATCAGTTATTGATGAATGAGTTAACAAAGATACTAGAGAATACTGGCTCAGAATATGATGAGATTTTCTTAAGAGATAATAAAATTGTTATTAAGTTTTCTACCCTAGATCAACAACTTAACTCTAAAACAGTATTACAAAATAAGCTTCTTGATAGAGTTATTATTGCTCTAAACCTTGAGCCCAGTACTCCTGATTGGCTTAAAGATTTAGGCGGTAAGCCTGTGAAGCTAGGTCTTGATTTATCTGGTGGAGTTCACTTCTTACTAGAGGTCGACATCGATACTGCTAAGCAAGGCAGACTAGAACTTCTCCTTGATACCTACAGAAAAACATTCAAGGAAGACAGGATTAAATTTAGTGATTCATCAATAAAAGATCTTGCATTGCACTTCACATTTAGAGATCAAGAAAGTTATAACAGTGCTCTTAAAAAATATAGGAATGATAGCCCTGGCTTAACAGGCCTCCAATATATTATTACAGAAAGACCAAGTTCAAAAACATTACTTTTAGAATATTCAGACATCGCTTTAAAAGAAATCAGAGATTATGCAGTTGGCCAAAATTTAACAACTCTTAGAAATCGAGTAAATGAGCTGGGTGTGTCAGAGCCAATTGTGCAAAGACAAGGCGCAACTAGAATTGTTGTTCAGCTTCCTGGAGTTCAAGATCCAACAGCTGCTAAGAAAATTATTGGTAAAACAGCTAACCTTGAATTTAGACTAGAGGCCAACTCAAGAACCTCACCTTTAAGAAAAGAAGAATTTAATTTTAAAGATAACGATTACGCAACTGCATTTTTAGAAAAGGCAGTGGTAGTTTCTGGTGATAGGGTAACGAATGCTAATACAGGCTTTGATGAAAGCGGGTTCTCACAAGTAAATATTTCTCTAGATATGCAGGGCGGTAGAGCCATGCAGAAGGCCACATCAGGAAATATCGGAAGAAAGCTTGCAGTTCTATTCGTTGAGCAAAAAAGTAAATCAGAGCTAGTAACTGACGAGAACGGTAATAATGTAATAGAACAAACCACTTACATTGAAAAAAATATTATCAGTCTTGCTACCATTCAGGCATCCCTTGGAACAAGTTTTCGAATTACAGGAGTCGGTAATCCTCAAGAAGCTAGTGAATTAGCTCTTTTATTAAGAGCAGGTGCATTGGCTGCTCCAATGAAGTTTGTGGAGGAGAGAACGGTTGGACCAAGCCTTGGAAAAGAAAATATTGAACTCGGCATGAGATCTATCATGATTGGATTTACTCTGGTTGTTATATTTATGACTCTTTACTATAGGGTCTTTGGTATTGCTGCTAATGTCTCACTATTTTTAAACCTAGTTCTAATTACTGGAATCATGTCACTTTTGGGCGCAACCCTTACACTTCCTGGTATTGCAGGTATTGTTTTGACTGTTGGTATGGCCGTGGATGCCAACGTTCTAATCTTTGCTCGAATACGAGAGGAGCTTAAAGAGAAAGACCCTCAGTCAGCAATTCATGATGGTTTCTCAAGAGCCTTCGTTACTATTTTTGATGCTAACGTAACAACGCTTATAGCAGCACTGATACTTTATGTTATCGGCACTGGTCCGGTTAAGGGTTTTGCAATAACACTTTCAATTGGAATTATCACCTCAATGTTCACAGCTATCATGTGCACAAGAGCTATGGTTAATTTAATCTACGGAAATAAAAACATTAAGGAATTAAAAATATAATGGATATTAGATTCCAATTCATGAAGTATAGAAAGATTGCCGCTATGGCATCTATTGCTCTGTTTACAGTTTCTGTTCTTTCTCTAACTTTTAGAGGTCTTAGCTTAGGCCTAGACTTTAGTGGTGGTACATTAGTAGAAGTCACATACGAGACTCCGGTTGAACTTGAGTCAATTAGAAATACACTTATCGACAACGGCTATGACGATTCTCAGGTAGTTAACTTTGGAACTAACCTAGATGTATTAATTAAAGTTGCTGATCAGAACGGCAATAGCTCGATTGGTGAAAATATTTATAACTTATTAGAGTCCAATGGCTTTAGTGGTGAACTTAAAAGAGTTGAGTTTGTAGGGCCGCAGGTCGGAGCTGAGCTAAGAGATCAGGGTGGTCTTGGTATGCTAGTAGCGCTATTTATGATTCTTTTTTATGTAGCATTTAGATTCCAATATAAATTTGCATTGGGAGCGGTATCGGCTCTTGGTCATGATGTTGTAATTATTCTTGGTCTAT